>Ga0182030_10018675_pt1 | contig 13278 bp, 22 predicted proteins | sample 812S3MmetaG_FD_121299 | JGI IMG/M metagenome (GOLD analysis project Ga0182030, IMG submission 121299) | Permafrost microbial communities from Stordalen Mire, Sweden - 812S3M metaG (Illumina Assembly) | ecosystem: Environmental > Terrestrial > Soil > Wetlands > Permafrost | place: Sweden... | reverse complement strand
GCTGAAGAGGAACAAGTCCGCATATTCGACCGCTCCCGGGTCGACTATCCGATCCTCGCCAGGACGCTGGTCGCGCGCCGGGACAATCTTCTGGGCACCATCGCTGCTCTCGAACAGCGACTTTAAATCTCCCAGCGGTTCAGGCTGAGTTGGTCCCCGAACTGGCATAAAGAAAAAGCCGCCCAGCGGACCCGGCGGCTTCGTGGTGACGTACTTCTGGGATCAGGTTCGATGAGTTTCAACTCTCGTAGCCAGCCCCGAGGCCATCCGCGGCATGATCGACGCGATGCTGCACATTCTCGCGAAAGACCCCGGCGAGCAGGAGGACAAACCCCCACGGGCAGAAGCCACCCGCCGCCTGGTCGAGCTCGGGCTGAAGGCAAAACCAACACGATAGTCGGAATTTCATTGCACACACGCCCAGGATGCGGAATCATATTTCCGCTGTCGGGGAATATCCACAAATGCGCTGTATTGCTGGCGTGCTCATATTTTCGGTTTTCTCGCTCGCGCCTGCTGAGGCGCAATCGGCAGCCGACGGCTATCGTGCGGTTTATATGATGTCCGGCTATTTCCTGAGAGCCGGCAATGTTTGCTCCGCCGGCGCGAAAGACCTGATCGAAACGGCTTTCAAGTTTGTGAGTACGAACGAACTCAAGACCGTTTCAAAGTCGTTCCCGAAGCTCACCGCGGACTGGATGACCGAAGGCGCCTCGCATTTCAACGATGAGGTGATGAAGGACGGATTAAATCCGGCTTGCGCGGCCGCGCTCGCGGACAGCAAACGCGCCCAAAAAGAAATCAGCCCGCCCCGCTCCGGAAGGTAATCGCCATACGAGCATCTGGGCCTCCGACGTGTGCTCAACATCGCATATGTTCTGCCATCATCCCGAATATCTCGCCTATGCCGGCGGCGTGATGCTCATCTGGCGATTGGATTTAAACTCGGCAGCGCTATGGAATGAATGCGTCAAAAAATGGTCCCTTCGAGCGATGGCCACTAAGAGTCCTGATCTTCACCCGAGCATCCGTCGTCGCGTCGGCGATGCCGCGGAGACTGGGCTTCTGGTGGGCACCTTAGCCGCCATTTGGATCTCGGTGGGTTGGGTCTTGGTCGCCGCCATACTTGGATGACGCCGACTCGAAACAGATAGGCCCGTGCCGCCGCGCGGTAAGCCGAGCCCATGCGTTATTTCGAGTCTCCAAGGTGCCATCTCAAGCCGGACGCACCCACGGGCGCACCGCGCGCCTCGGCCGCGGACGGTCCCACCCTCCCGCGGGGAACTGGAACGAGAAAGACCGTCGGCCGGCGAGGTGCGACGGCGGGCGCACCGCCGCCGACATGGTAGATACGGAGCTGCGCCGTTCGCGGTTGCTCTCGGTTTACGGTTGAGGAACGCGCCAGCGATCGGGGTCTGGCCGCCGTCGATCACGTCGCGGCGCCTGCGGCCGTGGGCGGACCGACCGTCGAGACTCGAGGCGTCGCGGATTGTCCTAAGCCCGGGCGCGCGTCTTCGGCGCCGCGGCAACTGCGGTGTCATATTTCACGCTCCCCCGTGGATAGCCGACTGCCCCGCGCACGGAAAATGAACGGTTGACGAGCTTGTCGCGTGTTTTGTGCAATAATAATTCCATCCATCCACGGATTGTGCACAAAGGGGTTATGAAATTGGCTGGGGTCGAACGTGCGGCGGTCACGCGACCGTGATTATAAGGGATGTCGGATGACGCCCGCGTCGTTCGTCTTAGTCGTGAGCGCCGCATAGCTGCGTAGCCGATGGGCAACACCTCGGAGCATTAAGGCCGAGCCCGCTCTCGGCGGCCTCAGACCGGTTGTCGCGGCTGCTATAATTTCGTCGCGAATCAGGCGGGCTTCTGAGGGGTCCAATCCATGGCCGCGGTCATCACTTCGCTTTACCGGGCATATTGCTATGCCCGCTTGCTGGAAATGCGGGGGCGTCGTCGCCACGTCGGCCCCGGCAAAGGTCCTGGTAGCGGTTCTACTGTATCCCTGCCCGAAGAGGCAGCCTGCGATAGTCAGCTTAGTCGAGAGATCATGCTGAGGTCGACCGCGTAGGACTTAGCGATCTCGGCCAAGGTCTCGCTCGAGTTGTGCGTGAAGGTCGCTGGGTGGGTGATCTAGGTCACGGTACGCGTGAACGTTCGGGCTCACTCTGGCGACCATCGATCCGAGGGGATCGGCCCCTTGGTTTTTGGATGGGAAACGCGCAAATGGACACGAACAGCACAATCGAAATTCTGAGCGAACAGTTCAAGCCGGCCGAATTGAGCGATCAACAACTCGACAACGTCGCGGGCGGCGCGATCACGAAGACGGTCGACGCAGCGAGCCCGACCCTGTTTCAGCTGTGCTGCACGGGGAAACACATTCAATCCGGAAAGCTTCACTAAAACAGGATGCGTTACGCCGCCGCCGCAAGCCGATCGCGCGCGCGGATGACGGTCATCGCCGACCATGGCTTGCCGGTAGGCGTGGGCACGCTGCGGTCGTTCAGGATGCCTGCAATCTCGCGGGCGGACTATCCGTCAGTTCATCGAATAACGGCACCAGCGCCTTTGCGCGCTCGACCGCGGCCTCCTCGGCGGCGCGACCAACGCCAGTTGCGGCGTCGATGGTCAGGCCGTCGCCCCGTGGGTGCGCAGCCAACTAAATAGCAAGTTAATTGACCCGGTGCCCCCTGGGCGAGATCATCGGGGCCGCCGTCAATCCTCACAATCTGGTTGCCGGCCACAGAACCTAAACGGCGCGATGTCCGACTTGAATCCGTTGTGCGATCAATAGCGGACATAGATTTTCTGCAGGAAAGTCCCAGCCGGGTTTAATTCGCCCTCGGGCATCCCCATATAATATTGATGAACCAATGGCAAAAATCCTTCACGCGCGAACCCCCGAAAACCAAGGCTGAACTACGCGAGATGCTGGCAGAGGCCGTTCGCAATACGCAGCCCGAGCCGAAGCGTCAGTCAAATGCCAAAAGAGATCCCGGCTAGGTCACTAACTGCCGATGGATTGCAAGAGCACAGAGTTCCTGTGGAAATCAAGGAACTGCTTTTGGCCGCTGGTGAATACGCCCACGTTGACCGCGTTTGTTGTCTCAATACCCATCCGCTCAAGCGACGGGCGATGCGCCACTGGCGAAATGATAAGCGCACCGTTATTTTCAAAGCCAATGAATCCACGATCGAACAGGTGATCGATGCTCGGCGTTAGCAGCAATCCGTTTTCACCGTTCAGCCGTTCTTCGTTTGTCGCGTCGCGCCACGGCTTGCAGTGGCTTGCAACAAGATGAACGAGATTTTCGACGCCGGTGATGCGGCATTTGGATTCGATCTTCGCAACCCGTTCTTTGAACAACCCCTGCCCCTTCCGCGCACGAACTATTGCTAACCGATCTGTTTCGGGGATCGAGACATCGTCCGCAACCTGCTGCTCTATCTTCCGCTCCCAGGTATCGAGGTCATCTGCGGAAACGGGCTTCACCTTCGCCGCCGCCAAGGTCAAGGGCGCGACTTCATGGCCGATCAGGTCGCAGGGGGCAACCTCTCGCATTGACTCGTAAAAAGGATTTCGCGCTCCATTAGCGTTCCGCTTGGGCGACCACAAATATCCGCCCGTGACTTCATGGCGGTAGGTCTGGTTTTGGTTCACCCACCAATAGCGCATGCGGCAGTCTAACGAGACTAGATTTCCAACGGAAGATGGTCAGTTCGCCGGTCTCGCTCAGACAGCATAAGTGACGCGGACGCGGGTCTACTAGCGTTTTGGTCGTCGTCCACCTTTCAGAGGCCGTGGTGCGGCCTCCCCTGCTCGCGGCACTCTGAACAATTCCTCAATGTTCGCCGATAGTGCCTTCGCAATCCGTTCAAGAACGGCAACCGTCGGATTTTCAAACCCGCGCTCAAGACGGCTGACATATGTACGATCGATTTCAGCATCCACGGCAAGGACCTCTTGCGAGAGCCCGTTTGCGACTCTCAGCCGACGAATGTTTCTTGCGACCAGAGCCCCTGCTTTCATCGCCGCAGGCCAGCAGCAGGTAGCCTATAAAACCACGGACAATAGTGCTATGGTTTGAAGTGGATTGGACGCTTGGCGGGAGGCCGGGATGTATCGGCGGCGTGGCTGTTTGTTTTCCTTGTGCCTGGCATTTTTTCTATTTTGGGTGAGCCACGCCATTGCCGGCCAAGTCGCAGGCCATGTTGATTGCAATAAATATGGCTGCTTTCTTCATGGATTGGCTATTAACGGCGAGATCGACGATACGACGTTATCTGAGCTCAAAGGATTGTTTGAGAGCTTCGATCGCCAAAGAGATCCCAAGATCCAATCCCCAGACCTTTCGGGCACTCGCATAAATCTAAATAGCCCTGGAGGATCGGTAGCAGCAGCTATGGCCGTTGGACGATTGCTGCGAGCAAATCGCATTACCGCATACGTAGAGCCGCACGCTTCATGTTTAAGCTCGTGCGTGCTCGTTTTGGCAGGTGCGGTTGGAAGATTTGGGCAAAATCCCCTTTCTAAGGTTGGCATTCATCAGCCCTACTTCCCCGTGCCGAATCGACGAGTTGACGCGGATGAAGTTCGAAAGGCCTACGCGTCCATGCTTAACGAAATCAGAGATTATTTGAAGGAAATGAATGTTTCCGAGCAACTCGCAGACGAAATGATGAAAACGGCTCCGTCTAACGTCCGCTATCTTACCGCGGAGGAGCAAGAAAGTTATGGTCTATCGGTGATGGACCCGATCGAGCGCGAGACAACAGCCTTGGAACAAGCCCAAAAATTGGGTCTAGATCGAAATGAATACAACAGGCGTGAGGCACTCTCGAGGAAATTGTGTCCCCTCAATCTGAGTTTTGGCCGTTGTTACAACACCATAATGCAGACTGGCCGTCTCGATCTTCCGGATTTAAGCAAGTATGGCACGCCCGTTCCGGATTTAAGCAAGTACGGTACGCCTGTTGAGTGACACATCTTATATTAGCCATTGCAACCTCTTGGAGGAGGTCCATGGATTTTCTCGCTGAGCAACATCTTGCCGCAGCAAAGCTAGTTCGGCAGAACGGGGCGCGGCTAATCGGTGCCGAGCGTGAATTATTTATCCGCAAGTCGAACAGCTTCGTCGCGTGCGTGAAGCTCGTGGCGAGAGATCGGGGCGGCATCTGTCTTGACGATTTCGACTGGTCGTCGGTTAATCCCGACTGGAGCGTAATCGAGGAACAAGTCCTGCGGCTCGCACCGCCGCTTATTGACTGTCCTCCCCTCGCCCCACTGACTGAGGTTCGTCAGTAGCTTCGAATCCGATGGGATCGGCAATCATACGGGCCGTCAGATCCCGAGCGCCGATTGCGATCCTCGCCCGTCGCCCTGATCCTGTGACCGCTCCCTTGACTATTTTCTGGGGATTCCGTCGGTCCGACATAGGTGAGCGTTGACCGATATGCGATCCTCAGTAGCTGAATAACTTGGAGCCGCAACATGTCTGTCGAACGCACCTCGGCCGGACTACAGATTGTTATCCCTGGATGCGAACGGCGGACACTGCCAAAGTCCACGACCCGCGTCGACGAAATCGGTCAGGGCCTGCTTTACTTTTACAAGCCGCCGAGCTTGCGCGAGAGGCTTGAGAATCGCGCGGATGCACCTCTGCGGCCGAGCAGAGGACAAAAGGCATTGCCGAAAACTGGGCTATTCGGACAGTAGAGGCGATGAACGCCAATAGCGCAGGATGCTACGGGAGTGGCAAACTTGCCTTTTTTTTCAAATGACTTGCTCGTTGCCGCTAAACGCGGCGACAAGGTTGCCCAATTTGACTTGGAACATGCCTACACGTTTGGCTTTGGCGTCGCCCAAGATTACGAACAGGCTGCGAAGTGGTACGAGCTGGCCGCCGAACAGGGCAGCCTCGGCGCCCTGAATAACCTCGGAAACCTTTACGCGGCAGGACTCGGAGTCGCGCGGGATGACCTGAAAGCCAATCACTGGTACCGGCGGGCTGCGGATCGGGGCTACGCCGAAGCGCAGGTTAGCCTTGGGCAATCTTATGCCGGTAGTCCCGAATGGACCATCCCTATCGCAGCTCCTTGAAGCTCCGGGTTACGCGCGAGTACTGATCCGGCCCATCAAGATTGCTGTGCGAGTTGCCATTAGAGGATTGGTTCAGGTCGCCGAGCATGCAAGTCGCCTCGCGTAGCCAACGGCGCGCCGCAACCATCTCGGCCGTACAGCGACCGTGCTTATCGTTGCCGTTCCTGCCGCCGCTCGGCGCACGCTGCCGTCGGCACCGCCGTGCATCCTGCACCGTCGACGCCCGGTTACCGGCGCCGACTTGCAAGGCCAGCCCGATCGGGTACGGGCCCCGCAGACAGCGGCCCAATAAGCATATGTTTCTTGGCGACCTTGAGACAGGCTCGCAGCCCGCCGTTCGACGCAACCTCTCTCATTTCAAGCGAGAGAAGCTGGCTTCAAAATCTGAGATTTAGTTGTTCGACGCTCGTTCAAGAAATCGACATGGCTCTCAGATAGCCGCCGTTTGACGAGAAACGGGGCCGGCGGAAAACATTCGGGTGGAAGTCGCCACACAGTGTCAGTGGGCAGAACCGGCCCCTTCCATCCATGGGGTGTCAGATTCAATCCAAACATCTGAAATCCGGCCGCAATGCCGACAACGGCATCTGGCGCAAGCCAGACTGAGGAAAGAATTGATTGACCAGACCTGCCTTCGGAAACACTGCCGGCCAAAATTGCGCCGGCTGCTAACAGGTGAGCAACTTCACGAAACTGCCCCCAAAGTCGCCTTAAATGACCGCGACTGTATCCCTCGTTCTCGTAGTCGCAGAGATCTATAGCCTTAGAAATGCTGGGTCCTCCCCGAGATTGCAGACGAGGATCGTCCGCCATATCGACAATGCGCAGGAATATGTCGGCTACTGGCGTCCATTTATTAAGAATCGCCGTTAGTTCGGTCGCAAGGGCATCAAACGCCGGTTCAGCAACTGCTTTAAAACCGCCAAGGCTCTCAAAAATGGACGTAGAATCTGATCCCCGTTCGTTCTGAGTGCGGGCAATAATAGTTGCAGCCCAGCTATTCCGCTTCTGCTCGTCGTTAGGCCACGCCAAATAGGCAATTAGAAAAGGAGATGCCTTTAGTGGCACATGCAGTGCGGTCCGGATTCGGGATGCGTATAGGCCAACAGCAAAATCCAAAGAGTCAGGAACATTAAGTTTGGGAAGGTACATCACACGCATCGTGTTCAACTCAACCAACTGTGGCCCGGTATCGGCCTTCCGAGGCACAGCCTACCCGACTTCTCTCACTTGCGGTGATAGAGATTGGCGCACGTCCTGCAAGGTCTAGATTGGGCACCGAAGGTACAGAAGGTGCTCAGATGGGTAACGAAACCAAAAAGAGGGCCGCTCAGGGTCCGCTTACATATTCGATCCCAGTCGCTGGCGGCATGGCGGGTCTCGCGAAAAACGCCAGTTATGCTGCGGCGCGGCGCGGCGAGATTCCCGTCATCAAATTCGGCGGCAAGCGTCGCGTCCCAGCCATTAGGTGGAAGCGCATCCTCGCCGAGGGACGCGACCCCTCGGACGCTAAGTGAGCGCCGTGGCGATGTCCGCAGCGACGCAAGCTCTCCAACCCACCATCGAGGGCGCGGCGGCAACCCTAGATGTCTTTCGGCTCCGATGCTGGGGCCGCGCCAACCTTGTCGAACACGGAATGATGTTGCCGCTGCAAGAAGCAGTCGACGGGTTACAGGACGTGGCCTTTTCGACTGGCCTGGTTGATCTGCTCGGTCAGGATGAAGTGCAAGCGATCATGGCAAACGCATTCGATCTACGCCGGCGTCGCGCATGACCAGTCCCCGCGACCCTAAGCGCCCATGGGCCGATGATCCGATGTTCGGCGGCATGTCCGACGAAGCCGCGGAACCAAGCTGGCGAGCACAAAAGCTACGAAGGGAGGAAGAAGCGCTACAAGAAAAAACGGTTTTTCTTATGCGGCCGACACCTACTGCGGTTCCGGCCGTCGATGTCGTGACAGAGGACAGCGCCGCTTTAACGTTCCGCGACCGATATGAGGGCCAGCTTTTGTTCGACCACGATCTGAATGCTTGGTTTGTTTGGGATGGCCGCCGCTGGCGGTTCGATAAGACGATGCTCGCTTTCGAGTATGCGCGTCAGCTTGCGCGCGAATTGACCAACGGGAAGTCCGGAAAATCAAAGCTCATTACAAACAGAACTAGCTTCGCTTCTGGGGTCGAGAAATTTGCGCGGTCGGATCGCGCTTTCGCGGTAGTCGGTTCAGAATGGAATCCTGACTCGTTCTTGCTTGGAACACCGAACGGAACGGTAAACCTGCGAAACGGCGCGTTGCAAGCCTCGGTACCGGAAAACCGCATAAGCAAGCTAACGGCCGTGGGGCCAGTAGACATTGCGAATTGTCCTCTTTGGCTGGATTTTCTAAACAGCTCCACCGGCTCCGACCAGAAACTGATCCGCTTCTTGAAGCAGCTTTGCGGCTATGCGTTAACCGGTTCCGTCGTTGAGCATGTAATAGCATTCGTCTATGGCGGCGGTGGCAACGGCAAAAGCGTATTCATCAACACCGTAAGCGCGATCATGGGTGACTACGCCACGACCGCAGCGATGGATACTTTCACCTCATCTAAAAACGACAAACATCCCACTGAGCTTGCTCGGCTGAGGGGCGCGCGGCTGGTGACGGCTTCCGAAACGGAAAAGGGTCATGCTTGGGCCGAAGCTCGGATCAAAGCCTTGACGGGCGGCGACCGGATTGCCGCCCGCCTCATGAGGCAAGACTTCTTCGAGTTCGCTCCACAATTCAAGCTGATCGTCGTCGGCAACCACAAACCGACGCTGGCGAACGTTGATGACGCAATCAAGCGCCGCTTTAAGATCATTCCCTTCATCCGAAAGCCGACAAGCCCTGATCGACAGCTTGAGCAAAAATTGAAGGCTGAGTGGCCCACGATATTGCGCTGGATGATTGACGGCTGCCTCGATTGGCAAAAAGACGGGTTAGGGCAGCCCGAAACCGTGACAGCAACCACCGAAGCCTACTTTGACGATCAAGATCTGCTCGGCCAATGGCTCGACGAGAAATGCGACGCGGAACCGGACAATCCGCACAAGTGGGACACAGTCGCCGCACTCTTCGTGTCCTGGTCCAACTACGCCACCGAGGCGGGCGAGCCACCGGGCAGCAAGAAGGCTTTCAGCGAAGCGATGCAGTCGCGGGGCTTTCATTCGGCCCGCGGCGGCAAAGGCGTTCGGAAATTCAAGGGCGTCCGACTGATAACCCAGGCAACTCATCATGAGGATTGACCGGGTGACAGGTGACGGATGGTGGCGGATTTTCCGGTTTGCGCCTCTCACGCACCCGCGCGCGCGTAACTGCGATTATCGCAAACACCCGTCACAACCTGGCACCCGTCACCCGTCCGATGCTCAGGTGAACTTGCCGCCAGTGTTTGTCGAGCCGGCAATGTCATTGCAACTGGCCCGAGACCCCCAGGGGTCCAGAAATTTCGGAGGCAACCCTATGAACCGAGACCTGTCCCAACGTCTGGCCCTGATGAACGACACACCACGCTGTGGCGCCAAGACCCGAGCGGGTTCGCCGTGCCGGTGCCCAGCGATGCCGAACGGGAAATGCCGCATCCACGGCGGTCTCAGCCCCGGCGCGCCCCGTGGCGCTGCGAATGGCAGGTTCAAAGATGGCTACTGGACCCGCGAAGCAGTTAGAGAACGCCGGTTTATCCGGTCGCTTCTGAAAGCCACCCTGAACTTGGAAATGAAGCCATGACCAAAAACCTCCCGGCGACATCACGCCGGCCTCGCCAGACGCCGCCAGCTAGGATCAGGATCGAACGTATCCAGGGCAACGTCGTGTCCTTTACTTCACCGGGACCCGCTGACCACGTCTGGCGAAAGCAACTCAAGATCGCCTTGGGCACGGTGTCCGACGCATTCGTCGATATGGCCCTTCATCATTTGGAGATGGCTGCCCGCATGCCCGGCGACGGGCCGTCTAACACCGCGATCAATGGCGCGCTTGCAATCATTGCTGCCTTCGCACCCAAGAACGAAATGGAAGCTGCTTTAGCCGTGCAGGCAGCCTGCACGCACATGGTGGCGATGGTGATGATGGCCCGCGTCGGTGGGGGCCATGGCGGCCCGCACCGCCTGCCCGGCATGGCATCCGCTATCGCTAAACTGACGCGCGCCTATTGCACCCAGATCGAGACGTATCGGCGCCTGCGAGGCGGCGGCGGCGATCAGAACATCCGCGTCGAGCACGTCCATGTCCACGAAGGCGGTCAGGCCATCGTCGGGTCGATCAATTCGCGAGCCTCGGAGATCAATCGATAAGATGAGCCGCACCCCTGCCCGTTTCACCCAAGCTGACGTTGCGCGGACAATCCGCGCAGCCAAGCAGGCTGGCGCGGACGGGGTCGAAGTTCGGCCGGATGGAACCATATTTGTCCATCTGTCCGGACCACACGACGGGGGAAAACTAACCGCCGAGGCTGATAAAACTCTTGAGGCGGATGGCGGAGCAGTCCTCTGATGAACGCCATGCCTCGTCCTCGCCCCCCACACCTGCATCGCGAGACTAGCCGCCACGGTAAAACCGTGTGGTACGTTCGCATGGGCAAAGGGCCGAGGATCCGTATAACCTCCGCTTACGGGTCGCCCGAGTTCGACGACGCTTACCAGTCGGCTCTGTCGGATGAGAAGCCGCATTCGTCCAGTAAGCCCGCGCGAGGAACTCTTGGATGGCTTTGGGCCGTTTATCGCCAGTCGACTGCGTGGCTTGATCTGTCGATGGCTACGCGCAAACAGCGCGAGAATATCATGTTCCATGTTCTGAAAACCGGCGGCGGCGAATCACTCGCACGGATCGACAGGAAGGCGATTTTGAAGGGGCGTGAACGTCGCGCAGCAACCCCATCTCAAGCCAAGAATTTTCTCAGCACGATGAGGGGCATGTTCAGTTGGGCAGTCGACACCGACCTTGTGCGAAATGATCCGACCCAGGGGATCACGAACAATAAGTCAAAAAAGCCCAAATCCGGTGGTTTCCCGGTTTGGACGGATGACGACTTAGGGATGTTTGAGCGTCGCTGGCCGCGCGGCACACGCGAGCGGGTGATGTTCGACGTTTTTCTCTACACGGGGCTTCGTCGCGGCGACGCCGCTGTTGTCGGAAAGCAGCATGTGCGCAACGGCATAATCTCGATCGAGACCGAGAAGACCGGCATGTGGGTCACAATACCAATTCTGCCGGAACTCCAGGCAACGCTGGACGCCGGTCCCACTGGCGACCTCGCGTTTATCGGCAACGCGAGCAACGGGAACCCACTTACGAAGGAAAGCCTCGGCAATCTGTTCGCAGAAGCGTGCAAGGCAGCAGGGGTTCAGAAATCCGCGCACGGTCTGCGCAAGGCCGCGGCGACCAACGCTGCGAACCACGGAGCTACCGTGGCCGAATTGGAGGCGATCTTTGGTTGGGCGGGAGGTCAGATGGCGTCGCTGTACACACGATCAGCAAATCGCCGCGCATTATCGGCCGGCGCCATGAACAAACTGTCGAGGACCGAAACGGAAACATCTATTCCCGCACCTAGCGACAAGGTGCGGGCGCCAGAGCGAAAAACTTAGCGATTTCAACGATGTTTTTTTGAGGTGGTGCGCTCGGAGGGACTCGAACCCCCACGATTTTACTCACTGCCACCTCAAGGCAGCGCGTCTACCAATTCCGCCACGAGCGCTTGGAAGACCGGCACGGGATTTTGCGCCGCACCGGATCGACGGCGCCGATGTAACAAATCAGCGATGGAGGGACAAGGCCTGCTGACGTGGTGTTTTAGATGCCGGCAGATCCGAAAATCGCCTACCGGGTGCCGGGCAGCCGCGGCAGCATTTGCTTGACTTCGACCGCGATACGGTTGCGATCGACAAGCACCACACCGCTGGCGATTGGCAGATTGTTGGCGAGGATCTTGACTTCGTCCGCCTCGGTAGCGTCCAGTTCGATGATGGCGCCACGGCTGAGGCGCATGACCTGATGAACCGGCATCGACGTGGTCCCGAGGACCACCATAAGATCGACGGTGACTTTATCGAGGGTTGGCACTGGGGAAGCGACCCGTACTTACAATTGCAAAATTGCTGCTTTCAGATCAACACGTTATGGTTACCCAATGGTTAATGTCCGCCAAAACCTCGATTTGGCCAGGTTTGCGCCGCCTGCCGGCACCAGCGCCGTTGAATGGCGGGTCTCCGAGGCGCCGGTGCCCTATCCCGAGGCTGTCGCGGCGATGGAAGCACGGGTCGCCGCCATTGCATCGCGGCAGGCGCCCGAGTTGGTCTGGCTTTTGGAGCATCCCCCGCTCTATACCTCGGGGACCAGCGGCAAAGCCGACGATCTGCTCGATGCCCGGTTCCCGGTGTTTGCCACGGGACGGGGCGGACAGCTCACCTATCACGGCCCGGGCCAGCGGGTAGCCTATGTGATGCTCGACCTGAAACCGCGGTGCCCCGATGTGCGGGCCTATGTGGCCGGTCTCGAGGAATGGATCATCCAGGCGCTGGCGGCGTTCGAGGCAAAGGGCGAGCGCCGCGAGGACCGCGTCGGGGTCTGGGTGAGGCGGCCGGATAAGGGCTCAGGCTATGAAGACAAGATTGCGGCCATCGGCGTGCGGATGCGGCGCTGGATCTCGTTCCACGGCATCGCCATCAATGTGGCGCCCGACCTGACGCATTTCGCTGGTATCGTACCCTGCGGCCTGGCCGACCCGCGTTACGGCGTCACCAGTCTCGTCGATCTCGGCCATCCCGCAACCATGGCGGATGTCGATATGGCGCTCCGCCGGGCGTTCGAGGACGTGTTCGGCTCCAAAACATGCCTGCCGGAAGTGACGATCTGAGTCCCGGTCTAGCGGGTCTTTTTCGGACGACCTGATTTCCACTGTATTATGGTTCGGCGTACGCAGCCCTTGCCGGCGGCGTGATTCCGACGAAAGCAAGGCTCCATGGTTGAAATCATCAATCTCGGCTCGCTGCAGCTGAGGTTCCTGCAAAGCAAGGACGGCACCGCCGGCAGCCTCGACATGTTCGAGATGACGCTGCAGCCGAACGCGCGGATGCCGATACCGCATTATCACGAGAGCTGGGACGAAACGATTTACGGCCTCACCGGCACCACGACCTGGCGGGTCGACGGC
>Ga0182030_10018674_pt1 | contig 13279 bp, 13 predicted proteins | sample 812S3MmetaG_FD_121299 | JGI IMG/M metagenome (GOLD analysis project Ga0182030, IMG submission 121299) | Permafrost microbial communities from Stordalen Mire, Sweden - 812S3M metaG (Illumina Assembly) | ecosystem: Environmental > Terrestrial > Soil > Wetlands > Permafrost | place: Sweden... | reverse complement strand
TCGAGCTCAAACACCGCCTGCAGTCCGAGGGACATGTCTTCGCCACCGAGACCGACACCGAAGTAGTGGCGCATTTGGTGGAGAGCTATTTGCATGGCAATCTGGAAGAGGCAGTGCGCAAGGCCGTGAAGGAATTTCGCGGATCGTTCGCATTGGCCATAATCGCGCGCTCCGATCCGCACAAAATCGTCGCCGCGCGTTATCAGGCTCCGCTGGTAGTGGGCGTCGGCGACGATGAATACTTCGTGGCGTCGGATGTGCCCGCCATTCTCACCCACACCCAGGACATGATCTTCCTCGCCGACGGCGACATGGCCGTCCTCACGCCCAGCGGCGTGTTGCTCAGCGATTTCGACGGTCGCCCTGTGAATCGCAAGCGCGAGCATATTCTCTGGGACCCGATCCTGGCGGAAAAAGGCGGCTATAAGCATTTCATGCTCAAGGAAATCTTTGAGCAGCCGCGCTCCGTCCGCGACACTACCTTGGGCCGCGTGGGACAGGAAACGGGCCGCATTTTCCTCGATGAGATGGACATCGCGCCCGCCGAATTCGCGCGCTTCACGCAGGTGAAAATCATCGCCTGCGGCACCAGTTGGCACGCCGGCTTGGCGGGCAAATTCATGATCGAGAAACTGGCGCGCCTGCCGGTAGAAGTGGACTATGGCAGCGAGTTCCGCTATCGCGACCCCATCGTGAGTCCGAATACTCTGACGATTGTGATTTCGCAATCGGGCGAAACCGCCGACACTCTGGCGGCACAGCGCGAGGCGAAATTGAAGGGTTCGAAAACCCTGGCCATCTGCAACGCCGTGGGGTCGATGGTGACGCGCGAAGCTGCCGGCACCATTTATACGCACTGCGGGCCGGAGATCGGCGTGGCCTCCACCAAGGCATTCACCGGACAGTTGACGGCGCTCTTCATTCTGGCGATGTATCTGGGGCAATCCAACAAGTCGCTGGACGAAACTGCGTCGCGCTGCCTGGTTCAGAACCTGCTCCACATCCCCGGCAAACTCGAATCGGTTCTGTCGAACGATGCGGTTTATGAGGCTCTGGCCCGCGAACTGTATCACGCTACCGACTTCCTCTTTCTGGGACGGGGCGTGCACTTCCCGGTAGCGTTGGAAGGCGCGCTCAAGCTGAAAGAGATCTCCTACATTCACGCCGAAGGCTACCCGGCAGGCGAAATGAAGCATGGTCCCAACGCACTGATCGACGAGAAACTGCCGGTTGTGGTGTTAGCCACGCGGGACGCGTCCGACCCCGAGAGTTGCGTGCTGTACGAGAAGACGCTCTCGAACATCCAGGAAGTGAAGGCGCGCGAAGGCATCGTGGTGGCTTTGGTTACGGAGGGCGACACGCAGGCACGCCGCTTCTGCGATCACGTCATCGAGATTCCGCAGGCATCGGACCTGCTCTCGCCCATTCTGGAAATCGTGCCGCTGCAATTGCTGGCGTATCACATCGCTGTGCGCCGCGGCTGCGATGTGGATCAGCCGCGCAACCTGGCCAAGAGCGTCACCGTTGAGTAGCGGGGCACTGAAACAGTTTTCGCATCGCTTGCGGGTCGACACCAACGGCAAAGGGCTGTACGAGATTACGCGTCCGCTCGCACGCTGGTTGAGCGACTGCGCCATTGACACCGGGTTGTTGACTGTCTTCGTGCAGCACACCTCGGCGTCTCTCACTGTTCAGGAGAATGCCGACCCCGACGTGCAGTCCGATCTCAACGCATTCTTCAATCGCATCGCGCCGGAAGACCATCGCCTCTACCGGCACACCTGCGAAGGGCCCGACGACATGCCGGCGCACATTCGCGCGGCGCTTACCCTGACGCAGCTTTCGATCCCGGTGGAAAGCGGACATCTGGCGCTGGGTACGTGGCAGGGTGTGTATCTGTTCGAACATCGTGCGGCCGCGCATCGCCGGAGCGTAGTCCTGCACTTACTCGGCGAGTAATGGCGCAACTTGCGAGCGGCGAACTCGCTCTGCGTGTGCCATTGTCGTCTACCGGCCATGGGCGAGCTGGTGAATCTGGCGGTTGGCGACGACGGGGAGAATGCCAAGGCGAACTTGTGCGAGATCTCACTACCTTCGATGGCACGGCGCTCGGGACAGGAGTAGGCTATCGAGCGGCCGATCTCGCCGTGGCGGGGACATCGCGGGAACTGGATGGACACCCCAGAGCCTGTGACTGGACCGGTAAACTCTCCGCCGCGGCAGGTTGATGTGTTCAAGGTGGTGCCGGCGACTGGACGACCGGGGAGGCCCTGGTTCCAATAGCGCCGCCTTTCAGGGCCGCTCTGCGATGTTGCTACCTGAACGGCCGGTTTGAAAATTAATGGGAGGCACGCCATGTTGCTTGATCTCCACTTCTACGTCGCGCACCCGGCAGCCAATCCTGGCTGCAGGCGGCCTTTCAGGCCGCCGTTTTCGATGGGCGCCGAATTTCTCGGGCTTCTGCACCTGCGGGCTCAAGCCTCCGCAAAACTGAAGTCTGCCCCGCGAAATGGCCAAAGCCGAGCAGGCATCCTTTCAGGCCGCCCCGAGCGAGCTGTACTTGCTTGGACAAGCTAAAGCATGTCCTACCGGAAGCGCGCTCTACACTCCCGTCGTGCTCACCGTATACTTGGCGATCATGTTGGCGCGTTCCCAGGCAGGCATGGACTTCGGCGATCCCAGATACTGCAGAAACTGCCCGAGCACCTGCCCGAAGTGCGCTTCGTGGCCGATGCGGTGGCGCGCGGGAATAGTGATGTGCAACTCGTCGCCCACCGTCTCATACGCCACGCCGGCGTAGCGCGTCTGCAATTTCCGCAGGTGCGCCTCCACCGCCCGCGTGACGGCAGGCAGCGTTTGCGGCGAGTTGGGCACGACGTAGACCTCCGGCACGTACTTTTCTTTCTCGCCCTGACGCACATCGACGCGGGCGTTCGAGCCGCGGTAGACCGCGTGATGCAGATCGATGCCGGTGGGCGATTCGTAATTCCACAGCGCCGCCAAACGCACGTGGATGCCCCGGATCGCGTAGTGCACTTCGCCGTTGCCTTGGAAATCCAGGTGTCCATCCTTCACGCTGGCGGCGAGCTGCGGCGGGAACTTGGCAAGCGCCGTGACACGCTGGAATTGCTCCTGCGTCATGGGCGTGGTCCACCGCCGGATGGCGCCGACCTGTAGGTCCGGCATGCGGACCGGTTGGTTGGGGAAAAGTGTCCACTGCACCAGATCGATCAAATGCGTGCCGACGTCGGCGAGGGCCGTGCCCTGGTCGGACGCGTCGAAGAAAAAAGTGGGTCGCAGATTGGGCTGGCCGGCGACCACCTTCAGGAGATGATGGACGCTCTCGATCGCCACGCCCGGGTCAGACTCGGTTCCCGCGACTGTGCTGCCGAACACGCTGGGGTCATTCACCAGGCCGCGCTGGATGATGGTCGAGGGCTCGAACCGCTCGGTCATGATGTCGTAGGCCACCAGGCCGGAGCGGTCGGCCAAGGCGAGCGCCGCTTCCAACGCGGGAAGCTGCGATGCGTGAATGATCCACGGCTTGTCGGCGAGCACGTTGAGGCCGGCGTCGAGAGACGCGCGGATGCGGTCCATCTTATTGCCGCTGCGGCCGGCGAGGACCACCACGTTGCCCGGCCGCTCGGTGCACATGCGGCGCAGCGGATCGTCACCGATGTGAATGTCGAGTTCCCAATCGGTGGGATGGTCGGCGCGCGTGTTGAAGCCTTCGATGCGCTTGAGATGCTCGTAGAGGTCCTGCCCCAGGGGCGCGTAGATGTAGCTGCGCCGGGCGATGCCGGGCAGCATTTCCTTCTGCACCAGGGCGGCGTGAAAGTGTGCGGGGTCGAGCGCGATAAGCTTGACTTCAGTGGCCATGTCATTGCCATGATAAGCTCGTTTTGGCGGATGCGCCACAGGGAGGTTTGCCAGGTGAGTATTTCCCGCAGAGACTTGGGGCTACTGTTGCCAGGTTTGGCAGCAGCCAGCGCCGCGGCACAGCAACCGGTGGCGCAGCAGCCGGCGGCGGTCGAGACGATGACGTCGAAGGCTTACCCCAGCGACAAGATTCTGTACAAGGGCGACGACAAGAAGAAGGGCCGGCAATTTTTTCTGGCGGCCACGCATGCCGGCTTTAAGATCGAATGCCATGAGACGGTGCTGGCTGCGGGACTCGAAACTCATCCTCCGCATCAGCACGTGCATGAGGAGATCATGATCGTGGTGGAGGGTACGGTAGAGGCCAACCTGAATGGCGTCACGCAGACCGTGCCGGCGGGATCGGTGGTGGTATTCGGGTCGAACCAGACGCATAATGCGCGCAACGCGGGGACCGCACCGAGCCGATACTACATCGTGGAGTTGCGAGGGAACGAGGCGTAAGGAGACCAGGATGCGACTTTCTCGAAGGGATCTGAATCTGCTGTTGCCGGTGCTGGCGGCGGCCGGCGCGCGGGCGCAAGAAGCGGCGGCGCCGGTGGAGACGATGACGTCCAAGGCGTACCCAACCGCCCAGATTCCGTACAAGGGCGACGAGAACAAGAAGGGGCGGAGATTCTTCCTCTCGCAGACGCACGGCGGGTTCAAGGTGGAGATGCACGAGACGAATCTCGCGCCCGGAATTGAGGCGCATCCTCCCCATAGGCACGTGCATGAGGAGATCATGGTGGTGACCGCCGGGTCGCTGGAAGCCAACATGGACGGTGTGAAGACCACGGTGCCGGCGGGGTCGGTGCTGGTGTTCGGGTCGAACCAGCCGCATAATGTGCGGAATCCGGGAACAGTGACGGCGAAGTATTACGTGATCGAACTGCGGGGCGCGGAAGCGTAAGCTCGCGTGCGAAGTCCACTCGTCTTCAGTGAGCTTTTGTCGGGATGAGCCACGATGCCGCCGTTGGCCGGGGAAATCGCCACTCCCGACGGGAGCGGCGCCTACGGAGGGGGCACGTACGACCTCGTCGGCCCGTCTAGTACTTTCTCCTTCAACACGCGTCCCGTGAAGGGGGGCGAGACATTGATCCTCTACGGTGTCGGCTTCGGCCCGACGACTCCCACGGCGCTGGCTGGCCAGCTTTTCTCGGGAGCCGGGCGCACGAACAGTCCCGTGACAGTGACGATAGGCGGAGTATCGGCCCCCGTCGCCTTCGCCGGGATCACCGAAGCTGGACTCTATCAGTTGAACGTGACTATTCCCGCGAATACTGGCGGCGGAGATCAGGCACTGCAAGCCACCGTCAACGGAGTCCAGACGCCACCTGGCCCGGTTGTCACGGTGCAATAAGCCACGCCACGGGGCAATGTGACCGGACCCCTGAGTAACCAGAGCATGGACCTTGCTGAATTTTGGGGCTTGGCGCAAGTTCGCGATATGTGGCTTATCGTATATTGACCGCCGAATGTGGTTCGGGGAGCTGAGCTTCGGTCGTACTCGGAGAAGGCTCGGATGTCCGTTTCGATGGGCTGGGCGCGACCTGCCAGACAGATGTGCACACTCGTGGAACGCACCCTCGACTGGCGGCCGGCCAGGGGGCTGGCTGCGATCCCGGGGGTCCGCCCCCTCGTCCGCGGCCGACCCCCTGGTCGGCTTCTCGGTGGTCGCAGCCGACTGATCTTCACGCACGGGCGGGACGAGGGCGTCCCGCGCGGACCAGGGGTCCGCCCTGAGGACCCCACCAATTCCCGGCAGTGCGGCATTGGACTTTAGGCTGCTTTCAGAAAGCCCGCTTGCGGCAGTCCGGCGGCGAAACCTTGTTGCAGCGGGACTTCGCGGAGGAACAGGGGGTCCAGACCGCGGGCTGGAGCGCGATGCTCCCAACCATTCTCGGCAGCCGGGAAAGCAACCCAGCCGACTTGCGGAACGTAGGCAACCCAGTTTTTCGGATGCTGAGCATCACGGTACAGTTTGATCATTTGGCTCCCTCTTTCTTGGTCTCTGAGATTTTTCGGGGTCGGTCGCGAATCACAAAACGGCACTGTGCCACGCATCCTTTGTTCTTGCACGTGAGGCACAGCACCTTTGGCGTCATGACACAATCAACCTAACCGAGATTTTGGCGTAACTCAATGAAAACTATGAGGGCAAACTTCGCATACCCACGCCAGGGGGGAGTGGCATCCGCAGGGGGTGTGGCCGGCAACTCGAACTCCACCGCGCTTGTGGGTAGTCCGGCCGGAATTCCGGCGCAATACCCGGATGGTAGGAGAATGGGAAGAGGCGCAAGCTGTAAACATGCTTACCGATACGCAATGCTGGGACGCCATCATGGCTCGAGACCGCAGCTTCGACGGCCGCTTCTTCTTCGGAGTGGTCACCACCGGCGTCTATTGCCGCCCGTCCTGCCCTTCGCGCCATCCACTGCGGGGGAATGTCCGCTTTTTCCGCGTTTCCGAAGAAGCCGAACAGGCCGGTTTGCGCCCATGCCTTCGCTGCCGGCCGTTGTCCGACCCCGCCGCGGCAATCGAGGATCTTTGCCGGTATCTGGAGGAACACTGCGAGGAACGTCCGGATCTGGCGACGCTCGCGGCGCGCGCCGGCCTCAGCCGCTTTCATCTGCAGCGAACGTTTAAAGCCGCCGTGGGTCTGACTCCCAAGCAGTACCTGGAGGCACACCGCGTGGGCAAGCTGAAGAAGGAATTGCGCCAGGCAAAAGACGTCACGACGGCGGTGTATGAGGCAGGATTCGGTTCGTCCAGCCGCGTCTATGAGCGCGCCGATTCGCGTCTTGGAATGACCCCGAAGCAATATCGCCAGGGTGGCGGCGGGGTGAGCATCACGTATGCGGCGTTCGACTCGGCGGTGGGCTTGGCGATGATGGGCGCCACCGATCGCGGCATTTGCTTTGTGCAATTTGGAGAGAGCAGGGAAGACCTGCTCGATGCCCTCCGCCGCGAATATCCGGCGGCCACTTTGGAACCCGCCGTCGATCCAGCGCCGCGCGAGTTCCGGCAGTGGATGGAAGCGCTCGGGGCGCACCTGGCGGGCGTGCGCCCGCGCTTGGACCTTCCGCTGGACATTCAGGCCACGGCGTTCCAAATGCGCGTATGGGAATATCTGCGCTCCATCCCCTACGGCAAAGTGGAGTCGTACGGGAAAGTCGCCGCGGGCATCGGCCAGCCGGCCGCGGTGCGGGCAGTAGCGCGGGCTTGCGCGAGCAATCGGGTAGCGCTGGTAATCCCGTGCCATCGCGTGATTCGCGGGACGGGGGCATTGGGGGGCTATCGTTGGGGTCTGGAGCGGAAACAGGCGCTGCTCGATCGGGAGCGCTGATTTGTTCCGGCAGCAGAACTATTGGACATCGCCGTCGGGGTCGATAAAGTATGCATGGCTTCCGCTATCTGTACCAACGAGCTCTTCCCCTGGCATGAGAAATTCAGTGTCGGGATTCCCGAGATCGATACCCAGCATAAGGGATTGATTCGCCTGATCAACGACTTGCACGCCGCGATGACGACGGGTCAGGGAAAACAGGCGGTCGGCAAAATCCTGGACGACCTGGTGGGTTACACCCAGGTCCACTTCAGGTCCGAGGAGGATCTGTTGCGGCAGAAGAAGTATTCGAAACTCGCAAACCATCAGGGAGAACACAAGAAGCTGACCGCGCAGGTGGTGGAGCTACAGGAGAAATACCGTGGAGGCCGGCTCATGCTGACTGTGGAGGTCATGCAATTCTTGAAGAACTGGCTGGCCGACCACATTATTGGGCACGATCACCAGTACGCCGCGGAATTCAAGTCGAAATAGGCGCGATCGAGCGGCGGTGTGGCGATCGATTGCCCACCGGAGCCCCTGGCCTCCTGATTCCGTGGAATGATGGTGAGCTGCCTACGAACCAAACCAAACAGAACATTATTGGCCACGGATGAACACGGATGAACACGGATAAGAAGGAAAAGCTCTTGTTTTATCGGTGTTTATCCGTGGCCAATAACACTTGTTTATTGTGGAGCAGTGGCTCAGTCTGATTCCTTGGCGCATCAAAGTTACGGGGAGACATCAGGAGTCCAGAGCCTTCTCTACGCGGTCGATCGCAAACGTAGCGATTGTGCTCTTCGTAGATTCCAGCTTCATTCCCAGCTCGTGCTGGACAGCAGCGAACACCGTTGGCGCCGCGTCCTCGCTCGTGCTAGCGTCAGCCTGATCTGGCAGCTTGAATGGGAATGGATGTCTACTCGGCGGTATTTACCGAGCCCACGCGCTTCGCTTCGAAGGCGGCGATTTCCGCCTCGCGACCTAAGATGTAGCCCAGTTCGTCGACGCCTTCCACCAGGCAGTGCTTGGAGAACCCGTCGACGGGGAATTCTACCTTGCGGCCGGCGGGAGTGGTCAGGGTCTGTGCCGGCAGATCGATCTTCACCGTGGCGTCCGGGTTAGCGTCGAGCGCGGCGAACAACTCCGCGTGCACGTCCGCCGGGACGACGATAGGGAGCAGGGAATTCTTCAGCGAGTTCTGCTTGAAGATGTCGGCGAATGAGGTGCTGATCACCGCCCGGAAGCCGAACTGCGTCAAGGCCCACGGGGCGTGCTCGCGGGAGCTGCCGCAGCCGAAGTTGTCGCCGGCGAGCAACACTTGGGCGTTCTGTCCGCGCTGCTGGTTGAGGATGAAATCGGGCTTGGGATTGCCCTGCGCGTCGTAGCGCCAGTCGTTGAAAAGCTGGCGGTCGAGCCCTTGCTTCGAGGTGGTCTTCAGGAAGCGCGCCGGAATGATCTGGTCGGTGTCGATGTTGTTGACCGGCATTGGGACTACGCGGCTTTCGAAATTGGCGAATGGCTTCATAGCAATGTCCTCACGTCGGTCACGACTCCGGTGATCGCGCTGGCCGCGGCCGTCAGGGGGCTGGCCAGGAAGGTGCGTCCACCCGGCCCTTGCCGGCCTTCGAAATTGCGATTGCTGGTGGACACGCTGTATTGGCCGGGAGCGAGTTGGTCGCCGTTCATGGCGATGCACATCGAGCATCCCGGTTCGCGCCAATCGCATCCCGCGGCGCGGAAAATGTCGGGCAACCCTTCGGCGATCGCCTGGCGCTTCACTTCCTGCGAACCGGGGACCACCATCACGCGAACTTTGGGACTCACTTTGCGTCCCTTGAGGAGCCCGGCAGCGGTCCGCAGATCGGAGATTCGGGAGTTGGTACAGCTTCCGATGAAGACTACGTCGATGGGGTGGCCGAGGAGCGGCTTGCCGCCTTCCAATCCCATGTATTTCAGCGCCTTGGCGATAGAATCCCGAACCATTGGGTCAGCTACCTGCGAAGGCTCGGGTAGCGCCCCGCCGATGGGCATGCCCATGCCCGGGTTGGTTCCGTAAGTGATCATCGGTTCAAGCAGATCCGCGTCAATGCTCACGCTCCGGTCGAAGGCCGCGCCATCGTCGGTAGGGAGTTGCGTCCAGCGCGCCAGCGCGGCGTCCCACTGGGCGCCTTTGGGGGCATGCGGACGAGTGGAGAGGTACTCGAAGGTGGTGTCGTCGGGCGCGATCAGGCCAGCGCGCGCGCCGCCTTCAATCGACATGTTGCAGACGGTCATACGCTCTTCCATGCCGAGCGCGCGAATGGCGCTGCCGCGATACTCGAAGACACTGGCGGTGCCACCGCCGATACCGATCTTGGCGATCAGCGCGAGAATGATGTCCTTGGCGGAGACGCCGGGCTTCAGGGTGCCATCCACGCGCACTTCGAAGGTCTTGGACTTCCGCTGCAGCAGGCATTGGCTGGCGAGCACGTGCTCCACTTCGCTGGTGCCGATACCGAAGGCCAGGGCGCCAAACGCGCCGTGGGTGGCAGTGTGGCTATCGCCGCAGACCACCGTCATGCCCGGCTGGGTGAGCCCGAGTTCGGGTCCGATCACATGCACGATGCCCTGCCGGTCGCTGTGGATGCCCAGTAGTCGAATGCCGAACTCGCGGCAGTTGGTGTCGAGCTGCGCCAGTTGCTTGGCGGCGATCTCATCCACAATGGGCAGCGAGCGATCGGTGGTGGGGAGGCTGTGGTCGACCGTGGCGATTGTGAGATCCGGCCGGCGGACTTTCAGACCGCGCTCGCGCAGTCCCTGGAACGCTTGCGGGGAGGTTACTTCATGTACAAGATGAAGGTCAATGAAGAGCAGCGTGGGGGCGCCGGGCTGCTCGTGGACCACGTGGGAATCCCAAAGTTTTTCAATGATGGTGCGCATGGGGTAACTCTTATTGTGACACCGCTCGGTCTTTGTGGGGCGGCCCTCGGTCTTTGTGGGGCAGACTTCAGTCTGCGGCGGGCTTTAGCCCGCCCTCGGTCCGCGATGCAGACTAGCGAGAGGCGGACTGAAGTCCGCTGCAGGCTGGAAGCCTGCCCCACCAAAGGCAATGAAGATAGCACTGAATGAAGAGCAACAATTTGGCTGAGCGCGGGAACCGGTAGGCCCCGCGCTCAGCCGATCGCAACGCAAACCGATTCCCCTACCTGTTCAGTAGTGGCGGGTGCGCCCGAAGGCCGTAAATCCGCAGTCACATGGCCGCTTTCGAGAACTCGCTCGATGGCCGAATCAACCGCGGACGATTCTTCCTTTAACCCAAAACTGTACTCCAGCATCGCCGCCACCGAACCGATGGCGCCTAGCGGATTGGCTTTGTTCTGCCCGGCAATGTCGGGGGCCGAACCGTGCACCGGCTCGTACAGGCCCACCCAGGCGCCAGACGGACGGCGGTCGCCGATGGAAGCCGAGGGCAGCATGCCGATCGAACCCGCCAGCACCGCGCCCTCGTCGCTCAGGATGTCGCCGAACATGTTCTCCGTCAGTATCACGTCGAAGCGCCGCGGGTTGAGAATCAACTGCATGGCGCAGTTGTCCACCAGCAAGTGATCGAGCGCCACGTCGGGGTATTCGGCGGCGATCTCAACCACTACTTTACGCCAGAGCTGTGAGTTCTCAAGAACATTGGACTTATCTACCGACGTGACCTTCTTGCGCCGGGCGCGAGCCAAGTGGAAGGCCATGCGGGCAACGCGCTCGATCTCCGCGCGCGTATAGGTCATGGTATTGACCGCCCGCATGTCCGCGCCGCTTCCGGTAATGCCGCGCGGTGTTCCGTAATAGATCCCGCCCGTCAGTTCGCGGACGATGATCATGTCGGTGCCTTCCACCAGATGATTCTTCAAAGGTGAAGAATCCAGCTGCGACCGATACGCCCGCACGGGACGCAGGTTCGCGTATACTTCCAGTGCCTGGCGAAGCTTCAGTAAACCTTTTTCGGGACGCTGTTCCGGAGGCGCATTGTCGAACTCCGGCAACCCGACCGCTCCCATCAGCGTCGCATCGGCTGCGGCCGCGAGTTTCGCGGTCTCATCCGGAAACGGCGTACCGGTGCGATGTATCGCCACGCCGCCGAGCAATCCCTCGGTAAGGGACAGCTTGTGATTCCATTTCGCGGCCACGTGGCGCAGTACACGCACGGCTTCGCGCGTGACTTCCGTGCCGATTCCATCCCCGGGCAATACCAGAACGTGGAGATCCATGCGTCCGCTTAGTCAGCCGCCACGCGCATCGCCTGTTCCCTCTGGGGAATCAGCGCCACGATCTCTTCATCCATGAGGCCCTTCTTGCGATGGTCGGCCACGGCGGTAAAGCGATGGTACAAGTCGTCGAGCTCCTCCTTGGTAAGGTCGTAGCCCATTTCCTTGCAACGCTGGCCGATAGCGTGGCGTCCGCTGTGTTTGCCGAGGACCAGTTTGCCCTCCGGCACACCCACCGAACGCGGGTCGATGATTTCGTAGGTAGTCTTTTCCTTGAGATAGCCGTCCTGGTGGATGCCGGCTTCGTGCGCGAAAGCGTTGCGACCGACGATCGCCTTGTTGGGTTGCGGCCCGAAGGTGATCAGCGAACTGAGCAATTCGCTGGCGCCGAAGAGATGCTCGGTATGGACACCGGTGTGGTACGGGTAGGAATCCGACCGCGTCTTGAGGATCATGACGATCTCTTCGAGCGAGCAGTTGCCAGCGCGCTCGCCGATCCCGTTGACGGTGCACTCCACCTGACGCGCTCCGGCTTCGATCGCCGCCAAAGAATTCGCGACCGCGAGCCCGAGATCGTCATGGCAGTGCACGCTGACGATGGCGCAATCGCCCAAGGCCCGTGCGATTTGCCCGATCAGCGCGCCATATTCTTTCGGCGTGGAGTAGCCCACGGTGTCGGGAATGTTCACCGTGCGGGCACCCGCCGCCACTACCGCTTTGGAGATCTTCTCCAGGAATTGCGGCTCGGTGCGCGCGCCATCTTCCGCTGAAAACTCCACGTCGTCGACGTGCTGGCGGGCCAGCTCTACGGCCGCAACTGCTTCTTCGAGAACCTGTTCCTGCGATTTCTTCAATTTATACTTGAGGTGAATCGGGCTGGTGGCGATGAAGGTGTGGATGCGCGGCCGCTTAGCGTGTGCCAGCGATTTCGCAGCGCGTTCCACGTCGAGAGTGCAGCAGCGCGCGAGGGCTGCCACCTGTGCCCAGGGAAACTCGCGGCTCACCGCGTCGACCGCCTCGAAGTCACCTTCCGAGGCGATGGGGAAGCCGGCTTCCAGGATATCGACGCCCAGTTCCACCAGCTTGCGGGCCATGTGGAGCTTCTCGGCCACATTCATGCTGCAGCCCGGCGACTGTTCGCCGTCCCGCAACGTGGTATCGAAGATGTATACCCGATCACTCATAACTCTTGAACCGTAAGAGTCATTATTGCGACCCGGCAGAGATTTGGCAAATTTATAATATTAGAGGTTGGTATTAAGCAATGTTATGCTGAGAAGCAGGCTATTGGCTGTTAGCTTTTGGCTGTTGGCCTTCCGGCGCCCGGGTTTGTGCCGCCGGAAGGAAGACCAATCGTCCGGAGCTAAAAGCCAAGAGCTAATCGCCAACAGCCAGGGCCGTTTCCATGGAACTTTATCCCCTTCACGTCTTCCTCACCGTTGCCACCGAGCGCAGTTTTTCGCGCGCCGCCGAAAAGTTGTTGCGGACCCAGCCGGCGGTGTCGCTGGCGCTGCAACGTCTGGAACAGGAATTGGGTGAGAAACTGATCGACCGGTCGGGCAAGGACCTTCTCCTGACCGACGCCGGACGCACCGTCCTCGAATACGCCCGCCGTTTCGAGAGTCTGCAACAGGAACTCGACAACTCGCTCGCCGAACTGCGCGACAACTCGGCCGGGCGGCTGATCATCGGCGCCAACGAGTCGATGATTCTATATTTGTTGCAGCACATTCAGGAATATCGCGCGCTGTATCCCAAGGTGAAGGTACAGGTGCGGCGCAGCTTTTCGAGCAAG
>Ga0182030_10018673_pt1 | contig 13279 bp, 9 predicted proteins | sample 812S3MmetaG_FD_121299 | JGI IMG/M metagenome (GOLD analysis project Ga0182030, IMG submission 121299) | Permafrost microbial communities from Stordalen Mire, Sweden - 812S3M metaG (Illumina Assembly) | ecosystem: Environmental > Terrestrial > Soil > Wetlands > Permafrost | place: Sweden... | reverse complement strand
CTGAAGGATTCCAGTTGCTTGATCTTGGCATTGAGCTTGGCTTGGAGTTCCGGAGGAGCCTGCGCAAGGCCTGCGGTGGCAGAGATAAGAAGCGCTATCGCGATCTTTATCACTGACTTGATTGTGGCAGTCATGTTCATCCCCTGTTCACTTGTCTGTTCTGACCGGGCGTTGTTTCGACTGGTTCTCGTTATCAATATCGGCGCGGCGGCGAGGAGGCATTAGTGTCCTCGAATCGCCGGACTAACTTAAGAAGTGCGCCACTCTGCGCTTCGTTTTCAGAGCTGCAGGGTCAGAGAGACATCAGGTTCTGGGGATGCCCAATCGTAGGATGCCGGTCCCGTTTTGGGAAACGGATGCAGTGCGAAGCATTCCTCCCAGCTTGTATTCGTTGACCTGCGACCCATGCCGCTCTACAATTCGCACGCTATCTTGCCGAGGGCGCGATCGGCGCCTTGCAGGGCCTGTCATCTTCGACAGGGGTTGGCAGATTCACGGGTTCCAGTTACCGGCTCCGGGCTCCTAGGAAGTTTTCAGTGTAAGAGGGAGTCTCCATGAAGAGTTCTCCACGCAAGCAAGTCAGATCGATTCGCAAAACCAAAGCAGAGAATGACGCGAAACAGTCCCTGGGATCGTTTCCCATCGTTGGTATTGGGGCGTCGGCGGGCGGTTTGGAAGCATTCTCTGAGCTGTTGCATGACCTGCCGGAAAAAACGGGCATGGCCTTCGTACTGGTGCAGCACCTCGATCCCAACCATGCGAGCGGGCTGCCAGAAATTCTGGCGCGGAAAACGAAGCTGCCGGTCGAGGAAGTCGCCAATGGAACGATTGTGCAGCCGGACCGCGTCTACGTGATTCCAGCCAACACGAACATGCTGCTCAAGGACGGGGCGCTGCAGTTGGGGGCGCGGATTCTGGTGCATGGGCAACATATGCCGATCGACAATTTTTTTCGATCCCTAGCGGAAAGGGTGGGACAACGAGCGATCGGCGTCGTCTTATCGGGGACGGCCTCGGACGGCACGCTGGGATGCCGGGCCATCAAGGGGGCCGGAGGAATTACCTTGCCCAGGATGAGGAGTCGGCCAAGTACGGCGACATGCCTCGCAACGCCATCGAGGCTGGCTGTATCGACTTCATCCTGACCCCGAAGGAGATTGCCCGGGAGTTAGGCGGAATCAGCCAGCATCCCTATGTGACCCGGGTCCTGACGGAAGGGAAGGATGAATTGAAAGGGATGGTGGGCGCGGACCTGGACGCGCTTTTCGGGCTGCTGCGGGATTCGACCGGGGTGGATTTCACCAACTACAAGCACACCACGCTGCAGCGGCGTATCCGGCGCCGCATGGTCGTACACAAGATCGAAAAGCTAAAGGACTACCTCCGTTTCATTGGACGGAAGCCGGAGGAACTCGACGAACTTTACCGCGACTTGCTGATCCACGTCACTGGTTTTTTCCGGGAACCGGAAGCGTTCCTGGGGCTGCGCAAGTATGTGTATCCGAAATTGTTCGATGGCCGCAAGCCGGATAACCCGGTGCGGGTCTGGGTTGCCGGTTGTTCCACGGGCGAGGAGGCCTATTCAATCGCGATTACCCTGCTGGAATACCTTTGGGGCCACACTCGTAACATTTCGCAGGCTGCCATGGCCATCCAGATTTTTGCCACTGACATCAGCGAGACGGCGCTCGACCGCGCCCGCACCGGACTGTATCCGGAAGCGGCGGTGTCGGAGATTTCGGCGGAGCGCCTGAAGAGGTTCTTTGTCCGCCAGGAGGGCGGATATCAGGTCAATAAGTCGGTGCGGGACATGTGCATTTTCGCCAAGCAGAATCTGGTGAAAGATCCGCCCTTTTCGAACCTGGATCTGGTGAGCTGCCGCAACCTGCTGATCTACCTTGGCCCGGTTCTGCAGAGAAGGGTCATTCCCACGTTGCACTACTCGCTGAAACCCAGCGGCTACCTGGTGTTGGGAGAAGCGGAAAGTTTGGGAGGATTCGGCGATCACTTCACCCTCGTGGATAAGAAAGAGAAGATCTACCAAAAGCGAAAGACTGCGGCGCGTTTGGCGACCTACTTCGCGAGCACGGACTATTCGCCCCGCCGAATCGAAGATGCAAGGACGAGCAGACAATTGCCAGCCCCATTTACCGTCGACAACGAAGTGGAGCAACTGCTCATCAACCGGTTTGTTCCCGCCAGCATCGTGGTCAACGATCAAATGGAGATTGTGCAGTTCCAGGGGAAGACCGGCGCGTATCTGGAACCAGCCGCCGGTCATCCCACGTTCAGTCTGTCCAAGATGGCGCGCGAAGGCCTGCTGGTGGATCTGCGCGCGGCTTTGAGTGCGGTGAAGAAAACTAATGCGCCCGTGCGCAAAGAGGGCATAGAGATCCAATCGGAGGGTGGACCGCGGGAGGTGAACGTGGAGGTGCTGCCGCTGCGCGGGCAAGGCGCACAGGAACGCTATTACGTGGTCGTGTTCCAGGATAAAATACCCGCGCCCACGCGATCCTCCAACAAAGACCACGGCGGTAAAGCGAATAAGGCGGACCACCCCAAGGCGCGGGAGAACGAGCATTTGAAGCGCGAGATCGCACAATTGCGGAGCCAACTGGGGGCGCTGATCGAAGACCATGAAACCACCATGGAAGAGTTCAAATCGGTCAACGAAGAGGTTTTGTCGGCCAACGAAGAGCTACAGAGCACCAACGAAGAGCTGGAGACCGCCAAGGAAGAGCTGCAATCGACCAACGAGGAACTTACCACGCTCAACGAAGAGATGCAGAACCGCAATGCGGAGTTGAGTTCGGCGAATAACGATCTGCTCAACCTGCTGGGCCAGGTGGACATTCCGGTGGTGATGGTCAGCAACGATCTGCGGATTCGCCGGTTCAGCCCGCCGGCGCAGAAGATCCTGAACCTGCTGCCCAGCGATGTGGGCCGGCGCCTGGGCCAGATCCGCCCGAATCTGGACCTGCAGGATATGGAGCCAATGGTCCGCGAAGTCATTGAGCGCGAAACTGAGGATCAGCGCGAAGTCCGCACCAAAGAAGGCGTGTGGCACGTGCTGCATGTGCGGCCCTACAAAACCTGGGATCATAAGGTCGAAGGCGCGGTGATCAGCTTGCAAGACATTGACGCCCTGAAACGCCTGTTAGAGCAGACCCGCGAGTACGCGGACACGATTGTGGAGAGTGCCAGGGAACCGATCGTGGTGTTAGACGCGCACCTGCAGGTTACCGCCGCAAATCCCGCGTTCTATCGCGCATTCGAGGTATCGCCGGAGGAAACCGAAGGGCGGTTGATTTTTGAGCTGGGCAACGGACAGTGGAATATCCCGAGGCTGCGGCAACTGCTGGAGGAAGTGGTGCCGCGAAATTCCCGCGTGGACGATTTCGCGATGAGCCATAATTTTGCGGGCCTCGGGACGCGAGACATGCTGCTTAACGCCCGCCGGGTTGAACTGCAACCCGGAAGTGCCTTCATCCTGCTGAGCATAGAAGATGTGACGGAGAACCGCAGGAACGGAGCCGCCTAGGAACGCAAGTTGCCCCACTGCGACGGGACGCGATCCGTCGTGCAAGCCGCCTTTTCCCTGGGAGAAAGGCTCCTGGCGTGGGCTTCCGACTCACGGTAGAATGCGGAATTCAGCGGAAAAGCGAATGAACCGGATTTTCCATCCATTTCGCAGCGCGTCGCAGCAATTGGGTCCGCTGGAGCAGCGTTTGCTCGAGGCGCTGTGGGCCAGGCGCAGCGCGACTGTCCGTGAATTGGTTGAAGATGGCTATCAGAACTTGGCTTACACCACGGTGATGACCACGCTCGACCGGTTGTTCAAGAAGGGAATTCTGACGCGATTGGAAGAGGGCAGGGCATTCCGCTACGCTCCGCGATTCAACCGTGAGGAGATGCATCGGGAGGCTGCGGGCTATGCCTTTCGCCAACTGCTGGATGCGAGTCCGGCTTCGGCTTTGCCGCTTTCGTTCCTGGTGGAAATTCTAGGCGAGCGGGACGCGCAGTTGCTCGATGATTTGCGCGAACTGGTGGAAAGCAAGCGCCGCGAACTTGGCCAGAAGGAACCGGGCCAGAAGGAGACCGAGTAATGTTCGCGGTGCGCGGGATTGCGGTCTCCTTTTCAGTCTTCGTCGTGCTCTACGCTGTGCTCTCGGCGGCAGTTTCCTGCGTTTGTCGGAGGGTTTGGGTTTCTAGCCAACGGTACTCGGCGAGACGCTGTGCCGACCTGCTTTTCGCCTTGCGCATGGTTCCATTTGTGGGCGGGATGGGAGTCACGCTGATCTTGGCCGTGCCTTCCTTTCTGCTGCTCGAACCCCGTGCCGTGGATGAACCCATGGGCGCCTTGCCTGCGGTGCTTGGCTTGTGCGGGATGGCGGTACTACTGGTGGGAATGTGGAAGGCGGCGTCTGCATTGCTGCGGGCTTCTCGAACGGTTGCACAGTGGTCGAGCGAAGCGCGCGTGATCGGATCGAGCCCTATCCGGTTCAACGCCATCGATTCCATCTCCAGCAGTTCCATGGATTCGGTGGCTGTGCTGCGGATTTCGGCGGCTGCTCCAGCGCTCACCGCTGCGGGCATTCTGCGGCCCAGCGTATGGTTGTCGGGCGCGGCGGAGTTTGTGCTGACCGAGCGGGAACTGCAGACCGCGCTGCGGCATGAAGTGGTCCACGTGCGCCGCCGGGATAACCTGAGAAAGCTGGTTCTGCGTTTTGTAGCATTTCCGGGAATGGCGGAACTGGAGAGCGCTTGGCGCGAGGCGAGTGAGATGGCCGCCGACGATGCCGCAGTCTCGAGCGCGACGGAAGCGCTGGATCTGGCGGCGGCGGTGATCAAGTTATCGCGGCTGGCTCCACTGGAGGCGCCTGCGGAGTTGACCACGGCCTTGGTCCACAGCCCGGCGGAGTGCGTGAATGCGCGGGTGGAGCGCCTGATTGCATGGGGAGAACGGCGGCAACCCGCCGACGCGGCATACTCGCTCGCCTCCGCGGTGTGTGCCGCGGTTGCGGTGATGGCCACCTTGGCTGTCACTTACAGCGAGCTGCTGGTGCGGGTCCACATCGCGACTGAGTGGCTGGTGCGTTAATTTCGCGGTTGACTCGACGAACGATCCGATGTAAATATTTTCCCCATTCCCCAGGTAGGCGTTCTAGACTCTTTATCCGAGCCGGGCCCTGTAGCAAGACTAAGCCACTCATCGCATCTCGACTACGGAGGATTCCCCATGCGAAGTAAGAAGTGTTCTCTCGGATTTTCTGTGGCGTTGGCTATGTTTACCGTGGCCTCGCTTGCGATAACCCCGCGCACATCCGCGCAGGCCGAAAAAATTCTGTATAACTTTGGCAGCAAGAGCAAAGACGCAACTGTTCCCTCATCACCTTTGACCTCGGACCCTGACGGAAACCTGTACGGCACGTCCGTGTTCGGCGGCCCTGACAATGTAGGCACCGTGTATGAACTCGTAAAAGGTGGTGGCGGTTACAAAGAGAAAATCCTTTACAGGTTCTCCAAGGTGGGAGGAGGCGGGCAAAGCCCTTTTGCCGGATTGATCTTCGACGCTGCCGGAAATCTTTACGGCACCGCCACGGCCGGCGGCACCGATAATGTGGGCACAGTCTTCGAGCTCAGCCCGCCGACCCTGCCCAATACACAATGGACGGAAACGATTTTGCATAGTTTCTCCAACAACTTCATAGACGGGCAAACTCCTCAGGGACTTCTCATCTTCGATGGCTCCGGAAATCTCTACGGAGTGACAGCAGCTGGTGGCAGCAACGCCGCCGGAACCGCTTACGAGCTGAGTCCCGCCGGAGGCGGAGCGTGGACTGAGACCATACTCTATACCTTCAGCACTGACACCGGTTCGTACCCCAACGGAGGCATGATCTTTGACGCCTCGGGCAACCTCTACGGCGTCGCGGCATTTGGCGGATCAGCCTTCGATGGCGTTGTCTTCGAGCTTTCGCCTGCTGGCGGAGGCTCCTGGAACTACACCGTTCTTCATACGTTTACCAACGGAACCGATGGCTACCTGCCGGAAGGAGAACTCATCTTCGACTCCGCCGGCAACCTCTACGGCATTACTGCCAATGGAAATCCGACCGACAATGGCACAGTGTTTGAGCTTTCGCTTTCGTCCGATGGAACTTGGACGGAGGAGATTCTCCATAACTTCGAAAGCTCCACGGATGGCGCCAACCCGAATGGCACTCTGGTCTTCAATTCCGCCGGGGTTCTGTTCGGCGAAACCCTAGGCGGCGGCACAGGGACGTGCCAGGAAACCCAGACATGCGGAATTGTCTTCGAGTTGCGGCTGGCGGATGGTGTTTGGCACGAAAAGATTTTGCACGACTTCAACAAAAATGGTACCGACGGCTTCCTTCCGACGTCGGGAGTAACGCTCGATTCCGCCGGCAATCTCATAGGGACGACCGAATACGGCGGCTCCTTTGACGAAGGCACGGTATTCGTGATCGCGCACTAGCCGCAAACGGATGGAAATTAGGTGATGTACGGGGTGCGTCAGAAAGTCACGCGCACCCCGATTTGCGCCGCGAACGGAATCCCGACCGTTGTTCCCGGGCCGAAGAAATCTCCCAGAGCGCCCTCCGGTATTTCAAGCTGCTTCAGGCTGGTGAGGGGCACGCAGTTTGGATTACAGATTCCATCGACGGCGCCATTCGCGTTAAATTGCGCCCCCGGAATTTGGGCGATGTTCACAGCGAAGTTTGCGCCGGGATTGTTACGATTGAAGAGGTTGAAGAACTCGATGAAGGGATCGACCTGCCAGCGTTCTTTGATTTTGAAAGGACGCGTGACGCGCAGGTCCGACTGGACGTAAGGCGTGCCGCGGAATTCATCGAGACTGGTATACGCGTCCGGACCGTTGTTCAACTGAATTGAAATACGTCCGCTGTTGTCCGCTGTGGTGATGGTAATGGGGCGCGCGCTCTCGAATTGGTTCACCGTGCTCAATTCGAAGCCGCCGGGGATGTGGACGATTCCGGCCAGCACGAAGCGATGGCGAACGTCTTCGCCCGATGGACCGTAGTCGCCAGGTCCGAAGGCATCCAGTTGTCCGGCATTCGGAAATCCACTCGGCACCTGGCAGACGCCATCGACATAGTCGAAGAGTTCGCCGAGCACGCATCCCCAGGTCTGCGCTTTGGAGAGCGTGTAGTTCGCGACCAGATTGAAGCGGCGCATGTTGCCTTGCAGATGCAGCATCAGCCCGTTGTAGCTGGAACGGTTGTCGGACTCGAAGACATTGACGTTCGGTACCAAAGCCGTCTGATCGTTGGTGTCTGTTGTGGGAAAGAGCGGAGTGAAAAGGTTCGTGCCGCCGCTGTAGGGGAAGGCACGGTAGCCGTGATTGCCCTGCTCATGGACGTAGTCGGCGCTCGCCAGCCAATGTTCGTTGAAGGCGTGTTGCACGCCGCCGGTGGTGTGAATGGCGTACGGCGTTTTATAAGGAGAGCCGATCAGATTGCCAGTGGCTCCGCTTCCGCCGATCAGGCAACCTGCGCCGCCGAGTGTCCCTCCGCTAAAGCTGCACGGTCCGGTGGCGTAGTTCGAGTTGTTGACACCCTGAAAGGCAGTCGCCCATCCGTTCTGCGCGAGATCGTCGTAGTAGAGGCCAAAGCCGGCGCGAATGACGGTCTTCCCGCTGCTGCCAGGGGAGTAAGCGATCCCAAGGCGCGGCGCGATTTGCTTGCGATAGTCGCTCGGTACGCGGGGCACGATTGGGATCTGTAGCGCTTGCAGCGTGAGATACGCTGGGTTATCGGCTTCACTGCGGCCCGAACCTATGAATAGTCCCCAAGTGGTCTGATAGCGCACGCCGTAATTGACCGTGAGTTGGTGCGAGACTCGCCAGGAGTCCTCGGCGTAGAGTCCGAGACGCTGAACATTCTGCGAAAAGCTGCCGTCGCCAGCGGGAGTAAACGTGCAACCAATGAGCGTGGTCGGATCAGGTTCTGGATTGCACATCGCGCTTGGAGGCGTGTAATAAAACGGCAAGGCAGTCGTGATGCCGCCGCAGTCAGGGCCGGGCAGGTCGATGTAGCAATCGGGGTTGAAGGGATAGGTGGTGAACTGCTCCGCCGTCGACGCGAACGCGCCGCTGAGCACCGGTTCGTGAATGAAGTCGACTCCGAACTTGAACGCATGGTCGCGCACAACGTGGCTCAGATCGTAGCGGAACTGGTATTTGTCCTGATTGCGCAGGTCGGGGAAAAGCGTGATCGGGGTGGCAAACTGATTGTCGCCAAATGTCTCGAAGCCGGACACGGTCAGCGCCGTCACACTGAAGGGAAACTGAATGGCGAAGCCGAGATTCGATTCCCGGGTCTGCGTGAGACGCAACAGGCTGGCGTCGAGAACCAGATTGCCTAGCCAGTTTGAATTAAAGGTATAGCTATTGCTGAGCGCCACATTCCAGTAATTGTTGTGCGTGATCAAGCCGGTCGAGGGCAACGTGGCCTGCTGCACCAGAGCATTGTGCGTGAGGTAGCTGTCTTGCGATGCACGCAGGAACCAGGTCGATTTCGACGATTGGGCCCAGTCCAGGCGCAGAGAACTCAGGAAGTCGCGGAAGGGAATTGGAACCGTGGCGGGCACCGGGATGGACGGAATGCCAGTGATCAGTCCCTCGGAGGCCAACTGCGCCAGCGCGTCGAATTGCGCCGTGCTGGCGGGGCTGTAGGCGATGCTCGCATTCTCGTGAACGTTCTCGAATGAGGTGAAGAACCAGAGTTTGTCTCTTGCGATGGGACCGCCGAAGGTTCCAACGTAGTTCTGGCGCGAGAACGGCTGCTTGGGATTCGGCGCCGGATTCTCGATGGGAAAGCGCGCATTCAGCGCGGCCTCGCGATCATAGAACGCTCCGCTCCCGTGCCATTCGTTGGTGCCGCGCTTGGTGGTGATTACGACGGACCCGGCTGTGGTCCAACCTGTGTCGGCATCTTCGTTCGACGTGCGGACCGCGAATTCCTGAACGCCATCGGGCGAGAAGTTTTGCAGGAAGCCGCCGATCCAGTCGTCGGAGTTTTCGGCGCCATCCACCGACAGTTCGTTGTTTAAGCCGGAGCTTCCGCCAGTGGAGACTGCGGTGATGCGCGCCTTCGTTGGATCGGAAGGCTCGACCGGCTCGGTTCCAGGCACGAGATAAGCAATATTGGCGAAGCTTCGCGCCGGAAGCGGCAAAGTTTCCAGGTCCTGGCTGCCCACTACTCCCCCGCGCACTGCGCTCGACAGGTCAATGGTTTCGGTTGTGATCGAGGAGGAGCTCCCCTGCACGTTGACGGTTTCCGAGGTCGCCGCAGGCTTCAGCGTGACCGTAATGTCGCGGACGGTGGTGACGGCGATTGAAATATCCGCCTGCGCCGGGGCGAAGCCCGCAGCCGTTATTGCGATGCGGTAATTGCCGGGCTGAAGGTCATCGAGACGAAACTCGCCGCGGTCTTCACTGGCCGCTTCGCGTTTCACGGAGGATCCCGACAATTGCGCGACGATCCTGGCGGAGGCGACGCGGGCGCCGGTGGCATCCTGCACCGTGCCGCGCAACGATCCGCGCGGGTTCTGGGCGTGTACGGTCGCCGTAAGTACGATGGCGAACAGGGCTAGGGCGAAAGCGGTCTTGCACGAATCAGTATTCATGGTTGAAGCGGCCGGCGGGCGGAATAAGCAGGCTAGACTGGATTGCGAGCTACTACCAGAGATCGTAGGGGGTGCAGGGTACAGCGCTCGGGCTCCGCTTAATCCGACCACCTTTGCGGCTTGCGGTCCCAGCGGTGTTTCTTCAATTCGGCGAGCAAGCCGGCGTCGAGCGGGCCGGCGTCGCTGGCGGCGATGTTCTGACGCACATGTTCCGGATCGCGCATGCCGACAATCGTGGTGGTGACTGCGGGGTGAGACAGAATAAAGCGCAATGACATTTCCGGCAGTGTCATGCCCGCGGGCAAGATCTTCTTGAGCTCGTCGACACGCTGTAGAGTATTCGCCAGATTCTCCGGCCCAAAGTATCCGGAGCGCCAGTCGCCCTTCGGGAAGCGCGTTTCGAGCGTCATCTTGCCGCCGAGGCTGCCTTCGTCGAGCGGCACGCGCGCGATCACTCCGATGTTAAGTTCCTGGCAGAGAGGAAAAAGCTTGTCTTCGGGCGCATGATCGAAAATGTTGTAGATCACCTGCACTACGTCGACTAAACCGGTGTGCAACGCTTTTATTCCATTCTCCGGTTCCCAGCGGTTCAGGCTGAGGCCGAAGTGGCGAATCCAGCCGCCGTTTTTCAACTTCTCGACGGTCGAGTGGAATTCCGGATCGTCGGTCCAACTATCGTCCCAGACGTGAAACTGCAACAGGTCGATCGAGTCGACGCGGAGCTTCTTGCGGATCATGTCGGCATATTTGATCACGTGGTCCGCAGAAAACACGTCGTGGTATTTGTACTTCGGGAGTGCGGGCCATTGTCCGTTGGCCGGCGGAATCTTCGATGCGGCATACAGCCTCTTGCTGGAATTGCGCGCCATGGTTTCGCCGAGCAGGCCGTCGCTTTTGCCCTCGCCATAGGCCCATGCGGTGTCGAAGAAGTTGCAGCCCGAGTTTACGGAGAGTTGCAGGGAGTCGAGCGACTGCTGCTCGTCAGATCCGCTCCAGCCACTCATACCCCAAAGTCCGTACGCGATGTCGCTGACTTCGAAACCGGTTCGGCCCAGCTTGCGATATTTCATAAAATGGTGTCCTTGCGTTTACGTTTACGAATTCCAAATGGTGAACCTGAGATCCTAGCAGTTTTGTTTTAGCGCTCGAAATGAGCCACAACGGGAAAAGTTCCACTTGCTGATTTTTCGATGCGAGGCATCTAGATTTTGCCGCCCGCAAAGTGCTGTTCTGGTGTTTCAATAAATCTAGACCATTAGCAATCTTGGAGGCTCCCCGATGAACTCAGACTGTCCTTCCACCCCGATGCCACCCTACGCCGCAGAGGAAATTAAAGCGCCCTCGTCTCGCTTGTTGGACGAGAAAATATCGGACGACTCCGGCACGGAAGCCAAAATCGACAAAGTGTTCGCGCCTGCCGGACTGAAGAATCCTTTCTGGAAGTAGGGAGTAGCAGAGCGCGCTAGCGCAGGATCGGCAGGCACAGGCACGGTTTTAGCGCGAAGGGAAGTGCCGACATTTCCTGAAGCGCTGGGTGCAGTTGTGCGTCGCGGCAAGGTTCCAGCGTGATTACGAAGGGCAAAGCGGCTTTATCGAAGCCCGGCTTTTGCAGCACGGCATCGATGTTCAGTTGGTGAGCCGAGAGGATCGCAGCCAGACCTGCGATGATGCCAGGCTGATCCTTCACTAGAAAACGCAAATACCAGGGCGTTTCAAAGTCGCAGCTCACTTTGGGCGACGCGAATTGCAGTGCGCGTCGCGGGCGAGGACCAGCCGCAAAGCTTTCCGCCACAGCCATCAAGTCTGAGACGACCGCAACAGCCGTGGGATCTCCGCCCGCGCCCGCGCCCAGGAAGGCCATGTCGCCGCCGTATTCTCCCGAGGTCAAAACCAGATTCAGGTTTCTCTGCACGCGTCCGAAGGGCGAGGACGCGGGAACCAGGCTGGGGCCAACGTCGGCAAACAAGGTCGTCGCTTTCAAATCGGCGCGCGAAATCTGGCGGATGGTGCAACCGAGCTCGGCGGCGTAATCGAAATCGACCGCGTCGACGGGGCGAATGGTGCGGGCGCGAATTTCTTCGGGAGACACGCGGACGTGCAGACCCGCCAGGGCGAGGATGGAAAGTTTGGCGCGAGCGTCGCCACCGTCGAGGTCTTCGCTAGCGTCGGCTTCGGCATAGCCGCGGGCCTGCGCTTCCTCGAGAGCTTCGCTAAAGGGAATGCGGACGGTCTCGATGCGGCTGAGAATGTAGTTGCAGGTGCCATTTAGAATTCCGGCGATGCCGTGCAGGCGGTCTCCGCAAAGCCCGGTGCGCAGCGCGGGAAGAACGGGCACACCTCCGGCGACGGACGCTCCAAACTCAAGCTGGCAACCGTTCGCACTGGCGAGCTGCAGCAAGTCCGGGCCATGGCGGGCGATGAGTTGCTTGTTGGCCGTGACCACCGACTTACCTGCCTGCAAAGCGCCACGCACAAGGTTCTCTGCGGGGTGGAGACCGCCGATCAGTTCAATGACGATGTCGGCGTCGGACTTGAGAATCGTCTGGAAGTCTTCAGTCCAAATCACGTCACTCGGCACCCAGGGCTGCTTCTTGCGCTCGACGTTGCGATTGCATATGTGCGTCAGATGGAGTAGGCCGTCGCTGCGTTCGCAGAGAATCTTGGCCACGGCGCGGCCCACGGTTCCGAAGCCGACCAGGGCGACGCGGCACGCAGGAGGGCGATCCCGTGGTGCGGGATTGGCATCCATCGCCTGCTCTGGCGGAGTCGTGTGCAAAGTGCTCTCGAGGATGAAACTCTTTTTTATCATACGTGCGACATGCGCCTCTGCGAAGTAGAAACGAAGAGGGCGAGCGCCGGGCGGCATGCCAGGCAGAATCGGCATCAAAGTTGGTACTATAATGCGATCCCGCCGCAACCAAGGCAAACGCCTTCCTGCGAGGAATCACAAGCGGAACCTTTACTGACGGCGACTCTCGTCTCTTCATGCCGAGCGCTGCAGTCCGCCACTACGCCCGGTTATGGGAGGAGAATGGATGATTGGAAAGTCCGCGAGTGCGAGTGCGCTGACGCTACTCGTTATTACAATTTTGATTGGAACGCAAGGCTTCGCCCAGGCAACACCCGCCGGGGCGCCACCGCCGGCGGCGCAGCAGCCCGCGACCGAGCAACCTGCGGCGCAGCAACCTGCGGCACAACAGCCCGCCAGCGGCCAGGAACCGGCGGAGGAAATACCCCTTTCACGGCGAAGAGCGCGGCCTAAGAACTATAAGAACTGGACCTTCGATGTGGGCGTCGGCGCCAGTTTGGAGAGCGGGTCGACTCAAAGCTTCGTAAGAGAAGGCGGGGTAGTGGCCACAGCCGGGGTGGCTCGCAACGCTAACAAATATTTGGGACTGCGCGCCGATTTCATCTTTGCCAACCTGCCGCTGCGCGACTCCGTGCTGCAAAATGCCCCGGCGACGGGAGACCACAACAACCTCTACGCCCTCACCCTTGATCCCATCATCAACATTCCCATGAGCAAGAAAGTCGGTGGATACATCCTATTCGGACCCGGCTTCTACCATCGCGCTGGGAGCCTGAGCGGAGACACTACAGTTCCGGG
>Ga0182030_10018672_pt1 | contig 13281 bp, 15 predicted proteins | sample 812S3MmetaG_FD_121299 | JGI IMG/M metagenome (GOLD analysis project Ga0182030, IMG submission 121299) | Permafrost microbial communities from Stordalen Mire, Sweden - 812S3M metaG (Illumina Assembly) | ecosystem: Environmental > Terrestrial > Soil > Wetlands > Permafrost | place: Sweden... | reverse complement strand
GACCGTGGCCTTACACAGGGGACATACGAGGATTTCGAGCAAGTCTTTGCTGATAGCCATAGCGAGTCTTCAGTTTAGCAAGGGATGCGGTTCACCGGAGAGGTGCGAATTCACCGCAGAGACGCAGAGAGCGCAGAGACAAGCGCAGAGAACACATTTGCGTGTTGAGGGATGTTCTTTGACGCAGAGAACGCCCCCGCACTATTGGCAATCTTTGCTAATTAGGGTAGGATTAAGTGTGGAGTCACACCAAACGAGGAAGGACCTATCGTGCCTACCCGTAATGTCAATCTGACGGACGAGCTTGACCGCTTCGTGCTGGAGAAGGTACAGAGCGGCCGCTACGAAAACGCCAGCGAGGTGGTGCGCGCGGCGCTTCGCAACCTGGATCGTGAGGAACGAGAGTACGAGGCGAGGATGGCCACGCTGCGCGCGGCCATCGATGCAGGCGACGCCAGTGGTGTAGTCGAAGGCAACGCCTTTGCGCGGGTCCGGAAAGCACTCAAGCTTCCCCCGGCGAAGCGCTAGGCGTGGCGGCGTTTCGTTTCTCTCGCCGTGCCGAGGCCAACCTGCTCCGTATCGGCGCGTATACCCTTCGCACCTGGGGCGAAGACCAAGCCATCCGTTACCTCGACGATCTTGAGGCGTGTTGCCAGGCGCTCGCCGAGAATCCCTCGTTGGGCCGTGCGTGTGACGATGTTCGTCCCGGACTTCGTCGAATGGAGCGCGGCCGGCACATTGTCTTTTACCGCGTGGACGCGGGAGGGATTCTGGTTTCGCGCATTCTTCATCGGCGCATGCTGCCCGAAAGACACGCCATCGACGATGAAGACGACCGGCCGTAGAGCGCCTTAAGCGGATTGCATTTCGGCGCGGGCTTTGGCGACGCAGGCCAGGTACTGGCGGGCGCGGTCTTCGATCAGGTCGAAGCGGCCCTCCCGAATGGTCTTCGCGTCCACCATCTCCGTGCCGACGGCGATGGCGCAGGCGCCGGCCTTGAGGAAGTCGCCGGCGGTTTCCAGGTTGACGCCGCCGGTGGGGATCATGGCGATGTGCGGGAAGGGGCCTTTGAGCGCTTTGATGTACTTTGGTCCGCCCACGTTCCCGCAGGGAAAGATTTTGACGGCATCGGCGCCGGCCTCCCAGGCAGTCAGCACTTCGGTGGGAGTGAGGGCGCCGGGGAAGACCACCTTGGAATAACGCTTGGCCATTTCGATGGTGGAGAGGCGCAACGCGGGCGTGACGAAGAATTGAGCGCCGGCGAGCATGCAGACGCGCGCGGTCTCCGGGTCGAGGACGGTGCCGGCGCCCAGCACCATCTTATCGCCGAGCCGGTCGGCGACTTGTTCAAGCGCCCGGATGGCGCCCGGGACCGTCATGGTGATCTCCGCGGCGCGCACGCCGCCCCGGTAAATCGCCTCCACGGCCTGCACGGCGCTCTCGGCGCTGGCCACGCGAACGATGGGCACGATGCCGATTCCGGTAATGAAGGCGAGAATCTCCTGGGATGTCATGACTGATACGCTATCATGCGGCGTTTCCCGGCGGCTGTGGTGTTCTCACAGTGGCGGCACACAGTGGCGGCAAAATGCGCCGCAAGGGTTGAAACCCGCTATTCTAGGGTGTTGACCCCACAAGCGAATTCAGAACAACAGAAGCAGCCGCCACGGGTGTCGGTGGTGGTTGTCTCGCGGAACCGGGCGGCGATGCTCCGCCGGTGCCTGGAATCCATCGAAGCGTCGGACGGACGAGCCAGCCTGCAAGTGATCGTCGTAGATAACGGGTCCAGTGACGGCAGCGCGCAGCTCGGCGACGATTTTCCGGAGGTGCAGTTCATCCGGCTGCCGAAGAATTTCGGCCTGACCAAAGCGCTGAATCTGGGCTGGCGCGCCGCCGATGCCGAGTACGTTTTCTTTTTGCATGACGACACGGAAGTGCAACCAACTACCGTAGGACTTCTGGCCGGTGCGCTCGATACGCACGCGGATTCGGCGGCGGTCTGCCCGCTGCTGGTGGACGGCGAGGGGCGGCCCGCGCCGCAACTCGGCACTCTGCCGCCCACGGGCGTTTGGCGGCCAGCGACACCCGGCGCCCCGGTTGCGGTGGAATTCCCGCGCGGCGCGGCGCTGATGCTGCGCGTATATTTCATCAAAGCGATCCGCCAGATCGACGAGCGCTACGGGCAGTTCGGCAGCGATGCCGACCTGGCGGCGGAGATTCGGCGGGCCTCGCGGAAGATCCTGCTGGTGCCGGCGGGGCTCGTACGGCACGAGGGGCGCTCCGGCTATTCGGCCATGGAGGCGGCCGATTTTCTGTCCAGCCGGGCGGTTTTTATGGGCAAATACCACGGGTTCGGCGCGGGAATCGGAGCGCGCATCACCGCGGTGCTGAGCGGGCTGGCGGGATTCCGGCTGGGTGAGCTTAAGTACACGCTCGCCGGCCAGAAGATTGACGGCACCCAGGAATGAGCGTCGGTTACCCTTGGTTAGGGACGATGGTTTACTCTTGATATCTAGTGTTTAGAGGCCGGATAGCGTTAGCATGAACCGCATGGAAGCTCTGATCTGGATCCTGCTGCCCGGTTTTACGGCCGTTGCTTCCGGTTTGCTGGCATGGTTCATCATGCAATCGCGCATGGATGTCGCCCTGGCGTTACAGCGCGAACGGCTGGCCGAGACGAGGGGGGCGCTGGATGCGGAGAAATCGGCTCTGGGGGCATCGCTCGACACCGCCCTGCGCGCCGCGGAGGCGGTGGCCAAGCGCGAGGCGCTGGAGAATTTCATGGGTGAGTTACGCGTCGAGCAGCGCCACTACACGCGGGAAAACCGCATGCTGACGCAGAAGCGGAAGAGCCTGGTGCTGCAGGAACGCATGTACTTCCGCAATATCCCGCTCTCCGACTGGATCGAGCACGAGATTACCGTGGAAGACGGCGCCGACGTCAGCCGCCTGGTGCAGGACATGACCATCTTCGACAAGAGCGTAGTTTCCATCGACGATGGACCGCACGCGAAGAAGCTGTTGGCGTGAGACAGGCACGCTTTCCCGAAGCGAAATAAGTGCAAAACTCCGCTCGGCGGACCGCGGCGGAGCGTAGGCCCGGTGTAAGATATGGAGAGCGATCTCTGGAGAATTCTTCTGACTATGCACCGATTTCGTGTACTTACGTTGTGTGTCGGCCTGGCCGCCGGTTCCAAGGTGATGCTATCCGCGGGCAAAGGCGATGCCGCCAAGGGCAAAGCCGTTTTCGAGCAGTGCGCGGTGTGCCACAACGCGGACAGCGGCGAAAAGAAAATGGGCCCCGGGCTCAAGGGGCTTTACAAGAAAGACAAAATGGCCAACGGGAAGAAGCCGACGGACGCTAGTATCAGGGCCCGGATCGATGAGGGCGGGAGTGGCATGCCGGCCTATAAGGACATGCTCAGCGATGCGGAGAAGGACGATCTGATCGCGTACTTGAAGACTCTGTAAAAAGTAGGACAGGCCTCCTGGCCTGTCGCTTTAAGCTTTGGCGAGCAGTTCCAACGCCTTCTTCACGACGGCGTCGTCTTCCACTTTCTTCTGCTGGCCCTTGTCTGCGCTGGGAGATTCCGGCACCACGTCGCCATTGTCATCCACGTCGATCTGCGCATCGGCATCGCTGACCACGTTGTTCGGGGTCACGCCGGTATCCTGAATCGCCTTGCCTTCGGGCGAGTAGTATTTGGCGACCGACAGGATAATGGCGCCGCCATCTTCCATGGTGATGGCGCGTCGCAGGGCGGCGTCGCCGTAGGTGCGCTCGCCGACCACCTGGGCGCGTTTGTTGTCCATCAGGGCGGCGGTGGCAACTTCAGCGGCGTCGGCGGTTCCGCGATTGGTCAGGACCGCCACCGGGAGGGTGGTGATCGCCTTGGCGGGGTCCGCCTCGAAGTTCTGGCGCGGCACCTTCTGTCCCACCAGGTAGGTGATGCGGCCTTTGTTGAGGAAGAGATTGGCCAGCGCGATGCCGTCTTCCGGGGTGCCCGCGGCGCAGTTGCGCAGGTCGAGCATCAGTTTCTGCGCCCCGTCCTTCTGGAGTTGCTGCACGGCGCCGGCAACCTGCTTCACCAGTTCCGGCGAAAGCGCGTCGATGTTGATGTAACCAACCTTATCGGCCAGCATCCGGCTCTCCACGGCCGGCAACGGGAAGACGGCACGCGTCAACTTCACGGGGGCCGGTTCGGGGTGGCGGGTGCGGACCACGCTCAACTCCACGGTGGTGCCGCTTTCGCCACGGAGCAGCATGCTGGCGTAGGCCAGCGGCATATCGCGCGTGGCCACGCCCGCAATGCTCTCGATCATGTCGCCGGTGTTGAAGTTGGCCTTAGCTGCCGGCGAACCGGTGATGGTGCCCACCACGCCCACGTAACCGAACTTCTTGGAGAGAATCAGGCCCACATCGGCGCGTTTGACGTCCTTGTTCTTCAAGTAGTCGCGATACTGATCGGCATTCAGGTAGCTGGCGAAGGGATCGATGGCTTCCAGCATGCCGTTGAGCGCGCCCAGCGTGACGCTTTTCATGTCGGGCTCTTCGACGTACTCGCTCTTGATGCGCGATACCACGTCGCTGAATACCCCGATATGTTTGTAGGTGTCGTCGGGCGATGCGCTCCGGCCGAGCACGCTCCCGATCAGGAGCAAAACGGTGAGGCACGTGGACGTGCTCACGACGAAATACTTGGTGCGGCTACTCATAGGTTTCTCGACAGCTCCGGCCCTTTAGCCATTATACCGATTGGACGCACCAGCCGCCGGTTAGGTTCTGGAAAAGAAGGAAGTGGAATTCCCGGGCGAATTCCCTGGCCCTACCAGCCGTTTCTTTGCCGCAGCCCGGTGATGTGGGCCGCATGGTGCCGCCCGTGCCAGGCGTAGAGCGCCAGATTGGTATCCAGTCGAACCAGACCGAGCTCGGGATGGCGGAACGTGCGGGCGAAATCGGCATCGGTGAGGGTTTTGAGCAACGCGGCCCACCGGGCGTGCATGCCCGCAATGAGCTGCAGGGATAGCTCCACCCCAGCGGTGCGCGAATCGGCCAGTTCGGCCCAGGCCTTCTGATCGTAGGGCCGGATGGTGGGCTCGCTCTCGGTGAGCGCCAGCCGCAGACGGATGTAGCTGTTCATGTGGCTGTCGGCGACGTGGTGCACGGTCTGGCGGACGGTCCACCCTCCGGGGCGGTACGGGGTATCGAGCTGCGCATCGTCCAGGCCGCGGACGGCATCGCGGAAAAGCGCCGGGGCGGCGGCAATCTCCCCGATCAGCGCGGGGTACTGGCCGGGCGTCACGGTTTGTTTGAAATCGAACTTGCCGATGGGGTAGCTCAGATCCATGTACAAGATTCAGCCCTAAGCGGGCTCGCTTTGCTTTTCCACCAGCTCCCACAGTCCCCGGCCGCACATATTCGGACAGGGTGGGAACTCCTGCTGTTCGGTGAAACGCTGCGGCGTCTTGCAGACGCTGCACCAGTAGATGCCGGTAACGGGTACGGTGGTGCCGGGTCGATGATTCATTTTTCTCCCTTGGGGCCGAGAAGCCAGTCGGCCACTTCTTCCATACGGTCCACGAGGCGGTCGGGCGCCGGGTCGGCCAGCGTCTCCGGCTGGAAGCCGTAGGTCACGCCGCAGGACGCGATACGAGCGTTGCGCGCCGTCTGTATGTCCACACTGCTATCGCCGATCATGAGTGTGCGGTCGCGGGCGATGCCGGTTTCGCGCATCAGCGCCTGCACGCCGATGGGGTCCGGCTTCTTCAAATCGAAACTGTTGCCGCCGTAGACCTGGAAAAAATGGCCGCCCACGCCGAGGCCGTCGATGATCGCGCGGCTGATGCGCACGGGCTTGTTGGTGAGCACGGCCATGCGCTTGCCGGCATCGCGCAGGCGATCCAGAGCCTCGCGCACGCCCGGATAGAGCGTGGTGAAATCCAGATAGTGCTCGCGATAGTACTCGAGGAAAAACTCGAGCGCCTCCTGCACTTCCAATTCAGTGGCCCGCGCACCCATCGCCCGGCGGATCAGCACCGGAGCGCCGTTGCCCACGTAGGAGTAGACGCGCTCGTGGTCGAGCAGGCTCATACCCATATGGGAGCGCGTGGCGTTGACGGCGTGCGCCAGGTCCAGTTTGGAATCGACCAGCGTGCCGTCCAGGTCGAAGATCAGTAAATCCATATCTAGGCGGTGCCCGTTTTCTTTTTGCGCGGATGCCCGGCGCGGGCCATCGGTTTGCGCCCGACGCGTGAGCGCGTGCCGCCCACGGCGTACGCGACCATTTTGCGCTGCAACGTATTGCGATGAATACCGAGTTGCTTGGAAGCGGCACACTGATTGCCGTGATTGCGCGCAAGCGCCCCCTGGATCATGCTCTTTTCCAGGACCTCGACGGCCTGTTGCAGGAAGAGTCCTCCGTCGAGCAGGCGTTCCACCAACTCGTCAAATCTGTCCTTCATTTCTTATCTTCTCCCCCGTTTGGCAATTTGCGGATCCCTTTTTCCAGCGCATCGCTCCAGGCGCTTTTCACCTGGGCGTAAGTTTTGCGAAAGCCCTCTTTCAATTCGTGTGGCGCCATGGCCGCAAACATGCGGGCGGCATCCACTACATAAGGGGCCATACGGGAGTTGACGATTGCCTCGGGCGGCTTGTCGCCGCGCGCAAACGCCATCACTCCCATAATGATGGCGATTGCGAACACCAATCCACGCAGCACACCGAAGCCCGCTCCCAAGAGGTGGTCGAAAATGGAAAGCCCGGTGACCTTCAAAAACCTGCCGACCACGGAGCTCACCACAGCGCCCAGCGCCAGCACGCCGCAGAATACCACTACGAAGCCGCCGGCGTTAGCCAGCGTCCGGCTGCTGGCATAAGGGAGCAGGTAATAGCCGACGTTGCCGTAGAACCAGATGCCCAGGAGCAGCGCCAGCACGACGGAAACTAATCCGATGATCTGCCGCGACAACCCGCGGCGAACACCGGCGGCGACGCTGGCGGCCAAAATGATCGCCAGGACGAGATCCAGCCAGTTCATAGCGGGCGGCCGGTCAGAACCTCGTAGGCCTGGCGATACTTGGCGGCAGTCTTCTCGGCGACCTCTTCGGGCAGCGGCGGCGCCGGCGGCAGCTTGTTCCAGCGGATGGACTCCAGATAGTCGCGCACAAACTGCTTGTCGAAGCTGAACTGCGCTCCGCCGGGCCGATACGATTCCGCCGGCCAGAAGCGCGAGGAATCGGGCGTCAGGACTTCGTCGCCCAGCACCAGCCGATCGCCCACGAAGCCGAACTCGAACTTGGTGTCGGCGATGATGACGCCTTTAGTTTCGGCGTAGCGGGAGGCGCGCGAATAGATCTCCAGGGTGAGATCGCGCAGGCGTTTGGCGAGGGTCTCGCCGATCAGCGAAACCACGTGTTCGAAACTGACGTTTTCGTCGTGTCCCGTCGACGCCTTGGTGGCGGGCGTAAAGATCGGTTCGGGCAGCTGGTCGCTCTCGCGCAAACCGGCGGGCAGTGCGATGCCGCACACGGTGCCGCAGTCGCGATATTCCTTCCAGCCCGATCCGGAGAGGTAGCCGCGCGCGACGCACTCGATTTCGATCATCCTGGCGCGCTTCACCAGCATGGAGCGGCCCTCCAGTTGATCGCGGAACGGGTGCAGCGCGGCCGGATAGTCGTCGACGTTGGCCGTCAGGAAGTGTGTCGGCGTGACATCGCGCAAGAAGTCGAACCAGAAGATGGAGAGTTGGGTGAGCACCCGCCCTTTGTCGGGAATTCCGGTAGGCAGGATGTAGTCGAATGCGGAGAGCCGGTCGGTGGCGACGATGAGCAGCCGGTTTTCGTCCACGCTGTAAACGTCGCGTACCTTGCCTTGCGCATGGCGTTCGATTGACGGGAGATCGGTTTGAAGAATGACGGGATTCTTTGTGAAGTTCACGCTTGCCTTCGAAGATGCATCGGGGGAGTAATCCAAATGATAACCCGTCTGGCGGAGAAGTCAATTCACGCGATGAGGCCGTTATGTTTCAGGGTGCGGGTGACGCCCGGTGCGGGGACACGCACCGCGGACTTTGCGGATGCGGCACGGAACGTTGTATGCTCATGCCAAGAGAGGGTTACCAAATGAAAGGTCACATTTTCACCGCTGTCGCGTTACTCGTGTTACCGTTTGCCGCCGCACGGGCGGCGGAAGTGCCGCAGGTTGGACAAGCGGCGCCAGAGTTCTCGCTGCCGTCCCAGGAGGGCAGCCAGGTCAGCCTGAAGGAGTTTCGTGGAAAGTGGGTGGTGCTGTACTTCTACCCGAAGGACATGACGCAAGGTTGCACCATCGAAGCGCACAACTTCCAGCAGGACCTGCCGAAGTACGAGCAGAAGCACGCCGTGATCGTCGGCGTCAGTGTGGATTCCACCGACAGCCACAAGGAGTTCTGCACCAAAGAGAGCCTGACGTTCAAGCTGCTCTCCGACACGGATAAGAAGACGGTGGACCAGTACGGGTCGCTGAGCACGCGCGGTGTGGCATCGCGCAATACCTTCCTGATCGACCCGGCGGGCAAGGTCGCCAAGGTCTGGACCGGCGTCAGTCCGGCCAAGCACAGCGAGGAAGTGCTGGCCGCGCTGTCGGAAAGCGCGAAGTAGCGCGCCGAGCGGGTTGGTGGGGCAGGTTGTGGCGTCCCATGGCAACGCGGCAGCTACGCGGGTAGAAGGCGCTGTTCGGTGTACGCCGAGCACATTCCGGGAAGGTGGGCTACCCGGCGCGGGCCGAGATCGCGCTGGAGCAGACAGCGTTCCCCGCCGCCCCATCCTTCCACGCGGACTGTATGGGCCCGCCGTACTACGGTATAGACGGCGGTGCCGCCAAACTCCGCGCAGAGGGCCGGGAGCGACCATCCGTTGGGATCCAGCATGCGCATGCCGCCCTGACGGTCGATGAGGATGGCGAGATCGCCGGCATCGCTGCTGCCAGCCACGGCGATGTCCAGAATCTCTTCGGCCTGCCGGAGGAATGCTCTCACAAAATGCTTATCGGACGGGTTTGAGGAAGTTTCGGAAAAATCTGCTACAACTGCTGCATGAGAGTTCTTTTCATCGGCGGGACCGGAATCATCAGCACCGCATGCACCCGACTGGCGGCGCAACGCGGCATCGATCTCACACTGGCCACGCGCGGCCGCCGCACGGCCGGCTTGCCGGCCGGCGTCAAGACGCTGACCCTGGATATGGACGACGCCGCCAGCGCGGCGCAAACCCTGGCGGGCGAGCTGTTCGATGCGGTGGTGGATTGGATCGCCTTCACCCCGGCGCATATCGAGCGCGACCTGAATCTGTTTCGCGGGGCGACCCGGCAGTACGTCTTCATCAGCTCCGCCAGCGCCTACCAGAAACCCTCGCGGCACTATCTGATCACCGAATCGACGCCGCTTGCCAACCCGTACTGGCAGTACGCCCGCGACAAAATCGCCTGCGAGAACCGGCTTATGGAGGCCTATCGCGAGGAGGATTTCCCGGTCACGATCGTCCGCCCGTCGCACACCTACGGCGAGACGCAGATTGCTCTGGCGGTCAACAGTTGGGAAAAATCGTACACCGCGGTGGACCGCATGCGGCGGGGGAAGAAGGTGATTGTGCCCGGCGATGGCTCCTCCCTGTGGGTGATCACCCACAACACGGATTTCGCCAAGGGACTGGTGGGCCTGCTGGGCAACCCGCAAACCATCGGACACGCCTTCCACATCACTACCGATGAAGTCATGACTTGGGATCAGTTTTATGGCATCGTCGGGGTGGCCGCCGGAGCGGAGCCGCAACTGGTTCATATACCGTCGGATTTCATCGGCGCCTGCCTGCCCGACAAACTGGGTGGCTTAAAGGGCGACAAGGCGGTCAGCGTGGTCTTCGACAACAGCAAGATCAAGCGCTTTGTCCCCGGTTTTTGCGCGACGGTGCCTTTCGCGGAGGGCATTCGCCGCACCCTGGCCTGGTTCGACGCCGACCGGGCGCGCCGCCAGGTGGATACCGAAGCCAACGCCCAGTGGGACAAGCTGATTGCGGCCTACGAGCAAGGCGCCACCGCGGCGGCCCGGTTGTTTCAGCGGTAGGGGTGACAGGCCAGGAGGCCTGTCCTACCCGTGGAGCAGGCGATAGAGCTGCGCGCCGTACTTCTCCACCGTGCCGATGCCCAGGCCGGGGATGGCGAGCAGTTCCGCCGCGGTCGCCGGGCGGCGTGCCGCCACGGCTTTCAGCGCCTGGTCGCTGAAGATCCGGAAGGCGGGAACGCCACGGCGTTTGGCCTCCGCCAGGCGCCACAGGCGCAGCTTCTCTTCAACTTGCGAATCGGGCGCGATTTTCGGCCGGTCCGCCGGGCGGGGCGGTGCGGCCGGGAGCACGGCGGCCGGCTTCGGCGACCGTTTACCCTTGGCTGGCGCAGCCGCTTTCTTCTTGCGCTTGCGCGCTTTGGTGGCAGCCTGCGCCGCATCCTTCAACACCAGATCGCCCGGCACGATCTCCTCCAGAGCCTCGCCGTCCGGTGTGAGGCTCGCCTTGCGGTAAGGGATGGTCTTGCCGTCCTTATCGAACACCGCGTTGGCTAGGCGGAGGAAATTGGCGCGCGCCATGGCGCCCAGGACCTCCTCGAACGCGTCGCGCGTCATCTCCCCGTGCGGGCAGACTTCGGCGTGCAATTTGCCGGTCGATCTGCCGCTGTTGGAACGTAGCGCTTCGACTACCGCGAGCGCAGCGGCGCGTTCCGCTTCGGTGGCGGGACGAAAGCGCTGCCCGAGGCACTCGGCGGGCGCGCAGAAATCGCAAATGCCGCACGCTTTGTGTGCGTCCGCCAGGTCGCCGAAGTGGCGCACCAGCGCGGCCATGCGGCACTCGTTGCTTTCCGCATAGCGCAGCATCAAATCGAGCTGCTGCTGCTTCTGGTCGCCCTGCGCAATGTAGGGCTCGCGCCAACGGTCGTGCCCGCGGCTGACGTTCTCGGCGAAGTCCACCAGCGCGCCGCCATGAATCCAGAGCTTCTCCAGCGCCTTGTCGAACACTTCCGGATCCACGCGCGACTGGTGTTGCAGCGCAGCCTTCTCCACCGGTTCGGCGCGCAGGCGCCCAAAGATGCCATCCAGCACCTTCACGTCGGGGTAGTCGCGCTCGAAGAAAAAATCGTGCGTGCGCCGGTCCGCGTAAGAGTGCATCAGGATGGTGCGGCTGAGCGCGCCGTCGCGGCCGGCGCGGCCGATCTCCTGGTAATACGCTTCCAGGCTCCCCGGCAGGGCGGTGTGAATTACGGTGCGCACATCCGCCTTGTCGATCCCCATGCCGAAGGCGATGGTGGCCACCATCACCGTTATGCGGCCCTCCAGGAATTCCTGCTGGACGTGTTTGCGGTGCTCGGCATCCAGCCCGGCGTGGTAGGCGGCGCAGGGGAAGTGAAGAGCCAATTCGGCGGCCACCGATGTCGCCTGCGCCCGGGTCGGGGTATACACGATGGCCGGCCGGCGCGGCTCCTCCAGCAGCAGTTCCAGGGTGAGGTCCGTCCGCTGCGAAGGCGCCACCTCCACCACTTCGATCGCCAGGTTGTCGCGGCGGAAGCCCTGAATGAAGCGCGCGGGCTGCGCGAGGCCCAGTTGCGCGGCGATATCGTTTTGTACCACCGGCGTGGCGGTGGCCGTCAGGGCGATGACCGGGGCCGGGCGGAGGGTGGGCAGATACTGGCCCAGCATGCGGTAGTCCGGGCGGAAATCGTGCCCCCATTGGGAAATACAATGGGCTTCGTCGATGGCGATCAGCGACGGCTTGCGCTTGGCCAGCATTTCGGGAAAGCCGGCGACGCGCAGCCGCTCCGGCGCGATGAAGAGGAATTGCAGGGCGCCGTTGAGATAGTCGATGCAGGCTTGCCGCGAGGCGGCGCGGTCGCGCCCGGAGTGGATGCATTCCACCGCGAAGCGGCGCTGCTTGAGCTTGGCCACCTGATCTTCCATCAGGGCGATCAGCGGGCTGATCACGAGCGCCGTGCCGCCGCGCGCCACCGCGGGCAACTGGTAGCACAGAGATTTGCCCGCGCCGGTAGGCATGACCAGCAAGACGTCGTGGCCCGCAATGACAGCCTGGCAGACGGCTTCCTGGATGGTGCGGAACGAGGGGAATCCGAAGGCCGTTTGCAGCAGTTCGGTAAGCGTGCCGCCGGAGTACACGGGCGCCGCCCGGTCGATCCGCGATTCCGTTGAACCCGCTGCAACACGTTGCGGCAGCGCGAGAGAGCGCGGACGCGCCGCCGCGCGCGGCGCAGCCCCATCGCGCCAGCCCGTCCCATCGAGCGACCCCAGGGGAGGCGACGAGGCCGTCGCATCGCGCGAATGCTCCGAAACCCTCGACCCCACCGTACCGCCCGACTCCACCGTACCGCCCGACTCCACCCAGCCGAGCCGCGACCGTGAGGGAGCGGATGCTTGGGAGGAAGCATCCGCTCCCTCACGGTCGCGGCTCGGTTGGGAGGGATCGCGGCTCGGTTGGGAGGGATCGCGGCTCGGCTGGGAGGGGCCGCCCTGCCCCACCTTCCTCGGCGGCGCGGGCACCTGCCCGACCTTGCCCACCACCTCGCGTACGTAGTCTTCGATGCCTTTCATGAAGGGGTCAAGTTGCGCCGTGCCGCGCTGTATGCGGTGCAGGTACGCCTCCCATTGCCCCGTCATGACGGGACTCTTCACCTCCGGGTGGACCACTTCGATCAGCCGGATCCCCTTGTCGGTGGCCTCCAGGCTCTTGCCGTTGCGAACGATATACTCGCGCTTGAGCAGCACTTCGATGATGGCGGCGCGCGTCGCCGGCGTGCCCAGCCCCGTCTCCTTCATGGCGTCGGAGAGTTCCTTCTCATCGAGCGTCCTGCCCGCCGTTTCCATGGCGGTGAGCAGTGTCCCTTCGGTGAGCCGCTTGGGCGCGCGCGTTTTCTTTTTCAAAACCTCGGCATCCAGCACGTCCTGCGGCTGGCCCTTGGAGAGCCCCGGCGGCAGCGCCTGCTCGTCGCGCCCATCGCCGGCGGCCGGCGTGGCTTTCCTGGGCTTCGCGGGTGCCACGTCGAGCACTTTCCAGCCAATCCGCAGCACCGCGCTGCCCGAGGTGTGATAACGGTCCACTATGGCGTCGTTGCGAATCGCCGTGATCACCGTGGTCACGCTCCAGATATGGTCGTCATGCCAGGCGCTGAGCACGCGGCGGCAGACAAAATCGTAGATCTTCCGCTCTTCCGGCGTGAGCGAAACTTTGTCGGCCGGCGTGGTGGTGGGAATG
>Ga0182030_10018671_pt1 | contig 13281 bp, 8 predicted proteins | sample 812S3MmetaG_FD_121299 | JGI IMG/M metagenome (GOLD analysis project Ga0182030, IMG submission 121299) | Permafrost microbial communities from Stordalen Mire, Sweden - 812S3M metaG (Illumina Assembly) | ecosystem: Environmental > Terrestrial > Soil > Wetlands > Permafrost | place: Sweden... | reverse complement strand
GGTGCGCACGGCGAAATCCTCGTGATCGGGGTAGACCTCCACCTGCACGGGTCTTTCGAGCTTGAGCCGGTACTTTTTCTCGTAGGTCGCCATCGCCCGCTCCATCTCGCTCTGGAAGTAGGGGCGCAATAGTTCCGCTTCCTTCTTATGGAGCTTGAGAATGGTCGTGGGCGTGGTGAAGGTGACGAAATTCTTGTAGCTGTCCATCAGCTTCAGCGAATTGCGCGTGGCGGCATCCTGGAATTCGTTGTTGAAACAGATTTCGAGCTGCTTGTAGGCCTCGTCGTTCTGCCCCAGCCGCATCAGGTTGACGCCCAGTTGCGAACGCGCGCTGTAAAGTTGCGGATCCAGTTCGATGGCCTTGCGGTAATACTGGATGCCTTCTTCGTAGCGCCGGTTCATGACGAAGAAATGGCCCACGGTTTCGTAGCCCTTGGCCGTGTGCGGATCCCAGGCTGTCTCCTTCTTGTCGGCGAGCCAGTCGATGGTGGCCAGAATCGCCTTGCCCTCCTGCGAATTCGCATCCATCGCCAGGGCCTTCCGGGCTTCCTCGGTGGCTTTGGGATTGTCGTTGTCTTCCAGCGCGATGCGCGCAATGAGTTCCTGGGCCTCCACCAGCTTCGGGTCGCTCTCCAGCGCCTTTTTGGCCAACTCGCCGGCGCGCGCTTCGAAGTTCTCCGCCGCCACCAGCGCGAGGCCCAACAGCGCGCCCGCGTGGTCCTTCTTGATCTCCAGGGCTTCGCCGAAGAGATCCTGCGCGTCGTTGGGCTGGGCGTGATCCAGCATCATGCGGCCCCAGCGCACCTTGTAATCCGGATTCCCGGGCTCCTTGGCCTCCAGTTGTTTGAAGACCTCGTTGGCTTCCTTGAATCGCCGCGCCTTCCACAGTGTTTCCGCCTGACTAAGCGTTTGCGCGGGCAAGTTGAGAGAAAGCAGCAGCGCGATGGCGCCCAGCCGTGAGAGATATTTCACTGGAGTTCCCTCACTTGTCGAGGGCCTCCTGGGTTTTGGCAAGCTCCAGCAGGAGTTGCGTCAACTGGCGCTTGTATTCCTGCGCCGGCATCGCGGCCTTTTCGAATTTCAACTTCTCGATGGCCTGTTCGAGCTGCTCTTTCCTGTCCAAGAGCGGCCGTTTGGCGGGGTCGCGGGCGGCCGCGGCATTCGCCCCCAGCCGCACCACGGTGAACGCCGCCGCCAGTTTGCCCTCGCCGTTCTCCGCCGTTGCGGTGCGCTCGCCCGTGCCTTTCCCCGTGTCCTCGATCACCGCATGTTCCGTGGCCAGGCGCTTCTGCGTGTCGAAGAATTCCGTGGTCTTCGTCTGCGCGTAGCGGAAGGCTTCCAGCGCGCTGATCGATTCGTTCTTGTCGGTGTCCGCCGCCGGTTCGCGCAACGCTTCGGCGAAGTAGCGCGCGAAGTTGGTGGCGTTCTTTTCCGATCCCGACTTGGTGGCGGTCACCACGATGCGGTTGGCGCGCCGCAATGCCTCAATCGAACCGCCGCTACAACTGGTCATGTTCACCACCAGTTGCCGCTGCGCCGGTACGCGATCCAGCAGTGCCGCCAGTTCCGTCGCCGTCAGGTCCGGTCCCGGGATGTTGAACTTGTATTCGTGCCCGTCATACGTCCCGTGCCCGATCAGAAAAACGGCCAGCGCATCGCCCGGCTTCGCCTGTCTGGCCAACTCCGCGAAGCGCGCGCGGATCTGCTCCAGTTGGGGCGCGATCATGGTGGTCACCGACGCCTCGCCGCCCGCCTTCTTCAGGCTGCCATCGATATCCCCGGCCCACATTTTGAAGCGCTGCGTGTAGTCCGCCTCCCCGCCCAGTCCGGCGATGGTCAGGTAGAACGTGGCCGCCGGCGCGGAGAGCGCGGAGGCGACCAGCAAGGCGACCGTGAGGAAACAGGAGCGGTTGTGGAATGGTAACGCCAGGGTCTTCATACCACGCCCCACTTTCGGCGCAGCAGCCATTCGGACGCGCGGATCGCCATGGCCAGCAGGAAGATCACCGGCATGTCCCACAGATCGCGGGTCTCGCGCGTGGTGATCCCCGCCTCGGAGTAGGAAATTTCATTCGTTAACTTGGACGCCTCATTCGGCTTGTAGTACCGCCCGCCGGTCTGCTCGCTCAGTTTGGTCAGCAGTTCCTTGTTCTGCGAGGTGTGGAAGTTTTCCGCCACGCCGTCCTCGCGGCGAAACGTCAGCACGTCGCGGCCCACCTGCTCCGCTTCCGACCCCGCCAGAATCTCCGCCACATACGACCCCGGTTTCTCCGCCGTCCACTCCCCGCCGTATATCCCTTCTTCCAGCGGAACCGGAGAAAGTTCCATCGTCGCGCTGGTGCCGTCGGGCTGCAGAAATCGCGCCTGCACTTTGGCGTTGGTCACCGGCTTGTACTGCTTGTCGCGCACTTCCACGCGGATCGGCACGCTGGTTTCATCGCTCAACACCGATTTGGGGGTGGTGGCCACCACCTGCCCCGGAGTGTCGCTCACCAGGTGGCGGAACATCTGCTGCCAGAAGGTGGCGTGCGTCTTATCGGCATGGTCCAACCACATCTTCCAGCGCCAGCTTCCTTCGGTGGCGAACAGCACGGTGCGCCCGCGTCCGTAGTTTTCGGTCACCAGCAGCGGCTGCGGCCGTTTGCCCGCCGGCAGCACTTCCATCAGCGTGGTGGCGCCCGGCTTGGCCTCGCCCACATCCTGATAGTTGGCGACCTGCGGAATCTTCTTCCACCGTTCGGCGTTGCGCGCCGGATTCTCGTCCAGCCGGCAGAGCACGCTCTGCGCTCCCTGCGAGGTCAGCGCGACGCTGGTAAAATCGCGATGGAACGTCCCTCGCCCCTCCGGCAGCCTCACCGGGACCAGATCGGCCATGGGCGAATTCTGCCACCCGCCATCGCTCAAGCTGGCGCGCCCGGCGATGAGCAGTAGTCCACCGCCCCGCCGGTCCACGAAATCGCGAATCGCCTGCTGCTGCGCCGCCGTGAAGTAACTCGCCTCCACGCTGCCGATGATCAGCCCCTGGTACGCAAACAAATCCTCGGGCTTGGCCGGGAAGCCGTCTTCCAGTTCCTTGGGGTCCTTGATGCCCTGCCGGTAGACCTTGTTCTGCGTGGTGCGCAGCATGCTCGGAATTTCGATTCCGATGTCGGGGTAGTCCTCAATGGCGCGCCGGATGAACTTGTACTCCCACACCGGCTCGCCCTGTATATAAAGGATGCGCGGCTTGCGCGCCTCCACGTTCACCACGCGCGTGATCTTGTTGTTGAGCAGGTTCTCTTCCCCGCTAACCGGGTCCACCGAAATCTCCAGCGTCTTGGGACCCGCCGTCCCGCCGTTGAACACCAGCGTCTCCGACTGCAATTGTCCGTTCTCTTTGAAGGTGACGTCCTGCGAGACCAGCACCTTGCCGCTTTCGCGCACCGTCAGCTTGCTCTTGCTGCCGGAGACTCCCCAGCTTTGCAGGGTGACCGTGGCCGTCAACTTGGAATCCGGCAGCGCGCGCGCCGGCACTACCGCGTCGGCAATCTCCACGTCCTTATCGGGATGCTCCTTGCCGAAGCCGATGGTGTGGATGGGGATGCGTTGCCGCCGTATCGCCGCGATGGTTGCCAGGTCGATCCCGCCCGCGTTGTCCGCGCCATCGCTCAGCATCACGATCGCGCCCAGCGGCAGCGACGAGGATTCGGCCAGCACACGCTCCAGCGTATCGCCCAGACGCGAAGCCGGCGCGGTGGCCGTGAGCTGATCGGGTTTCTGAATGCGCTCCGGCTCGCGCCCAAATTTGTAAAGTCTCACCTGGAAGCGGTCGCTGAGCCCTTTCAGCATCCCGGCATTGAGCGTGGCTTGTGCCGCGGCCTCGCGCGTTCCCGGCGAATCGTTGATCGACATGCTGCGCGAATCGTCCACCAGCACCGCCACTACGTTCTGTTGCGGGCGCAACGTCGCCACGCTCAGCGCCGGGTGCCAGAGCAAGAACAGGATCAGGGCGATCAGCCCGCTTTCCAGCAGCCAGATGGCCAGCGGGCGCGCTCCGTAAAGCATGCCGTGATTGCGCCGCACGTGCCAGAACAGCGCGGCGGCAGCCGCCACAATGGCGACCGCCAGCGCCCAGACCGGCCACGGCGTCAGGAAAACAAACTGGCCCTTATGGAAAATGCTGGCCGGATATTTGAACAGGAGTTCGAACATGGGTCCACGTCAGCGGCACATAAAGATACGTATAGGGACGTGCCTGGAAGCGGTTGACGTTACAAGAAGCTTGAAATCGGCGGGAAAGTCCACAGGACGGAAGCCCTCGCTAGTTCAAAAGCATACCACGCCCGACTTGTCCACTGGAGTAGACTGGTTCGACATGAAATGCTCTCTGCTCGCCGGTGTTTTTCTGGCATCCCTGGCGCTGGCCAACACCTTCACCCTGGAACAGGTGCTCTCCGCGCCATTCCCTTCCGAACTGGTTGCCGCGCCGGGCGGCGGCAAGGTGGCGTGGCTGCTTAACGAGCGCGGCGCGCGCAACATCTGGATCGCCGCGGCCCCCGATTTCAAAGGCGTGCGCCTCACCAACTACACCCGGGACGATGGCCAGGATGTCGGCCAGCTCCGCTGGACCCCGGACGCCAAAGCCGTCGTCTACGTGCGCGGCGGCGACCTGGAATTCCTCGGACGCCCCGACCCCAACCCTGCCGCCGACCCCGCCGGCGTCGATCAATCCATCTGGATCGCCACGCCCGGTGAAAATCCCCGCAAAATCGCCGCCGGACATTCGCCCGTCATCTCACCGAAGGGCGACCAGGTGGCCTACCTCCTGGGCGGACAGATCTGGCTGGCGCCGCTTTCCGGCGTCGGCGTCCCCTCGCTGCCGATTCAGGCGCGCGCCGGGGTCACCGCGGCGGAGGTCCGCTGGTCGCCCGACGGCACGAAGCTCGCTTATGTGAGCGACCGCACCAATCATAGCTTTATCGCCGTCTACGATTTCGCATCCAAGTCGCTGACCTACCTGGACCCCAGCGTCGATCGCGATGCCAACCCCACCTGGTCGCCCGACGGCAAACAGATCGCCTTCACCCGCATGACCAGCGGCGGCGGTGGGGCCGGCGGAGGCCGCGGCGGACGGCGCGCCGGCGACCCCTGGGCCATCCGCGCGGCCAGCGTCTCCGACGGCGGCGGCCGCCAGGTCTGGAAGGCCGAACCCGGCGCAGGCAGCGTCTTCCGTGCCGTGGTCGCCGACAGCCAACTGGTCTGGACCGCCGCCAACCGCATCGTCTTTCCCTGGGAACACGATGGCTGGACGCATCTCTACTCGGTCGCCGCGGAGGGTGGCGCCGCGACGCTGCTCACGCCCGGCGAGTTCGAAGTGGAGCACGTCGCTTACTCCGAAGACGCCGCGGAGATCGTCTACTCCTCCAACCAGGTGGCGAGCGACCCGCTGGATTCCGACCGTCGCCACATCTGGCGCGTCCCCAGCGCCGGCGGCCATGTGCCGGTTCCGGTGACGAAGGGCACGGCGTTGGAATGGTCGCCGGTGCTGGTGAAGGATGGCCTCGCCTACCTGCGCGCCGACGCCAAACTTCCCGCGCGCGCCGCCATCCAGTTGGGCGCAACAGGCTTGGGCGCGACCGGCCGCGACATGGCCCCGGAGACCATTCCGTCCGATTTCCCCTCCGCCGATCTGGTGGTCCCGCAGCAGATCATCTATACGGCCACCGACGGCATGCCCATCCACGCCCAGCTTTTCCTGCCGCCCGCCGGGGTGCCCTCTGGGCCGGCCGCCGCCAAGCATCCCGCCCTGGTCTTCATGCACGGCGGATCGCGCCGCCAGATGCTGCTCGGCTGGCACTACATGGACTATTACAACAACGCCTACGCCATGAACCAGTACCTTGCCAGCCAAGGGTACGTGGTGCTGTCCATCAACTACCGTAGCGGCATCGGCTACGGCCTCAACTTCCGCGAGGCCGTCAACTTTGGCGCGAGCGGCGCCAGCGAGTTTAACGACGTGGAAGGCGCCGGCCTTTACCTGCGCGCCCGCGCCGATGTCGATCCGGCGCACATCGGTCTCTGGGGCGGATCCTACGGCGGCTACCTGACCGCGCTCGGACTGGCCCGCGCTTCCAGCCTCTTCGCCGCCGGCGTGGATTTCCACGGCGTCCACGATTGGAGCGCCCGCCTCGCCGCCAATGCCGCCGCCGCGAACACCGACGCGGCCCGCACCGCCTTTGAATCGTCGCCCATGGCCAGCGTGCGCACCTGGCGCTCGCCGGTGCTGCTCATCCACGGCGACGACGATCGCAACGTCAACTTCAGCGAAACCATCACGCTGGCCAACGCGCTCCGCCAGCAGGGCGTCTATTTCGAGCAACTCATCCTGCCCGACGAGATCCACGGCTTCCTGCGCCACGCCTCGTGGCTACGCGGCTACCACGCCGCCGTCGATTTCTTCAAGAGGAAGCTATGAATTCAACGGCGGGGTGCTCTCAGGGTCCGTCCGCGCGCGACCCCCTGGTCGCGTTTTTTCACTAGGGACTTACCGTCGGGCTGGATTCCGGAAGTTGCAGCCGTCTTCGATGGGGCACTCGTGGCATTGCGGCCGGCTGTCCTTGCAGATCGTCTTGCCATGTGTGCGCAGCAACAGATGTGCACGGGCCAGCCTCTCAGCCTCCTTCGGCAGTTCCGCTTCGATGGCCTCCTGCGCGGAGCGGTACATCGCGCCGTAATTCTTCAAGTGCACGCGCCCGTACCCGATCCGCGTCAGCACGCGCAGACCGTTCGATTCGAGCGGCAGTCCCGCCGCCGCGCCGCAGAAGAGGAGAATCTTCTCCGCTCCCGGATCGCCGATGTTGGGGAACAGCTTCAACGCCTTTTTGGCCCGGTCGTAGGGCCAATCCAGGATCTGCTCGAGGTTGCCCTGGAACTGCGCGGCGGTGATGCGCGCGATTTCCTGCCAGCGGAAAACCCGCGTCTCGTGCCGCATTCCGCCCATCGCCGCCAGCGGCAGTAGCACCTCGCGGGGCGCTTTCAGAATGGCATCGGCGGTGAGTCCGACCTGCGCGCGCAGTCCTTCGAAGACCGCGGCGCGGCGGTGGTCGGGCAGCAGATAGCAGGCATTCTCCCAAAGCACCAATTCGAACACGCCGCGCGCCGGCGGCAACTCGGGTGCGCCGTAGTGCTTTTGCAGGCGGGCAATCAGCTTCTGGAAATCAGTCATTGACGGACAGACGGCACCCTCGCCGCCCTCCCGGGTTCTGCCATTATATCCGTGATGCGCCAGAGCCAGCTCAATCCCACGTGGGTCATGTTACGGGAGGGGCCGCAGTCACGTAACCTTCCGCCATCCGAAGGTGGGACGCCTCACGGTTCCCGCGGATCGGCCTATTCAACCGATTTACATTCGCAAGTTTGTGCGGTTCGTTGATTCCGTGATAGAGGAGAAACAGTGAAAGACGAATATCCCTTCATCATCCGCCCGCTCTCCGAAGAGGATGGCACCGGATATCTGATCGAATATCCCGATCTTCCGGGTTGCATCTCGGACGGCGAGACCCCCGAGGAGGCAATCGCGAATGGTCGCGACGCCGTGAAATCATACCTCGCCAGTTGCCGGAAGTATGGCGACGAGGTTCCCAAACCCGGACGTTTGGCTAGCGGACAGTGGAGACAACGGGTACCGAAATCACTACATTCGCGCCTCGTCACGCGGGCGGAACAAGAGGGAGTGAGCCTCAATACCCTGGTCACCGCGATGATTGCGGAGGGCCTCGGCAAGCGGAAGGCGTCAGGTGGCGGCCGTTCCCGCAGAATCCCCGTCCGGAAATGACAGGGGTCACGGTCGCAGCTTGGATTGGAGCATCGCGACTCCGATCGGCGCCGCGCGCGACCCAGGGAATCGCAGCAACCCTTCCCCCCAATCGTATAATAAGAATTCCAGTGGAAGACTTTATCCGGATCCAGGGCGCGCGGGTCCACAACCTCAAGAACATTTCGCTTTCCATCCCCCACGAAAAGCTGACCGTGATCACCGGCGTCTCCGGGTCCGGTAAATCGTCGCTGGCCTTCGACACCATCTACGCCGAGGGTCAGCGGCGCTATGTGGAATCGCTCTCCGCCTACGCGCGCCAGTTCCTGGAGCGCATGGAAAAGCCCGATGTGGACGATATCGACGGCATCGCGCCCGCCATCGCCATCCGGCAGAAGAACACCACGCGCAATCCGCGCTCCACCGTGGCCACTTCCACCGAGTGCTTCGATTTCCTGCGTCTGCTCTATGCCCGCGTGGGGCAGACGTTCTGCCCAACATGCGGCACGCGCGTCCGCAAGGACACGGTGGATGAAGTGGCCGCGCGTCTGCTCGCGCAACCCGAAGGCTCGCGTTGGTACGCGCTCTTCCCCTGCGGCGATCACCCCACCAGCGACGCCTTGCGCGACCACCTCTTCGAACTGCGCAAGAAGGGCTTCAACCGCCTGTTCCAGGGCGGCCGCCTGTTCGAATTTTCCACTCCGGAATCGCTGCTCGATATCGACTTCACCAAGCCCGTCTTCATCCTGGTGGACCGCCTCGCCATCGGGCCGGAATTGCACCAGCGCCTGGTCGATACCATCGAGATCTGCTACCGCGAGAGTGGCGAAGTGATCTTCGAAAGCGCGTCCGGCGCCGCGCCGCTGCGCTTCAACGAGCGCTTTCAGTGCAAGACCTGCGGCATGGAGTTCAATCAGCCGGAGCCCATCCTGTTCAGCTTCAACTCGCCCGTGGGCGCATGCCCGCGCTGCCAGGGTTTCGGCAATACCATCGATTTCGACATGAACCGCGTGATCCCCGATGCCTCGCTCTCTCTCGACGAAGGCGCCGTCGATCCGTGGACCAAGCCCAAGTACCGCTCCTGGATGGGCAATTTCAAAAGGCACCGCGCCAACGTCCCGAGCAACGTACCCGTGGCCGACCTCACCGCCAAAGAACGCGAAACGCTGGACGAATTCATCCGCCGCTTCTTCGACTACCTGGAGAGCAAGAAGTACAAGATGCACGTGCGCGTGTTTCTCAGCCGGTACCGCGGCTACGCGCTCTGCCCGGAGTGCAAGGGCGGCCGCCTGCGCAAGGAAGCGCTCTATGTGCGCGTCAACGGCAGGAACCTGGCCGACATCGTGCACATGAACATCGCCGAGGCGCAGGAGTTTTTCCTGTCCCTGGAACTGAGCCCGGAAGAGACCGCTATCGCCGAAAAAATCCTGGTGGAGATCCGCCAGCGCCTCAAGTTCCTCAACGATGTCGGGCTGGAGTATCTCACGCTCGATCGCCTGGCCAATACGCTGTCCGGCGGCGAGGCGCAGCGCATCCAACTCGCCACCTCGCTGGGCTCGCGCCTGGTGGGCGCCTGCTACGTGCTGGACGAGCCATCCATAGGGCTGCACAGCCGGGACACCGGGCGGCTGATTCGCATCCTGGAGGAACTGCGCGGCCTGGGCAACACCATCGTGGTCGTGGAGCACGATCCCGACGTGATGCGCGCCGCCGACCACATCGTGGACCTCGGTCCCGGCGCGGGCGAGCACGGCGGGCACATCGTCTTCGAAGGCCCGCTGTCCGCGTTGATGGCCGAAGGCCACTCGCTCACCTCCCGCTACCTGCGCCACGAACTCAAAGTCTCCGCGCCGCGCACGCGCCGCCCGGTCGACCCGCGCCGCATGATGCGCTTTTCCGGAGCGCGCGTGCACAACCTTCAGAACATCGATGTCGAAATCCCGCTGGGCATGATGGTGGTGGTCACCGGCGTCTCCGGCTCCGGCAAATCGACGCTCGTCCACGACGTGATTTTCCGCTCGCTGGAGGCGCTCCATAAGGCGCGCGACACCGAAGAGGACAAACCGTCCGCGGGCGCCGATGCGGAGATGGACGACGCTCCCGGCCCGCGGTTGATGTGCCGCAAGGTGGAGGGCGCCGAGCGCATCACCACTACGGTGATGATCGATCAATCGCCCATCGGCCGCACCCCGCGATCCAATCCCGTCACTTACATCAAGGCGTTCGACCTGATTCGCGCCCTGTTCGCCGCCACCCGCGAATCCACGAAGCGCGGCTACACGGCGGGCCACTTCTCCTTCAACATCCCCGGCGGCCGCTGCGACGTGTGCCAGGGCGATGGCACGGTCACGGTGGAGATGCAGTTCCTGGCCGACGTGGAGCTCATCTGCGAAGAGTGCAAGGGCACGCGCTACAAGAGCGGCATCCTGGAGATTCGCTACAACAATCTCAACATCCACGAGGTGCTCCAACTCACCGTGCGCGAGGCCATGGACTTTTTCCACGCGGCGCCCCGCCTGGTGCAGCGCCTGAAGGTGCTGGACGATGTCGGGTTGGGGTACCTGCGGCTGGGGCAATCCGCCACCACGCTCTCCGGCGGCGAGGCGCAGCGCGTCAAACTGGCATCGCACCTGGCCACCGCCAGCAACGCCGGCACGCTTTTCATTTGCGACGAGCCCACCACCGGCCTGCACTTCGACGATATCGCCAAACTGCTGGGCACGTTCCAGCGGCTGATCGAGAACGGCGGCAGCCTGATCGTCATCGAGCACAATCTGGATGTCATCAAGGCGGCCGATTGGGTGATCGATCTTGGCCCCGAGGGTGGCGGCCGCGGCGGCCGCGTGGTGGCCGCGGGCACGCCCGAAACCATCGCGGCGGTCACGGAAGGCTACACCGGGCGCTATCTCCGCGACGCCATGGAAGCGTAGAATCGTAAGCAGAGGTTCGCCATGCGACCGATTGCGCGGCTTTTGCCGCTGCTTTACCTGTGCCCCACGGTCTGGTGTGCCGGGCTTGAAGTGGTCCGGCCGATCATCGCGCAAAGCGATGGCGGCATCCCCGTGCCGGCCGGCTACTCACATGTGGCGGGGGAGACGCTGTTCTTCAGTTGCCGCATCGCCGGCTACGCCAAGACGCCGGAAGAAAAGGTCCACGTGACTTACTCGGTGCAGGCTTTCGACCCCAAGGGCATGCCGTTGACGGAGATCTACAAGAACGAAATGATCACCGACGTGACGCCGCAGGATAAGGAGTGGACGCCCAAGATCGCGACCGAGATCCAGATCCCCCCGCTGGTGGGCGCCGGCACTTACAAAGTGCTGATTAAGATTGAGGACCTGGTATCCAACACCAAGGCCGAACTCGGTCTCCCGTTTGAGGTCCGCAGCAAAATCGTCGAGCCGAGCGATATCCTGGTGGTGCGGAATTTTCAATTCTTCCGCGAGGAGGACGCTCCCGAGGCTGTTGAGAAAACCGTCTATCGGGGCGGCAGCGTGATATGGATGAAGTTCGATGTCATCGGGTTTAAGTACGGGGATAAGAATCGCATCGACGTGAGCTATCTGGCGAGCGTGCTCGCACCCAGCGGGAAGGTGCTGTGGACGCAGCCCGAGCCGGCGGTGGAACAGAGCGAGAGTTTCTACCCTAAGCGCTACGTGGCGGCTGCGATGAGTATTACTCTGGCGCCTAACACCACGCCCGCGGACTATAAGATCGCCGTGACGGTTACCGATGCGGTGGGAAAGCAGACTTACGAGACGAAACAAGAGTTCACGGTGGAGTAAGGCTTGCCTTACGGCCGCCCTGGCCTGCGCGGTTGCCGGCCCCGCCGCGGCGGCGGAAAGCGTCCTGCCCTCGCTCGCCTACACGGCGTCCTGTTCGTCCAACGTAGTGCTGCAGAACCTGGCGGAAACGCCGGTGGACGTGGAAGTGGAAGCGCATCGCTCGAGCGGCGCGCTGGTGCCGCTGGCCGGGCTGGCGGGACGGGTGATCCACCTGGCTCCGGGAGCGCGCGCCAGCTACCAGTTGCAGATCGAGGAGGAGGATCGCGGCGCGTGGGTCCAGGTGCGGGAACGCGCCGCCGCCCGGGCCGCGCCGGTAGTGGCGGTCAGCGGGAGCACCGAATGCCGCCAGGGCAACCAACTGCGCTCGGCCGCGCGCCAGGTGGCGTACCCGACGCGCGATCCCTGGTTCGCGGGCGACGTCACCGAATTGCACGGCTCGGTGATCTCGTTGATCAACGTGTCGGCCGGCGCCGTGCTGGCGTCGCTCTGCTACTCGGCGGGGAATCTCTACTCCATCCCCGGCGATACCCCGGCCAGCCGCGAATTGAAGCCGGTGTGTTCCGCGGCTTTCGACGTTCAAGTCCCTCCGTTCGGCACCAGGGAGTTCTCCGTGGAGCGTCAGGGCAACTCCTACTTCTCGCTCAAGACGCGCGGCGATTCCGTGGTCCTGCAGATGCTCCGGCCGGCCAGTGAAGGAGTGCTCATCTACACCGTGGATTCCACCATCCGGTTCGGTGGCGAGGTCGCCCCCGCAATCCCCAACGCCAAGCCCTGAATCGGGCACAATCCATAGAGCCATGCGAAATTCGCCCGCCCCGATGGCGATGTGAAGTAAGGGAGTGGTTTGCCCCTGCTATTCTGAAAGTTCGTGGCCTTCAACCCGTCCTCCATGTCGAAGGTGTTGGTGCGCGCCACCAACTGGCTGGGCGACGCGGTGATGTCGCTGCCCGCCATCCGCGCCATCCGGCAGGTCTTCCCGCACGCCCTGCTCGCCGTGCTGGCGCGTCCCTCGGTGGCCGGTCTCTACGCCCGCGAAACCTGTATCGACCGCTTCATTCCATATCCCGCACCCAAGGGACTGGGCGCCCGCCGCGCCTTCGCCGCCCGCCTCCGCGCGGAGCGCTTCGATGGCGCCATCCTGCTGCAAAATGCCTTCGACGCCGCGCTGACGGTGTGGCTGGCCGGCATCCCGGAGCGCATCGGATACCGCCGCGACGGCCGCGGCATGCTCCTCACCCGCGCCATCGAGGTGCCCGAACCCGGCGACATCCCGCGCCACGAGCGCTTCTACTACCTCGAACTGCTGCGCCGCGCCGGCCTCATCGAGCGCTTTCCGGAATGCGCGGCGATTCGCCTGGACGGCATCGCCGAAGCGCGCGCAGCCGGCGCCGCGCACCTCGGCGCGCTGGGCGTGGCGGGGCCGGCGATCGGCATCAGCCCGGGCGCCGCTTACGGCAACGCCAAACGCTGGCTGCCGGAGCGATTCGCCGAAAGCGGGCGGCAGATTGCCGGCGCGCTCGGGGCATCGGTTCTGGTGTTCGGCGCGGCGGCGGAGCGCCCGCTGTGCGAGACCGTGGCGGAACCGTTGCGCCGTGCCGGAATCCAGGCGCGGAACCTCGCCGGCGAAACCACCCTGCCTGAGTTCATCGATCTGGCCGCTGTCTGCCGCCTCTTTTTGACCAACGATTCCGGCGCCATGCACGT
>Ga0182030_10018670_pt1 | contig 13281 bp, 7 predicted proteins | sample 812S3MmetaG_FD_121299 | JGI IMG/M metagenome (GOLD analysis project Ga0182030, IMG submission 121299) | Permafrost microbial communities from Stordalen Mire, Sweden - 812S3M metaG (Illumina Assembly) | ecosystem: Environmental > Terrestrial > Soil > Wetlands > Permafrost | place: Sweden... | reverse complement strand
GGGGTCGGGGGTGTCGACGCGGACGCGGTCGGGGTCGAGGTCGAGGTCGAGGTCGGGGAGCTGCGGAGAACGGCGAAGGCGACGGCGGGGATCGTCACGACGACGACCGCGGCGGCGACGAGGAGGGGCCAGCGTCTTCGTGGGGGCGAGGGGAGGGGAAGGTCTCGCACGAGGCGCACGACCGATGCCCGTCCGTCGTCCGTCCCGAACGGCGCGAGGGCGGCGGCCAGCTCCGCGACCGTCGCGAAGCGCTCGTCCGGCGACTTCGCCAGGCATCGCTTCACGATCGCCTCGAGCTCCTTCGGCGCGTCCGGGAGCACCTCGCGAAGCGCCACCGGCTCGTCGGCCACGACGGAAGCCAGCGCCGAGCCGACCGTCATCCCCGCTCCGAACGGCGCCTTGCCGCTGAGCAGCCGGAAGAGGACGACGCCGAGCGCCCAGATGTCGGTGCGATGGTCGACGAGCTTCGCCCCGCGCACTTGCTCGGGCGACATGTACATCGGCGAGCCGAGCACCTCCGCCGCTCCTGTGAGCGAAGCCTCCGAGTCTTGCCCGCCGCCCGACGACTTCGAGATCCCGAAGTCGAGCACCTTGACGAGCGGGCTCCCGTCCGCGCGCCGGGTCAGAAAGAGGTTGCTCGGCTTGAGGTCCCGATGGACGACGCCCCGCGCGTGCGCCTCGGCCACCCCCGCGCACGCCTGGAGCACGTAGTCGACCGCCTCGGTGACGGGCAGGGGACCGCGCTGCCGGAGGACGGTCGCCAGATCGGACCCCTCGAGCTGCTCCATCACGAGGAACACGTGGTCGCCGTCGCGTCCGACGTCCATCACCCGGACGACGTGCTCGCTCTGCAGGGCGAGGGTCGCGCGCGCCTCGCGGATCATCCGCTCCGAGGAGACCGCGCCCGCGTCACGCAGGATCTTGATGGCCACGCGCTGGCGCAGCTCCCGGTGCGTCGCCGACACCACCACGCCCGCAGCTCCGCCGCCGAGCTGGGACTCGATGACGTACTTGCCCGCGAAGAGGGTGCCGGGCTCGGGGAGCTCCGCCATCGGTGGAACGATAGCGCAGCATGCTAACCTGCCCGAAGTGGTTGGCGACGACGGGGACCTCGAGGCCACGATCCAGTCGAACGAGCCGGGCGGTCGTTCCCCGCCCGGCAGCGCCATCGAGGTCTCGGTGATCGTCCTCTCCGGGGCGGAGCGCGGCGCGGGCGTGCCTCTCCGCGGCAAGGTGCACGTCGGCAAGGCGCCCGAGAACGATCTCGTGCTCTCGGAGGAGAGCGTGTCGCGCCAGCATTGCGAGATCACGCGCGTTCCGGGGGGGGTGCGCATCCGCGACCTCGGCTCGACCAACGGGACGTTCGTCGAGCACGCGCGCATCACCGACGCGACGACCCCCGTCGGGAGCGTCGTCCGCGTCGGCAACTCGGTCGAGCTGGCGCTTCGCCCGGATCTCGAGCTTCTCGCCATCGAGCCGTTCCCGGCAGGGGAGCTGGAGGGCGTCATCGGGAGCAGCGTGGCGATGCGCCGCATCTTCCGCGTCCTCGACGGCGTGGCGAAGACCGATGCGACGGTCCTTCTTCAGGGAGAGACCGGGACCGGCAAGGAGGTGCTCGCCCGGGCCCTCGTGCGGCGGAGCCTTCGCGCCGAGCCGTTCGTCGTCGTCGACTGCGGGTCGGTGACGCACACCCTCATCCAGAGCGAGCTATTCGGGCACGAGCGCGGAGCTTTCACGGGGGCCATCGCCCAGCGCAAGGGGGCCTTCGAGAGCGCTGACGGAGGGACGATCTTCCTCGACGAGATCGGCGAGCTGCCCCTCGACGTCCAGCCGATGCTGCTGCGCGTGCTCGAGGCGCGTGAGTTCCGTCGCGTCGGCGGCAACCAGACGCTGAAGGCCGACGTGCGCGTCATCGCTGCGACGAGCCGGGATCTCGAGCGCGAGGTCAGCGCGGGCAAGTTCCGCGAGGACCTCTACTTCCGCCTCGCCGTCGTCCCGGTGCGGATCCCGCCCCTGCGGGCGAGGCGCGAGGACATCCCGGCGCTCGTCGGCCACATCCTCTCGAAGATCCGCGGCGCGGAGGGGCTCGTGCCGGGCGAGCGAACCATGGAGTGGCTGCTCCAGCACGACTGGCCCGGGAACGTGCGCGAGCTGCGAAACCTCCTCGAGCGGGCGGCCTACATGTCCGCAGCCGCAGGGAGCCGTGAGCTGCTGCTGCCGTCGCTCCCGACGGGGGGAGGGGACGCCGCGGAGGACTTCTTCCGCTTCTCGCTCGCGGAGACCTACCGCGAGGCGCGCTCCCGGGTGGAGGACGAGTTCGAGCGCCGCTACGTGACGTGGCTCCTGGCGCGTCACGGGGGCAACCTGAGCGCTGCCGCGCGGGCGGTCCAGATGGATCGCAAGCACTTGCACGTTCTGGCGAGAAAGCACGGCCTGCGCGGCGACGTGGAGGAGTAAGCTCCGCCGCGGAGGCTGACGGATGAAATCGGAACTGCGCGCGGTCATCGCGTTCGCGCTGCTCGGAGTTCTCCTCGTGGTGGTCGCGGTCCTCGTGACGCGGAACCTGCCACCGCACGACGCCGTGGCGGCGCTGCCGGCGGTGACGCATCCTCCTGCCAATCCTCCTCCGCCCGCTCCGCCCGGGACCCCGCCGTCGCCCGAGTCGGTACCGCGTCTCCTGCAAGAGCCGACGCTCTCCCGGACTCAGATCGCCTTCACCTTTGCCGGCGAGATCTGGACCGTGGGACGCGATGGCGGCGAGGCGCGCCGGATCGTCACGGGCCAGCTCCGCAACTTCCGCCCCATCTTCTCGCCCGACGGCTCGCAGATCGCCTTCACCGGTGGGCTCGACGGCAACGGCGACGTGTACGTCGTTCCCGCCACGGGCGGCGAGCCCAAGCGGCTGACGTACTTCCAGGGATGGGACTCGGCGGTCGGGTGGACGCCGGATGGGACGCGCGTCCTCTTCGAGTCGATGCGCGCGACGCCCCGCGATCTGCCCAGGCTCTTCACCGTCGGCACCGACGGCGGATTCCCCGAGGAGCTCCCGCTCCCGTCGGGCACGAACGCGAGCTACTCCCCCGACGGCAAGCGCCTCGCCTACGTGCCGTTCAATCAGTGGCAGCCCTCCTGGCGGAAGTACCGAGGGGGACAGACGACGCCCATCTGGATCGCCGATCTCGCCGACTCCCACGTCATCAAGGTGCCTCGCGACGGCTCGAACGACCGTTATCCGATGTGGGTCGGCAACACCGTCTACTTCGTCTCCGACCGCAACGGGCCGTACACGCTCTTCGGCTACGACGTGGGGAGCGCCGCGGTGCGGGAGCTCGTGCACAACCCCGACGGTCTCGACATCCGCAACGCCTCCGCGGGGCCCGGCGCCATCGTCTACGAGCAGCTCGGCGAGCTTCACCTCTACGACATCGCCTCGGGCGCGCAGCACCGGGTACCCGTCACCGTGTCGGCCGACTTGCCTCAGGTGCGGCCCCGCTTCGAGCACGTCTCACCCGAACAGATCCTCCACGCCGCGGTCTCGCCCACGGGCAAGCGCGTCCTCTTCGAGGCCCGCGGGGAGATCCTCGCCGCGCCCGCCGACAAGGGGGACGTGCGAAACCTGACCCGCAGCCCGGGCATTGCCGACCGCGATCCCGCGTGGTCGCCGGACGGCAAGTGGATCGCGTGGCTGTCGGACGCGGGGGGCGAGTACTCGCTCTACTTCCGCGCGCCCGACGGCATCGGGCCGGAGAAGAAGGTCGACCTCGGCACGCCGGGCTCGTACTTCTATTCGCCGACCTGGTCTCCCAACTCGAAGAAGATCATCCTCTGGGACAAGCGGCTCCAGCTGTGGCTCGTCGACATCGATCACCCCGAGCCGGTGAAGATCGATACGGACCGCTTCGAGGGGGGCTGGTTCAGCGCGGCGTGGTCGCCCGACTCGCGCTGGATTGCCTACCAGAAGATCCTCCCGAACCACCTCTCGTCCATTTTCATCTACTCGCTCGAGGACAAGTCGATCCACCAGGTGACGGACGGGCGTAGCTCGGCCTCGGCACCGCACTTCGATCGCGGCGGAAAGTACCTGTGGTTCCTGGCGAGCACCGACGTGGGCCTCACGGCCACGGGGACGATGACCGCCATGGGAAAGCCGGTCACCAGCAGCGTCTACGGCATCGTCCTCTCCAAGGACATCCCCTCGCCGGTGGCCCCCGAGAGTGACGAGGAGGGGAGCGATGCGGGCGCGCCGGGCGGCAAGGGCAAGGGCGAGAAGGCCGACAAGGACAAGGGCGAACCGGGCGAGAAGGGAGACAAGGCGGACAAGGGGGACAAGGCCGACGCGAAGTCTCCTGATCGAGTGAAGATCGACTTCGACGGCATCGACCAGCGCATCATCTCGCTGCCCATCGATCGTGCGAACTACTGGGATCTCCAGGCCGGGGCCGAAGGGGTGCTCTACCTTCTGTCGGCGCCGGTGGCCTTCGCCGACGAGGACTACCTCGAATATAACGACGACCACCCGCCGCCCCTCGACGTCGTCCGCTTCGACTTGAAGAAGCGCAAGACGACGCCCTTCATCGAGAAGCTGGAGGGCTTTCAGCTCACCGAGGACGGCAAGAAGGTCCTCTACGTCAAGGACAAGAAGTGGTTTCTGGTCGATGCCGACGATGCGCCCAAGGAGGGCGACGGCGCCATCAAGTCGCAGGGCGCGCTCGAGGTCTGGGTCGATCCGCGCGCCGAGTGGCGGCAGATCTACCACGAGGTGTGGCGTATCGAGCGCGACTTCCTCTACGACCCCGGCGCGCATGGCCTCGACATCGCCGCCGCGGAGAAGCTCTATTCCCGGTACCTCGACGGCATCGCGGGGCGCGACGACCTCAACGCGCTGCTCGAGGACGCTCTCGGCAACCTGGTGCTCGGGCACGTATGGGCCTTCGGTGGCGCAGTCCCGAAGCAGGACCACGTCAGCGTGGGGCTCCTCGGGGCGGACTACCGCATCGAGGACGGGCATTACCGCATCGCGAAGATCCTGTCGGGCGAGAACTGGAACCCCAAGCTCAAGGCGCCGCTCACCGAGCCGGGCATCGACGTGAAGGAGGGGGACTTCCTCCTGGCGGTGAACGGCGAAGAGCTTCGTGGCGACGACGACGTGAATCGGCTCTTCCTCGGTCGCGCAGGCAAGCAGACCGTCATCTCCGTGGGGCCGAAGCCGAGCTTGAACGGGGCGCGCCATGTGACCGTGGTCCCCGTGGGCTCCGAGGGCTCGCTGCGCCTGCGCGCGTGGATGGAGGACAGTCGCAAGAAGGTGGACGAGCTGTCCGGCGGCAAGGTCGGCTACGTGTACATCCCGGACACGGCGGGCGGCGGCCTGACCAACTTCAACCGGTATTACTTCTCCCAGGTCGGCAAGGACGCGGTCGTCCTCGACGAGCGCTTCAACCATGGCGGGCAGATCGCCGACTACATCGTCGACATCCTCAAGCTGCAGCCTCTGATGGGCGCGATGACGCGCGAGGGCGAGGACATGATCCTGCCGGCGCAGGCCATCTACGGACCCAAGGTGATGATCGCCAACCAGATGTCCGGCTCGGGAGGCGACGCCCTGCCGTGGCTCTTCAAGAAGGCCGGCATCGGGCCCCTCGTCGGCGTGCGCACCTGGGGCGGTCTCGTGGGGATTGGCGGCTATCCGCGGCTCATCGACGGAGGCGGCGTCACGGCGCCGCGGTGGGCGCTCTACGGGACCAAGGGCGAGTTCGAGGTGGAGAACCATGGCATCGCGCCGGACGTGGAGGTCGAGCAGGACCCGGCTCTCGTGCGCAAGGGGCACGATCCGCAGCTCGAGCGCGCGGTGCAGCTCGCGCTCGAAGCGCTCGTGAAGAACCCGCCACCGAAGCTCGCCCGACCCGCCTACCCGAACTACGGGCCGCGCCTACCCAAGATGCCCTGAGGCTTCCCCCGACGCCGCGAGCAAGAGCCGTAGCCGCGTCATGACGCGCCTCTGGGCCTCGGAGGGAGGGTGAAGAACACCGTGGCTCCGCGGCCGACCGCGCCCTCGGCCCAGACGCGGCCGCCATGCCGATCGACGACCCGATGCACGGTCGCGAGGCCGATCCCGGTGCCCGGAAACTCCGCCTCGCTGTGCAAGCGCTGGAAGGGGGCGAAGAGCTTGTCGGCGTACGCCATGTCGAACCCGGCGCCATTGTCGCGCACGAAGTAGACGGCGCCCGTCGTGCTCACGTCCGCTCCAAACTCGATCTTCGCGGCCTCGACCCTGGCCGTGAACTTCCAGGCGTTGCCCATCAGGTTGTCCAGAAGCACGCGCACGAGGCGCCCGTCGGCCTCGGCGATGACGTCGTCCTGGATCGACAGCACGACGCGGCGGTCGGGCTCTCTCCGCTGCAGCTCGGTGGAGACGGCAAGAGCGATGGTCGAGAGGTCGGTGGGCTGGCGGTGCAGCCCCGCGCTGTTGACACGGGACAGCTCGATGAGGTCGTCGATGAGCTCGCCCATGCGCAGGGCTCCGGCGCGCACCCGGTCGAGGTAGTCGTGTCCTTGCGCGTCGAGGGCGGCTCCATACTCCTCGAGGAGCGCGAGGCTGAAGCCGTCGATGCTGCGCAGCGGGGCGCGGAGATCGTGAGAGACCGAATAGCTGAACGCCTCGAGCTCCTTGTTCTTTCGCTCGAGCTCCCCCGCGAGCGCGGCGCGCGCCTCGGCTACCTTGCGCGCGACCCGCTCCTCGGCGGCACCGAGCTCGCTCTGCAAGAGTGCCTCCCGGACGCGGCGGTGCTCGTCCTCGAACTGCTTGCGACGAAGCTGCGCCCGGATGCGGGCCCTGAGGACCTCGAAGTCGCTCGACTTCGAGATGAAGTCGTCCGCTCCCGCGCCGAGACCCTCGATCATGGATGTGCGGTCCTCGAGCGCCGTGAGCATGATGAGCGGCGCGTCGCGGACACCGATCGACTCCTTGATGTGCCGGCAGGTCTCCTTGCCGCCGAGGCCGGGCATGAGGAGATCGAGCAGGATGCAATCGACCGACTGCACCGAGAGTAGCTCGATCGCTTCCTCGCCCGACCGGGCCAGCACGACGTCGTAGCCCTCGCCGCGGAGCATGGAGCCGAGCTCCTGCAGGTACGTGGCGCTGTCGTCCACGGCGAGCACGCGCATCGGGCCGAGGAGACTCGCGGTGTCCGCGCGCTGCGCGCTCGAGCCCCGCAGCACGGCCGACAGCCGGGCGAGGATCACGTCGAGATCGTCCTCCTTCCGGACGAAGGCGTCCGCGCCCGCGTCGAGGGCGCGCAGCTCCGTGGCCGCCCCTTCGGAGCCCGTCAGCAGCACGCACGGCGTGCCGCGGAGCGCGGAGTCCAGCCGGATCTTGCGGATCACGGCGGTCCCGTCGATCCCTGGCAACACGCCATCGACCAGCACGGCGTTCGGCCTGCTGCCCGCCGCGAGGCGCAGCCCGTCCTCTCCGCTCGAGGCGGTGAGGACGACGTAGCCCGCTCCCTCCAGCGCGCCGCGAAGCTCCTCCCGGAAGGTGGCGCTGTCGTCGATGACGAGCACCGTGATGCGATCCGCGGACGGGAGCGCGCCGGCGCGGAGCAGCTCGCGGGCGCGGGCCACGACGTAGGTGATGTCGTAGGGCTTGCCGACATAGTCGTCGGCGCCGATCTGGAGGGCACGGACCCGATCCTTCACCTCGGCCTCGGTGGAGAGCATGACCACGCGCGTTCCGGCTGCCGTCGCGCGGATCTCGCGGAGTAGCTCGACACCGTCGCCGTCCGGGAGGATCACGTCGAGGATGACCAGGGACGGGGCTTCTCGCGCCAGCGCTGCCCGCGCCTCGGCAAGCGAGGCGCACGGCAGCGCCCTCAAGCCGGCTTCCTCCAGGGCCTCGGCGAGATCCATCCGGACGGTCAAGCTGTCGTCGACGATGAGCACCGTGGCCGGCATGGCTCAATCACTCTCCCCGACGCCTGCGAGCGCCCCGAGCGTGCGGCCGATGGCGTCGAGAGGCATCACTCGCCCGGCGGCGCCGAGGATCGCGGCCTCGCGCGGCATCCCGTAGACGGCCGATGTCGCCTCGTCTTGCGCGATCGTCGTCCCGCCTGCCCGGCGGATCTGCAGGAGCCCTGCCGCCCCGTCCTTTCCCATCCCGGTGAGGAGGCAAGCCGCCGCCGAGGCGCCGTACCCGAGGGCGATCGACTCGAAGAGCGCGTCGACGGACGGCCGGCAGGAGTGGCGCGGCGGATCGGAGGTGAGGTGGAACCGCCCATCGGCCACCACCAGGTGGCGACCCGGCGGCGCCATGGCCACGCGGCCGGCGAACGAGGCGACGGGTTCTCCGTCTCGCGCGTAGGCGACGCGATGGTGCGTCTGGGCGTCGAGCCAGTCGGCGAAGGCCGAACCGAACACCTCGTCGAGGTGGAGCACGATGGCGAGCGGCACCGGGAAGCCCTTCGGGATCTCGCTCAGCACGACGATGAGCGCCGCCGGTCCTCCCGTGGACGCTCCGAGAGCCACGATCTGCAGGGCGCGCGAGGAGCGGTCACGAGCGTCCCCCCGCGGCGCCGAAGGCATGGCGCGGCCGAACGGGCCCACGCGGCCCCGCAGGTGCGTGATCACCTTGATGCGCGAGACCATCTTGACCGCGGCACAGAAGCCTCGCTCCCATTCGCCGTCGCGTTCGTCGCCACGCGGCTTCTCCAAGACGTCGACGGCCCCCGCCGCGAGTGCGTCGTAGGTCTTGAAGAGCTCTCCACGATTGGTCGACGACGAGACGATGAGGATCGGCGTCGGGAAGTGCGCCATGATGTATTCGGTGGCCGCCAGCCCGGACATCACGGGAAGCATCATGTCCAGCGTGACGACATCGGGGCGGAGCTCGCGGCACCGCTCGATGGCGCTCTTGCCGTCCCCCGCCTCGCCGACCACCTCGATCTCGGGGTCGGCGCCCATGACCTCGGCCAGGCGCCGTCGAACGGTCAGCGAGTCGTCCACCAGCAGTACGCGGATCCTTGCCATGGTCATCCGATCAGCAGACGGATCGTCCGCAGCAGCAGCCCTTGATCGAATTCGCCCTTGACGATGTAGGCCCGCGCGCCGACTTCTGCGCCGCGCCGCCGATCGTCGGCCGAGTGGCGCGAGGTCACGAGGATCGCCGGGACCGCTCGGAGCGCCGGATCCGCACGCGTGTGAGCCACGAACTCGAAGCCGTCCATTCCGGGCATCTCGACGTCGACGAGGAAGAGGCTGTGTGGCGCCGCGTGCGCCCTGATGAGGCCCTCCTCGGCCGACATGGCGAGCTCGACGGCGTAGCCCGCAGACTCGAGGATGCTCTGCTCGAGCATTCGCGTCGTGAGGGAGTCGTCGATGATCAGCACGGGCGCCCTCGTCGATGCAGGATCCTCCACGACAGGAGCGCCTCTGCCGGCCAGCACCGCGTCGACCAGGCCACGCGGGTCGAGCACGAGCTGCGGATTGCCCTCGCCGTCGAGCGAGGCGCCGGCCGCGACCGGCACCGGACCTGCGAGCCTCGGTAACGGCCGCAGGACGACGCGGGACGTGCCGACCAATCGATCGACTCCGATTGCGGCCCGGTGCGAGCCGGCTTCCACGACGACCGCCGACCAGGCGCGCACGAGGGCGCTCGATGGGGTGCGCGCGAGCACTCGCGCCAGCGGCATGAAGGGCACGACGGCCCCTTCGACGACGATCGAGTCGCGCTCGGCCGAGCGGGCGATGTCGCCCGAGGCGAGGCGCAGCGTCTGCCTCACGGCATCGAGCGGCAAGCAGCAGGTGAGGCCTCCGGCGTTGACGACGAGCGCCGAGACCGACGAGAGCGAGACCGGGACGCAGACGTCGACCGTCATGCCGCGACCCGGCTCGCTCGCGAGACGGATCTCCCCGTTGAGTTTGTCCGCGGTCGCTCGCAGGACGTCGAGTCCGATCCCTCGCCCCGACACCTGCGTGACCTTCTCGGACGTCGTGAGGCCGCTCTCGAGGATCAGCCGGAGGAGCTCCCCCTCGGTGACCGCCGTCAGGCCACGCGAGGCCGCCACGCGCCGGACCGCCTCGACGTCGATCCCGCGTCCGTCGTCCTGGCACACGAAGGCGATCCGATGGCCACGCCGCTGCACGTCGAGGCGCACCAGCCCCTCGGGCGGCTTGCCCGCCCGCCGGCGGTCCACCGGCGACTCGATCCCGTGGGCTACGGCGTTTCGCACCACGTGCAGAAGGGCGTCACGAACGGCGAAGAGCACGTTGGCCTCGAGGCGGTGGTCCCCGCCCGAGGTCTCGAGCCGGACCGGTCTTCCGAGCGACTGCGCGGCATCGCGCACGGCGCGCTCGAGCTCCCCGAAGACCGCGCTGGCCGGCACGAGTCGAAGCTCGTGGGCCTTGTCGCGCACCTGGGTAAGCTCGTGGTCGGCGTGGTCCAGACCTGCAGTCAGGTTGCGGTCGGCGCGGTCGAGCACCGACAGCAGCTCCTCGGCGACGGCGCGGGTACGGGTCGCCGCCGGCAACATCGTCACGAGGCTCGTCGCCAGTCCACGCGCACGCGCCACGTCCTCGCTGTCGCGCCGGATGGCCGTGAGTCGCACGTCGGTCTCGAAGACGCCCTCCAGCAGCTGGTCCATCTCGCCGATCTCGACCCGCACGTTCTCGAGTGGTTCCGGCGCGGGCGCTGCGGTCCCGGGCGGATGCTCTGCGCCCGCGGCGCCCAGCGCGGCGACGCGAGCTCCCATGTCGTCGAGCAAGTGCAAGAGGTGCTCGAGCTCCCCCGGGGGCATCGGGCCCACACTCCCCGTTCGATGCGGCGCGAGGACGTCCTCGACGGCGTGGGCCAGGTCGGCCATCCCGGGCTGTCCAACGACCCGCGCGGCGCCTTTGAACGTGTGGGCGAGCCGAAGCATCCGGACGACGAGCTCGGCACCTCCGGCGCCCTTCTCCAGATCGAGCGCGGCGCGACCGAGCTCCTCGAGCAGCTCCCTCGCTTCGACGCGAAAGTACTTGTACGGGTCCTTCGGCATCGTCCCCGCGCCCTCAGGCCCGTGCTTGCGGTCGAATGAGCTGCGCGAGGCCCCTCGACAGGCTCGCGAGCTCGGAGGAGGTCTGGAGCGTCTGGCTCGAGCTCGCCTCGGTCTCGCGCGACGCCTGCGACACGTTCATCACCGCGATGTTCACCTGCTCGACCGCCGTCGTCTGCTGCTTGGTGCTCAGCTCGATCTCCCTCGCCGCCTCGGTCGTCGTCGCCACGAGCCCTGCGATCTGTTTGAACGACGAGGCCACGTCGCCGAAGCTTCGCGTCCCCGCGTCGACCGCCTTCGAGCCGCCCTCGGTCGCCATCACGGTGGTGTTGACCGAGGCACGGATGTCGTCGACGAGCCCCCTTATCTCCTTGGTGGAGCCGCCGACACGGTCCGCCAGCTTGCGGATCTCGTCGGCCACGACCCCGAAGCGCTTGCCGACCTCGCCGGCGCCGGCCGCCTCGATCGTGGCGTTGATCGCCAGGATGTTCGTCTGCTCGGCCAGCTCGTTGATGATCTCGAGGATGCCGCCGATCTGCTGCGACTTCTTCCCGAGGTCGAGCATGTGCGTCACGATGGCGTCCACCTGACGCTTGATGCCGCCGACCGCGTCCTGCGTCTTGACCACGGACTCGTCGCCCGCCCGCGCCGCGGAGGCCGCCTCCGCCGCGATCTGAGCGACCCGCCGCGCGCTCTCGGCGATCTGGCGCGAGGTGGCCAGAAGCTCGCTGATGGTCGTCGTGATCTCGCTCATGGCCGTGGCCTGCTCCTTGGCCCCCGACACCTGCTGATTCGCGGCGGTCTGGAGCTCGGCCGACGAGCTCTGCACGTGCTGAACCGCCGAGCCGATCTGCGTGCTGAGCGACCGGGTGATGAGGAGGCCGGCGGCCGTCACCAGCAGCAAGCAGACGAGGGTCCCGCCGAGGATCGTGGACCGCGCCGTCGCGGCCGAGGCCTCCGCGTCGTCCGCGCGTTGCTTGATGAGGTCCCGCTCCTCGCGGTCCATGTCGCCGAGGATCGCGCGAAGCGAGTCCATGGCGCGCTTTCCCTCTCCCGTGCGAACCATCTCCGCGGTGGGGGCAAAGCCTGCGCTGCGCCGTGACTCGATCGTTCGCTTCAGCTCGGCGAGCTTCTCCGCGACCATCGGCTCCGCCTGGTCGATGCGCCTCTGCTGGGCGACGTCGTCCGCCGTCAACTGGCGGAGCTCCTTGAGGGTTGCGGGAAGAGCGCCGAGGGCATGATCGTAGGGCTCGAGGTAGGCCTCGTCTCCCGTGATCACGAAGCCCCGTTGCCCGGTTTCGGCGTCCTTGAGGAGGCTCAGTGTGGTGGTCAAGTGCTCGAGCACGACGTGCGCGTGCGCGACCTCGTAGCTCGTGCGGGTGAGCGAGGTGATGCTCTGGTACGAGACGGCGCCCACCGCCACGAGCAGCACGAACGCCAGCGTGAAGCCGGCTGCGATCTTCCTTCCGAACGTCCACATACTCATCGCTCCTTGATTGGCCTGCTGGCCGAGACGCGTTCCTGGATGAGCTCCACGAGAGACGACACGTCGATGACGCCGCGCACTTCATCTGCCACACGAACGAGCTCCCGGACGTGCTTGCGCTGACCGTCGCCCGCGTTCACGGCGAGCCGTTCGGACGGAGAGAGAAGCACATGCCCCTCGAACCGGGCGAAGGCCAGGGCCACCGGGTCCGCGTGGCCACACAGCAGAAACCACTGCGGAGGCTCGGTCGCGGCCTCGTCGCCGAGCAACGCGTCGAGGCTGTAGACGGGGAAAAGGCTACCGCGGACGGCCGTGAGGCCGAGCATCGCGGGCAGCGCGCTCGTCAGCGGAACGATCCGGCGTGCGGTCGCAAACCCGGCGATGTCCAGCACGCGGACCGCGTAGGCTGCCGAGGCGATCCGGAGGGTCAGCAGCGGCTCGAGGTCTCGACGCCGCCCCTCGGAGGGCGCCGCGAAGGCGCCGTCGAACGCCCGACGAAGCTCCTCCGCCGAGAGCATCGAGCCCCGCGTCACGACGTTCACTGGGCGGCTCCGATCGCCAGGAGCTCGGACTGGCACAGGTGCGTGAGCGCCTCGCGGGTGAAGCCTCCACCGAAGAGGAGGATGCGAGAGGCGTCCTCCCGAGCCAGGAGATCGCGCGCCTGTCCGATCTCGTGCCGGGCACGGCGCAGGTCTCCGGCGCGACGCGCCAGCAGCCCGAGGTGAAGGCGTGGCATGGCGAAGCCCGGATCGAGATACGCCGCCGTCCGATCGT
>Ga0182030_10018668_pt1 | contig 13282 bp, 14 predicted proteins | sample 812S3MmetaG_FD_121299 | JGI IMG/M metagenome (GOLD analysis project Ga0182030, IMG submission 121299) | Permafrost microbial communities from Stordalen Mire, Sweden - 812S3M metaG (Illumina Assembly) | ecosystem: Environmental > Terrestrial > Soil > Wetlands > Permafrost | place: Sweden... | reverse complement strand
CGTGACGTCCCTGCAGGGTACGGTGCCCCGGCTGGCCCTCACGGTCGGCGGCGGCAGGCGTTTCGAGGCCACCTCGATCACCATCGATTCGAACTCCAGGCGCGCGTTGCGGTCCCTGTACGCCGGCGACGGCAGCATCGCGATCGGCAGGCTCAGCTTCGCGGCCGGCCCGAATGTGATCAGCCTGAACGACCTGCGCTCGGAATCGCATGGCAGGGTGAGCGACGGCTTCATGAGCATGCAGTTCCAGACGGGCACGTCCACCATCACCACCGCGCCGCTCACGCTCACCGGCGTGCATCTGGACTTCACCCTCCGCCATCTGGAGTTGGATGCGCTGGAAGCATTCCTCGCGGCGGTGCGCGACGCGAACCAGACTCCCGCGACGCCTGCCGCGGTGCGCGCGCAGGCGCTCCAGCAGGCATTCGCGCAATACGGCCTGGCGTTGCTGTCGCATGCGCCCGAACTTAGGCTGGACCGCATCAGCGCAGCCACCGCGGGCGGCGCCGTGCTGCTCACGGGGACGCTGCGCTTCACCGGTACCACCCCCGCCGATTTTGCGGCCGGCACGAGCCCCGCCACGCTCCTCGCGAAAGTCGAGGCGGATCTCGACCTCACCGCCGACGATGCGTTCTTGAAGGCGTTGCCCGGTCCCGGCGCAGACCTCGAACCCCGGCTGCAATCGCTCGTGGGCTCGGGACTCGTGACCCGCACGGCCGACAAATTTCAAACCCAGATCGTGTATCGCCAAGGGCAGACGACGTTCAACGGCAAGGCATTCGTGCCGCCGCCCCCCGCACCGGTACCGCCCCGGCGCTGACAGCGGCGGCCGCCTCGCCGAGCGAGCCCTGCCTACTCGATGCCCACGCTCAAGAGGATAGCGCGCGGCTGCGCATGATAGCCCTTGGAACCGATCAGGCGGGCCAGGGGACTGAAAGCCTCCCCACCCGCCTCGAGCCGGCCGAGCACGGCATCGAAATCATGGGCGGGGCGCCATCCCAACTCCCGGCGCCGCAACACCGCGGGCGCATCGCGGCGCAATTCCGCGAGATCGCCGGGTTCGAAGGGCGTGGTGGCGCTGATGATGTAGCGGCCGAACCCGACGCGCGGCGCCTCCTTGAGTGCGAGCAGATGGGCGCTGACCACGTCCTCGATCTCCACGCGCCGGTACAGGAATTCGTTCACCTTCAAGTTCATGCCCGGAAACTGCCGTCTCGCGGCCGGGTCATCATCGTCCTCCGGAAAGAAGCGCGACGTGCGCAGGATCAGGCAAGGCAGCCCCGTGTCCCTCTGTGCCAGCTCGCACAGGTTTTCGGCGGCCAGCTTGGTCACGCCATAGATGTTCTTCGGTTGAGGCGTCACCTGCTCCGTAATCCAGGCCGCCGGCGCGCCCGGCGGCGGCACCAGCGAGCGGCCGAAAGCGCTCGTCGTGCTCGTGAACACGAAGGTGCTGACCCCCGCGGTCACCGACTCCTCGAGCAGATTCAGCGTGCCCGTGACATTGACGTCGATGAAATCCTGGGCCCGGTGAGTGGCCACGTGCGGCTTGTGGAGCGTCGCGGTATGCAGCACCGCATCCACACCCGTCAGGCAGCGCCGAACGAAGCCGCGGTCCACGATCGAGCCCACGCAGGCCGTGAAGGGCGCCGCCAGAATGTCGATACCGAGAGGTTCATGCCCGGCAGCCGCCAGCGTCCGCATCAACGCCTCGCCCAGATGGCCCGAGCTGCCCGTCACCAGAACTTTCATATGCGCCTCAACCGCCAACAATGACCCACAGCCGTGCGTGACCCGCATCCGCAAGCCATTCCAACCTCATCACGTCTAGCCCGTCCTGATGAGGTGCGACGCCCAGCCGGGGACCGTCTTCCATAGGAGGTGCGCCCCGTCGTTGAAGCTTCCAAGGTTGAATCCATGCTTGCCGGCGAGAATCGTCAGGCTTTTCCTGGAAAACAGGCTGATGTGACCATTGCGCGGCGCCGCGTACCACCACGTGAGCCTCTTGTCCTTGACGATGCTTCCGTCTGATACGAGCGTCGTAAAAAACACGATCCCAGCGGGCTTGAGCAGCGCCCGCAGGGTCTCCATCAGCGCGTTGACGTTCGGAACATGCTCAAAGACTTCGATCGCCGAGATCAGATCGAAAGTCCCGAGTTCATTGACGTCCATCGTCTTGTTGACGAACGGATCGTAGCTCGAGGAATCGAACCCAGCGTCACGGAGCAAAGACGAGAGCAGACCGTCACCGCCGCCGTAATCCAGATGCCGGATGGTATTGGCATGCCTGCCAAACAGCGTCGTCAGATTGACCGCCTGGTTACGCGGCCTGGCTTCGACGTAATCGGGATCGATGTCCCGGTATTCGTTGTTGTAGATCCGTTGCTCGAAGTCCACCAGGGACCATGACCAGATCTCCGGCGAATAGGAAAAATTACAAACGCTGCAAAGGTTGTAATAAATTGGGATTCCGGACAAGGTCAGGAATTTACCCTTTGCTTCGTCGCAAGACTTGTTGAAATCGACAACGTCGAACAGCGGACTGACGTTGTCGCAAATTGGGCACCGCGGATTCGTTATCGAGTCGGGCATGATGCGTCCGGACGAATTCAGGATTTAGACGCGACGAGTTGCACTGCGGGATTTGAACTCATGGCGTTTCCCCGGTCAAGGGGAGTAACTTACGGTGAGGAAGTCATCCACTGATAAGGAGCACAGGATGAAAGCCCTCTTCTTGGCGGCGATCGTTCACGGAGTCGCCTGGTCGCCTTCCGTTTTGGCGGGCGACGCGGGAAGCCACGAGGCTTTGCTCGTTCAAGCACTCTTTGCAAATGCCGCCGGCGAATGTCCGGCAATACTGATGGCCAATGACATGAAAGCGGATTGCGATCGGCAATTACCCGCATTCAAGGAGACATTGGTCAAGCTGGGTGCGCTGAGAGCGACGAGCTTTCAGGGAACGAGAGCGCTCGAGAGCGGACCTGCGGAGGTCTACAGAGTCAGCTTCGAGCATGGAGACATGATTTGGATGATCGGCACGCAGGATGATGGAAAAATTCGCGTGCTTTGGGCGCCCAATGCGCCGGAATGGAACATCGGCTCCTTCAGCCGCAGTAACGAGTCCCGGCGGTAGCAAGCACAGCCCGTCACCAAAATGAGCAATGACGACAAATCCGCTGTCGATGCCGTTCTGGCGTTCTTGGATCGTATCAATCAACACGACGCGGACAAGCTCGCCGAGCAGATGACAGATGATCACGTATTCATCGATTCGCTCGGCCAATCCGTCACAGGTCGCGAAAATATGCGCGCTGGCTGGCGGGGTTACTTTGCGTTTTGTCCCGACTACTGGGTGTCGCACGAGGAGATTTTCCCCGCTGGCAGGTTGGTGGCGGTCTTCGGCGCGGCCGGAGGCACCATAGCGGCTCAAGGACGACTTCCGCCGGAGAACAAATGGCGGGTGTCGGCCGCCTGGCTCGCCATCGTGGACAATGGTTTGGTCAAGCAATGGCGCGTCTACGCCGACAACAAACCGGTATACGACATCCTGGCGAGGTCCTGAACCGGCCTCAAACAGACACGAAGCCGGGCCTAGACCCCGGCTTCGTGTCTGTGCCGAAGTACCGTATTACTTCAGATCGAGTTGCTGCCCGGTCCAGGATCCCAGCACGCGGCGGATCTTCCCCCGACTCACGGCCCCCTCGTTCGAGGCCGCCACTGAGCCGTCCACTTCCTTCGCGATCGCATCGCTCTTGGCGGTTGCACCGTCCAGCGCCGCCCAATTTTTGTAGTAGACGACCAGGTAGATGTCCGGATCATTATCGCCCCGCGGTTCCACCGTGATCACCTTGTAGCCGGTGATGTAGCCGGCCTTTTTTGCCGCTTCCTCCGTTGCCTTCCACTTCGTGGCGAGGAATTGCATGTAGTCGTCAAATTTCCCGTATTCAGTCCGGATGGCGGCGACGTTCACGACGGCCCCCTCCGTGAAGGGATGATCGTCGGCGACCGCAGCGATGCTAAACAGACTGAGCCCCAAGGCAGCGGCGAGCGCCGCGACATGTTTTTTCACTTTTTATGATCCTTCTTGATGATTTATTGTTTGTTCGGACACGCGAGTGCGTGGCCGATCCCATCTCACGCTTCCATGGTAATCCGAAAGAGACTCGGTCCGAAACCGGCTCGTGCTGTCTCACGGTCCCAGCATGTCGATGCCGCCGCGCCGGAACCGGCGGGCGAAATCCGCGACGGCGGCGCGCTCGGTCCCGGGCGGAAGCGCTGCCGCGTGGTCGACGAGAAGCGCGAGTTGCGTGGCGCGACCCAGGGTAAACGCAAAGCGGCGGGCGCCGGCTTGCCGGGTCTCGGGATCTTGATTTGACTGCAACCAGCGATGGGCCGTCGAAACAGCGTCTTGCGCGGCTGATCCCAGGTCGCCCAAGCCGGCGGCCTTCGACGCGTCGGCGGCGGTGCGCGCCCAGCGTTCCAGGGCGGCCATCCCGTGGGCGACGTCGGTGCGCAGCAGCAAGTCGAGTGACAGCACGTTGGTCGTTCCCTCCCAGATCGGCAGGACCTGGGTGTCACGAAGCATCACCGGCAGCCCCGTATCCTCGACGTATCCCGCGCCGCCGAATGCCTCGATGGCCTCGCTCACGACGGCCACCGCCTGTTTGCCGGTCGTGAGTTTCATCACGGGCGTCAGCATCTTGAGCATCAGCCCGTCATCCTCGCTTGCCACGCCGGCCTCGGCCCGGCCGAGCAGTTCGATCAGCCAGAAGGTCAACAGGAAGGCGGCCGCGCAATCGGCTTCCATATCCGCCAACGTCTCGCGGTGCAGCGGCAGCGCGGCGAGCGGTGAGCCGAACGCGGTTCGTCGCCGGGCGTAATCCGCCGCGAGTCGATGGGCGTGCCGCATGCTGGACGCCGCGCAAACGCCGTTCCAGGTGCGGGTGATTCGAAGCATCGGCTCGATGGCGCGCGTCCCGCCGGTGGTGCCGGCGACGAGCTCGGCGCGCGTCCCCTCGAGCAGCAATTCTGCCGTCGGCACCTTTCGGGTGCCGAGCTTGTCCTTGAGTCGTTCGACGCGGATGCCGTTGAGTCTCCCTGACTCATCGCGACACTCGACGTAAAACATCGCAAGACCCTGGCCTCCGGACGCATTGCCCAAGGGTCGCGCCAGCGTCAACGCCATCTGCGAAGTCGCGGCGGACGTGAACCATTTCTTGCCGCGCAGGCTCCAACTGCCGTGCGCACCGGGCGTGGCCGTCGTCTCGGAACGCCCCACATCGGACCCGCCGGTCGATTCGGTCATCCACTGGCCGCTGGTCCACGCTTGCGTCGGATCACGACTGGTCAGGCGCGGGACGGCGCGCCCGGTTAGCCCGTGATTTCCGGAATCCATGAGCGCTCGGGCCGCCCCGTCGGTCATCGCCAGCGGGCACGTGTACATGTCGGTGACCGGGTGAAATAAATACGCCAGCACGAATTGCCTGAGACGCGACCATTCGGCTTCGCGTCGTTCGTAAGGAATGGCGGTGAGGCCATAATGGGCCGATCGGCGCCCGGCCTCGACCCATAGCGGGGAAAGCTCGATCCGATCGACACGGTTGCCCCAGGCGTCCCACTGCGTCAGGACTGGTTCGTTGAGGCGGTCGGCCTGCTGCAGGGACGCCAGGGGGCCCGCCGCCTCGGCACCCAGCTCTCGGCATTCGGCGTCGACCGCCGCCAGGATGTCACGCGGTAATTTGCGGCGCAGGAATCCGACCAGAAAAGGATCCGACGTATAGAGATTCTCGAGCACCGGCGCACTCTGGACGAAGGGTTCGATCATGGTGCCACCTCCGGGGCGGGGATTCGACCGCACTATTTTGGCTCTCGGCGATCAGTGCCGTCCAGACGCTGGGGATCCCCTCGGCGCGCCAGTCGACGATTTCCGTGGCTGGGTTTCCCGCCGCCGCCGGACGCAACGAATCCGCTAAACTCCTGCATCACAGGAGAGTACTCATGACGGTCACCGAAGCGCTCAAGCGGCGCATCTCCATCCGTGCCTTTCGCCCCGATCCGCTGCCGGCTCATCTCGTGTGCGACATACTCGACGTGGCGCGCTGGGCACCGTCCGGCGGCAATCTGCAGCCCTGGAAGGTCATCGCAGTCGCCGGCGCCGAGCGTGACGCCGTCGTCGAACTCGCCGGTCGCGTTCATGCCGGGGGCGGCCCGGACGAAAGCGCCGCCTATCCGATCTACCCGGCCAATCTTTGGGAACCGTACCGGACACGCCGCTTCAAGCTGGGAGAGGACTTGTACGAGAAGCTCCGGATCCCCCGCGCCGACCGCGCCGGTCGGCTCGCCCAGTTCGCCCGCAACTATCTGCTTTTCGGGGCACCGGTGGCGCTGTTCTTCATCGTCGATGACCGCGTGGGTCATGGCCAGTGGGCGCATCTCGGCATGTTCATGCAGTCCGTGGCGCTCGCCGCGGTCGAGCGGGGCGTCGGGTCCTGCATGCAGGAGTCCTGGGCGGCGCTGCGGGTGTCGTTGAAGGCGCACTTCGCGCTGGCGGACCATGAGATGGTGTATTGCGGCATGGCCCTGGGTTACGCGGACGAATCCGCCGCAGTGAACTCCCTGCGTTCCGAGCGCGCGACGGTCGCGGAGTTCGCAAGTCTCCGAGGTTTCGACCCGGCCCCCAACGTGTGAACACGGGCGTCCGACTGAGGAACGTCGGTTGCGAATGTCCTGACGAGCCGGTCCCCGCGGACCTAGGCTCTCGGGATTCGCGCTTGGGAGGCACATCATGAAAGCGGTTCGATTCGATGGATACGGTGGTATCGACGTCCTGCATCTCGCGGAGGTGCCGGTGCCGGACCCGTCGGAGGGCGAGGCGCTGGTGAAGGTCAAGGCCGCCGCGATCAATCCCGGCGAGGCGAAGATCCGCGAGGGGCTGTTGCACACCCGGTGGCCCGCGACGTTCCCCTCGGGAGAAGGCAGCGATCTGGCCGGCATCGTGACCAAAGCAGGCCCGGGATTCGACCGTTTCAAGGTCGGCGACGAAGTCATCGGTTTCACCGACCGGCGCGCCAGCCACGCCGAATATGTCCTGGTGGAGGCGAAGAATCTGACGGCCAGGCCGGCGCGGCTGCCGTGGGAGGTGGCCGGATCGTTGGCGATTGCCGGGAGCACCGCCTATGCTGCAGTACGCGCGGTATCCTTGCAGAGGGGTGAGACGGTGGCGGTATCGGCCGCCGCCGGCGGGGTGGGGACGATCGCAGTGCAACTCGCCAAGCGCGCGGGCGCAGCGGTGATTGGCATCACCAGTCCCGCCAACCACGAATGGCTCGCTGCGCACGGAGTCAAGCCGGAAGCGTATGGTGCGGACCTCGCCGACCGACTGCGAGGGGCGGGGATCGATGCGTTCATCGATGCTCACGGTGGCGGCTATGTGAAGCTTGCGGTCGGGCTCGGCGTTTCCCCGAACCGGATCGATACGATCATCGACTTCGCGGCGGCGGCCGAGTACGGCGTGAAGACGGAAGGCAGCGGTGCTGCACTGAACGCTCCGCTGCTTGCGGAACTGGCTGCGCTCGCCGCCGCCGATAATCTGGACATACCAATCGCCGCGACCTTTCCCCTGGCTCAGGTTCGAGCGGCCTTTTCCCTGCTCGAGCAAGGACATACCCGCGGCAAGATCGTGCTGCTGCCCTGATAGGCGGGATGCCGAAGCACCGGCGGTGAACGGCGGGAACGGGCCGGTCGTTCATGACACTTTTCCGGCGCCGTCCCAAGCGCCGCGGCGCCGCTCGTTCCATGCCGCAATTTACGGCGACCGCCTACACTCAACCGTCCCAAATACCTGATGGCGGCGGCAGCGACTGGCTCTATAATCGAGCTTGGTGTTCTGGACTATGGATTTGAGGTCATTGAACATGAGCAAAATGGTTGTAGGGATTGCTCGTGGACTGGCCGCATTGGTTGTTTTTGGCAGCATTGCGGTTGCCCAAGAGCTTCAGACAATGGTCGTTACCCGGAAGGGTCGGCTGTTCGGTCGAAAGGGATTTAATAGCCAGCGATTGCCAGGCTACGAAGGAGGCGTGGCTGGTAAATAAATCCCCGCCGGTCGCCGTCGCGATTCGTCCGAGAGTCGTCGATCGCCGCCTGTCGTTGCCGGACGCCCGGTCCGCCGCGCCGCTGCCGTGGGCGGACGCAGCGAGCTCCACCGCGAAATCACCTCGCAATCACCGTGCAACCCCTGAGATGAATGGATACTTCGCTCCAAGCGTTTGCTGATTTCGAGCGCGCCTGCTGGACGTCGCAACCGGTGCCGGTTACGCGGTGGTGAGTGCATTCGGAGAACGGGCCGTAGGAATCGGGCGATCATCGCATCCGCATTCAAACCACGGCCGGCCACGGCATGACATCGACTGCCTCGTAGCGGACTTTGACTTATTGGCGGTGGGTAAGCACCGGATGATACCATCGCCAGCCGGCCGTGAGGCATTGCAGGGTGGATTCCAAAAAAATGTCGGTCAACTTCACGGTCCACAATATTGAATTGGACGATGGCACCTTCACCAAACCGGAGGGAGGCCTTTCAACCGGCAGCAATCCAACCTTTCAGTCTGCCAAGCGGATTCTCGATCTGATTTATCCCGGGAAGAAAGACCATCTCAAGCTCGCCGACGTTGGTTGTCTCGAAGGAGGATATACCGTCGCCTTTGCACGGCTTGGGTTTCAAGCGCTTGGACTCGACGTGCGGCAGCTCAACATCGACGCCTGCCGCTACGTCCAAACCAAGGTCAATCTGCCGAATCTGGATTTCGTGCTCGATAATGCCTGGAACATTGCCAAGTATGGGCCCTTCGATGTGACGTTTTGCTGTGGATTGCTTTACCACCTCGACAAACCCAAAGAGTATCTCGAGCTCCTGGCCAAGGTAACCAACCGCGTATTGATTCTCGATACCCATTTCTCGGAGGAGCGGGACTCACCCAGTTTCATACGGCCCAGACGGCTGCGTCGATTCGTGGCAAAAATATTTCCGCTCAAACACAATGCAACGACGACGCATAAACTGTCGCACATGACGGAGCATGAAGGCTTGCGCGGCCGCTGGTACTCGGAATTTCAGACAAACCGTGCATTTCGCGATCGTGACAACCGGCGGCTGGCATCCTGGGACAACCGACGTTCGTTCTGGAACCAGCGCGAATATCTCATCGGGGCGATTCAAAGCGCTGGTTTCGACATAGTACTGGAGCAATTCGACCAACTCGGTCCCAACATTGCCCACGAGATGACGAAGGGTGGTTATCGAATCCACGGCCGCGGCACGTTCGTAGGGATCAAAACGGCGCAATAACGGGCCCCGCGATGTGTTCGTGACTAAACTGCTCAAGTTCTTCGAATCCCCGCCGACAGCTTGAGATTCAGGGCGTTCCGGGGGTGATCATGTCAATTGGCAGTATCGGCGGCAGCCCGGCGGCGGTCTCCGCCCTCGTGAGTCCTGCCGGGCAGACGTCGGCGGGAAATGCGCTGGCAGCCTTGGCGAGTGTCTCGCCCGGGTCGGCCGATGCCGGACTGATCGCGAGTGTGGACGTCGCCTCGAGCGGCGTCAGCGCGGCGCTTCAGAGCCTGGGAAGCGCGCTCGGGAGCATCATCAACATCACCGCGTGACTCGCGGGGCCGGACCATACGACGGCCCGTCAACACTCCACGCGGTTCCTGCCCAGTTGCTTCGCCCGGTAGAGGGCGCCGTCGGCGCGGGCGAAGGTGTCGATGATGGTCTCGCCGGGCCTGTACTGCGCCACCCCCACGGATATGGTCAGCGGACCCAGGGCGCTGGCGACCGGCAGCTCGAGCGTGCTGATTCGCTTGCGCAACCGCTCCGCATCGAGGATCGCACCCGCCAGCGGCGTGAGCGGCAGGATCTGGACGAACTCCTCCCCGCCATAGCGCCCGAACACGTCTGACGACCGCAGGCCGTCGCGCGCCGCCTGCGCGAACGCCTGCAACACGCGATCGCCGGTCAGGTGGTCGAATTCGTCGTTGAAGCGTTTGAACAGATCGAGATCGATCACGCAGATCGAGAGCGGTTCGCCGGTGGCGCTCACCCTCTGTTTCCACTCTTCCATGGAGACCATCAACGCACGCCGGTTATACACGCCGGTCAGGTCATCGTGGCGGGCCATGACCTCGATGTCTTCGAGCTTGGTATTCACCTCTTGAAGGTTGCGTTGCAGCCGCTTCACGCGGCTGCCGAGGTACACGAACCAGGGAAATGTCACGGCGATGACGAGGAACTCGAGCAGGTCGAGGCGCAGCTCCTCGATGTCGTGACCGCCCGCGTAGCGGCGCCAAACCACCACCGCCAGGCCGGTCAGCGAGATCAGGCCCACCATCACCAATTTCGGCGCGCTGCAGCGGAGCATGCCGAACATCAAGGCGATGAAGAAAAAGGCGGTGAAGGCGACCCGGGTGTCCGGGGCGCGGAACAGGACGAACAACATCGAGAACACGGCGGACAGCAGCTGAAGCACGGTCAGGCTCGGATCCGGAAACCGAAGATTGAGCCCCAGGCGGAAGGCCGCGAAGAAACCCAGGATCAATGTCGCGACGATCGCGCAGGCCTCGATGAGCGTCCCGAGGTCGAGCTTGCCCTGCGTATAAAAGACGACGAGCACCACGAGATACAGGACCGAAAACAGGCTGGCTTGCAGGAACCGGCGCATTCGCAGGTCCTGCTTGCGCTCGTCGCGTGTCGCCGGCTGGCTCCCTGAATCGAGATCGGGCATGGCCTGTAGCGTCCTTGTTCATTGATTCCCGATGAATGACCGGGTCGCCAATCCAGGCGCCGGTGGAGCCTAGCGCGCCGCCTGTCGGATTGACAGCGCCGTGCCGCACTCGGATGCCGAGCCCGTCGCTTGACAATCTTTCATATGTAATATATTTTTTACACGTGTCTGATAAAACATCATTTCGTAGTGGAGATCAGTTGCTGGCGATGCTCGCAGCACTTGCCAATCCGCACCGGCTTCGAATCGTCGCCGCGCTGGCCTCCGGCGGCCGCAACTACGTCAGTCAGCTGGCGAGGGATCTCGGGATCAGCCGCCCGTTGTTGCATTTGCACCTGCAAAGGCTGGAAGACGCGGGCCTCGTTACCAGCCAGCTCGAGCTCTCCGAGGATGGCAAGGCGCTCAACTACTTCGAAGTCCGTGGCTTCGTCCTCGAACTCACTCCGGCCGGCATCGCCAGGGCGGCGCCGTCTCTCACGTCCAAATCCGAACCATAGAGGTCACCATGTCCGAGAATTCGCTCCTTGCGGCTTTCTTTTTTCCGGCAAGCGCGGTCGTGCTCGTCTTCTTCATGAAGTATGTCTCCGCCGTCCTTCAGGCGCGGGTGCGCCTCGGCCAGGACGAAGCTTATCGGGAGGTGGCGATGAAGGCCGCGGCGGCACAAGCCGAGACGGCTGCGGCGCTCACGCACGTCGGCAGGAGCCTCACCGAGATTCAGAGCCGGATATCGGTGGTGGAAAAGATTCTCAACGATGTCGGGTAGATCGATCACGCCAACGGAGGAACTCGCCATGAATGAAGTCTCGCTGTTTCGACTGTATGTCCTGCGCGCCCTGTATTTGTTCGTCGTGCTGGGACTGGGCTTCTACGTATGGCCTGAGGTGGTCGATCCCGCCAAACATTGGGAGCTGAGCCAGGGGCAGGCCATCTGCATGCTGGCGGCTTTTTCCCTCACGTCCCTCCTCGGATTGCGCTACCCGTTGCAGATGCTGCCGGTGCTGCTGTGGGAGGTGCTCTGGAAGACGCTTTGGCTCGGCATCGTGCCGCTCCCGCAGTGGACGGCGGGCCATCTCGATGCCTCGCTCAAGCCCTCGATTGTCGCCTGCTCCCTGGTCGTGCTCGTCTATCTCGCCGTACCCTGGCGCCATGTATTTGCGCGTTACGTGATGGCGCCCGGCGAACGCTGGCGCTGAGGAGTTCCCCATGTACAAAGCCTCTGATCTGCTGGTCGCGGCGCTCGAAAACGAGGGCGTCGACCGGATATTCGGCATCCCCGGCGAGGAGAATCTCGACGTCGTCGAGTCCCTGCGCCGCTCCTCCATAGAGCTCGTGGTGACGCGCCACGAACAGGCCGCCGCCTTCATGGCGGCCACCTACGGCCGGCTCACGGGACGACCTGGTGTCTGCATCACCACCCTGGGACCCGGCGCGCTGAACCTCACCACCGGCGCCGCCTATGCGCTCCTGGGCGCCATGCCGATGATCATGATCACGGGACAGAAGGGCATCTTGTCGTCGCGCCAGGCGCGCTTCCAGATCGTCGACATCATCGCCACCATGAAACCCCTGACCAAGCTCTCCTGCCAAATCGTCTCGCCCCTGATGATCCCCACGCTGGTCCGCGAGGCCTTCCGCGTCGCGGGGGAGGAGCGGCCCGGGCCCGTGCACTTGGAACTGCCCGAGGACATTGCCGCGGAGGCATGTCTCGCGCTGCCGCTGCTGCCGCCGCACCCGGTCGAATTGCCGCTCGCCGCCGCCGGCGCGCTCGATCGCGCCGCCGACCTGATTTTCAAAGCCCAGCGGCCGCTCCTCATGCTGGGTGCCGCGGCCTCCCGCCCGCGCTCCACGAGCGATCTCGCGCAGTTCGTGCTGCGCACCCGCATCCCCTACTTCACCACGCAGATGGGCAAGGGCACGGTCCCCGGCGGCACCGAGCTTTACATGGGAACCGCCGCGCTGTCCGAGCGCGACTACGTGCACGAGGCCATCGAACGCGCCGATCTCATCATCACCATCGGCCACGACACCGTCGAGAAGCCGCCCTTCCTCATGGGAGTCCAGGGTCCGCAGGTTATCCACGTCGGCTACCAGCCGGCGCATGTGGAACAGGTGTACTTCCCCCAGGCGGAGGTGATCGGCGACCTGGGGCCGTCGCTCGGGCTGCTCGCGGATCGCCTCGAGGGGAAGATCCCCAACGCCCAGGCGCTGCTGCCGCTGCGCGAGGGCATCCTGCGCCGCATTGCCGCGCGCGACACCGAGGACCGGCTCACTCCGCAGCGCGTGGTTCACGACATCCGCGAGGTGATGCCCGCGGACGGCATCCTTGCCCTCGACAACGGCATGTACAAGATCTGGTTCGCGCGTAACTACCGCACGCGCGTCGCCAACACGCTGCTGCTCGACAACGCCCTCGCCACCATGGGCGCGGGTCTTCCCTCCGCTCTCATGGCCGCGATGTTGTATCCGAAACGGCGCGTCATGGCCGTATGCGGCGATGGGGGCTTCAT
>Ga0182030_10018667_pt1 | contig 13282 bp, 13 predicted proteins | sample 812S3MmetaG_FD_121299 | JGI IMG/M metagenome (GOLD analysis project Ga0182030, IMG submission 121299) | Permafrost microbial communities from Stordalen Mire, Sweden - 812S3M metaG (Illumina Assembly) | ecosystem: Environmental > Terrestrial > Soil > Wetlands > Permafrost | place: Sweden... | reverse complement strand
TTCTTACTACTCGTTACAGTCTGCCCCAGCCTCTAATTTCAATCGTTGAATCTCAAAGCGAGTGGCACTCTGGCCTTGATTGGTTCTTTATTAGACAGATCGATAATAACTTCATTTCCTGTCCTTTTATCATTATGGCCATTAGGATAGAGGGTATCTATTTTATTTATAAGGTATCTTGCGTTATTGCCAACGAGACTAAGCTCGGGGCCTTTTTTAGACTCGCTTTCAAGGACTTCTGTGGCCTTGGTATACATCGATTGAACCGTTTTGTATTCGCCAGGAAATCTTATACTCTCTTGCAGTTCCTTGAATTGACCGGTTATATCAGCAGGTATATCAGACTCGCGTTCCCGTCTTGAGCCGGGGGCTGGGCCGTATACCTTGCTCTCGACCAAGTGAGCGCCATGGACGATCCAGGCTCCAATGTCTCCCATGCCGACCTTCTCCGGTTTGATGAATAATAGCTGTGCCTCTTGTTTATCATCGGTGTTAAATCTGGCAGTGAGCAGATGGGTCATGTCATGGGGGAACAACTTCCGAATACCTTCCCAAGGTTCAAATCGGGCGTCTATGCCCAATTGAGTTGCTGGGCAACGACCCTTGTGATGGGTGGAAATCCTTTCATATACGAGGTTAGTCGCTATCTTGGCGCATACCTCTTTATATTTGTCGAAGAAGCTAGCTAGGAGATGTTTTGGATCAACTATGGTATAGGATCCTTGCTTAAATGCTTCGCCCTGCTGTTCGGCCATATCCGCCAATGCCCAGTATATAGAAATGATTGCGAAAAGCCGATTTTTACGTTCGACATTCAGTTCAAGATCCGAATTTGATGTGAGTCTCCTGGTATGATACTGAAGTGCAAATTGAGACCAAGTGGGGGCGTACTTGGTTTTCTCAGCGGTCAAATCTTTGAACAGCGAACTGTCCGGAAATGATTTATTTCGAGTGAAATTGAGATCTTTATCGTTAACGATGCGATTAAGAAAAAAATATCCAATGCCTATCAATTCCGTTTGTGTCTCGATAGAGAGGCAGGAGCTCTTTCCAGCAGCCTGAGCCGCCTTAACGGGCTCTTCCGGAAGTCCAGAAGCCATTACGTAACTGCCTGACAGAAAGACGAATGCTGTCAGCATTAGCCTTGCTATTCTCTTAATATTTCCATATATAATCATTTTAACTCACCTAATAAAAACAAAACAAGCTGTACCTAAGTTGTATGGTATGCCACTATTAATATAGAGCCTGCACTCTTAATATAGTGTCGAATATTCTATTTGCAACGATATTTTAAACATATCTGTCATGTTCTGTATGAATACTGCTGCCGGTAAGTCAAAATCTCTTCAAAATCTCTTTTGTGATCGAGATTGGTGGGAGTGTAGAATCGGGCGGAATCCTATGGGGAACTTGGAGGCCGGGACCGGAATCGAACCGACGTGCAAGGATTTGCAGTCCTCTGCATAACCACTCTGCCACCCGGCCAAGTTCATAGCTATATTAGGCGGTGAACGGTTTGAGGTCAACGATAATTTGGTTCTTTTGAAAGATTTATCTATTGCTTACTGCGTCGCTTGTAATAAATAACGACCCCTGCCACGACCGCGAGGGCTACGCCGCCTATAACAGCGTATTCCTGGAATTTGCCGAGCTTGCTGATGAAATCGGCTATGTGATCGGCAAAGAAATAACCGATGAGATAGCCGGCAGAACAGCTGAGCACGGACCAAATGGCTGCGGCGATCACGTTGAGGATGGCGAACTTGCGCACAGGAATGCCGGCAGCGCCTATGATGAGCGAGCTCGCCACACGGATGCCATAGATGAACCGGAAGCTGAGGATGAACAGTGTGCTGTGCTTTTGTAAGTGGTAGAACACGCGTTCGGACGCTTTTTTAAGGGTCTCGCGGCGTTCGATGATTCTGGGGCCATAATGACGGCCGATGAAGAACAGGAGCTGGTCAGCGCCAAGGGAGCCTAGAAAGGCTAGAAACATCAGAGTTGGCAACGAGATCTGTTCGTATTTATACGCAAGAGCGCTGCCCAATAGGATGACGGATTCACCCTCTACAAATGATCCCACAAAGACGATCAGATAAACAGCAACGGCGCCGTATTGTTGAAGCCACTCTTCCACAGATAATATACCCCAATAAATGTTAGTGGCATATATTAGCACATGAGGAGGGATTTAATCTATCTAAAAGCTGTCAGAGGTATATGGTCCAAGCATCGGGCCGAAAAGATAGCGCTGCCCCAGCTTATAATGGGTTGAGCGGCACGTGTTCTCTATATGCTTAAATATCTCTGTCTGCGCGGGGATGACAAGCTGGGGCAGCTCGGTCTACTCAGCCATCAGGTTATGCAGGTTCTTATCAAACTCCTGCAGCTGTTGGTTCAGCTGCTTGAGCTCCTGCTCGGCGGTTTTCTTCTGGGAGGGGATCTGGCTGAGGGTTACAACAAGGGAGTACTTTGCTTGCATGGCGCGGATCTGTGAGAGAGCTTGTGCTTTGTCATCTTGGCTCAGTTGGTGAGAACCAGCAACCGCATCAAAGCGGGATTCCAGGCCTTCTTTCATATGGTCAAGGGCCAAGTGTCCATAGGCTGGCGACAGGCAAATAACCATGAGTATTGTTGTAGCTAGGGCTCGAAACATCTTTAGCATATCATCCTTGTGTGATCTCAGCCGATTATATAGATCACTAGAGGAAAGTCTAGGTCCTGGTTGTTATTTTTTCTTTTTTTTCTCGTCCTTATCGTCATCGTGTTCGATGATGATGATTCTCTCGGAGTGATAATAGGCGCCCCCATCGGATTGACCGCCATCTTTCGATCGCTTGTATTTTGCCAGCCACGCGTAGCCGAAGGACGCCAGAATACCGATGACCAGGAATGGCCATACGATCAAAAACAGCGAGAATGTGAGTGTAAGCACCAGGGCCAAAAAGCAGGCGGCGGCGACAAAAAAGAGGATGCGCTTTAAAAATTCCATGGGTTATTTCCCTTTCGTCTGGTCAGTCATGTTTGGATCATACAAAGCGACCATCTCAATCATTTTGTTTACACTTTTCTCACTTTTCATGAGCTTGTTAATACATTCGGCGCTCCATTGCGCACCTTGGATCAAGATTGTAGCAGCTTCTGCGGACAGTTGCACGGTTTTATACACAGTCTTGCCGACGTAATACACAATATCGAGAGAGCGAGATCCTGTATAAAACACCAAAGAGGCGATAATAGGCTTGCAGGTGTTTGCACCAAAAGCATACATGAAGTTAGCGATAAAGGGATTGCCGGTAAGACTAATGGTGATTGTGTATGCGACTTGGCCAAAAGCTAGGCTTGCCGCATCGTTAAGGTAGTGATTGCTGATGCAACCCAGGGTGATGCGTACTGTGTGTTCACCTATTTTATAGAGGCCATAACCGACGTTCTGCAGAACTTGCTTGGCAAAGCCTACGGGCTTTTCGGGAACCGGGGCTGTCAAAGGGATTTTTTTGCCCTTGTTCCCCTTATAGTTCTCCATTTGGGTTACTGGTTCTAAGAGCTTGATGGACTTCATATCCTTTCCAGGCGCCACGGGAATGAATTGTGCAGGATTGTAGTCGTGATTAATCTCCACCGGTTGGGTTGGTTTGTGGAGGATTGGATCTTCTTGGGCTTGTGATGCAAGACAGAGGGAGGTAAGTCCAAGGTAAAGAGCTGTGGCACTAGATAAAATACGCATGTGGTAACTCACGTAGACTTTCCCTAAGTGTTATTATACTGTTAATACGAGGTGAACACAATGGGGACTATTAATTATTCTTCGCACTAGGCACAAAAAAACCCAGCCGGTTATGGCTGGGTTTTCTTTTGCTTTAAGCTTGTTCAGCTTTACGCAGCTTGCTTCTCGCGACGGCGTGGGCGTGTGCCAAGACCGATGTTCTTAGCTAGCTCACTACGTTGACGTGCGTAGCTTGGCGCAACCATAGGATAGTCTGGTGCCAAGCCCCAACGCTCACGGTACTGTTCTGGGCTCATGTTGTAAGCCGACTTCAAGTGGCGCTTCAGCATCTTAAGCTTCTTGCCATCTTCAAGACATACGATGTAGTCGTCAGAGATAGACTTCTTTACAGAAATAGCGGGCTCTGGGCGAGTCGCGGAAAATGAACCGCGGCCTGAAGCCAGCTCTGAAAGCGTGCCGTATACTGTCTTTACTACTTCTGTAAGATCAGCAGCCTCAACGCTGTTGTTGGAAACGTAGGAAGCTACGATTTCCGTTGTGAGGTTTAAGAGCTCAGAAGTCGCGATAGTCGCGCTTGGAGTTGTTGTATGCATAGTCATTTGATTCACCTTTCTAATATATTATGTAAGGAATGTACTAACGGTTTGCTCTTTCATCAAGGATTCGAACCAAATTGCAACAGAGCGAGAAAACCTAACCCATTGTTTCATTATCAAAAGCCTCTCCGAAAGCGCTTATCAGCAATACTTTCCTAATTTACGGTTCTAAACAATCTGTATTTCGAATATTTAGATACACTAAAACTGTTTCATAAATAACTGCATTATGAAGATAAAAGCAAGAAAAAAATGAGTGTAATTTTCACTTTTTTTTCAAGGCTGTGGATTTAGAGCGTCCATCCTAGGTCAGATCAAGTTAAGACGTGGGTTTTGTCACGAGTGCATCTTTGAGGTAGATAGGGAGCAAATTCTCATGGGGGAGCTCTGCCAGCAAGCAGATAGCCCGACAAATCTGGTCGGGTTTTACTTGGGATGTTTCATAATGTAAATTATTTTCATCTAGGATAGGCAGAATTTTGTTTATCCCAGTGCCGATGAGGACAAATGGCTCTGTGCCGACATAATCGGGTAGATGGGCTGGATTTATGGCTGCTGGTTCCTTCAGCGGTCCGCGGGAGGCTGAAAATAGTTGGCAATAGACATCCTGCTTCTGTGAGTCGATAACAACCAAGATATTTCGTTCTGTGAAAACGCAACTAGCGTAGGCTGTGAAGGCATCGATGCCAACAACGGGGATAGAGAGCCCCAGACCCATCCCTTGGGCCGTGGCGAGGCTTACGCGAAGCCCTGTGAAGGATCCTGGGCCAGTTATAGTTATGATTTTGTTGAGATCTTGAGGTTTTAGGTTTACATCCGCTAATGCTTGTAATAAAGCAGGAACCAACACCTCACTTTGACCCATGGCCATAGGCTCACTCCGTTGAGTGAGAATAGTGCCATCTTGGGCGATGGCAATGGAACAGCATTGTTGCGATGTGTCGAATGCTAAAATTGTTGTCATTTCGTGCGACCTTAATATAAATTACAAACAGAAAGGAACCTACCATGACTTTAGTGAAAATAACAGCATCAGATGATTTGCTCATCGATTTGGCTTACGGCACCACCAATAACTTTACGGGCCACGTTATCTATCAGAATCCACAGTGTTATCTGCATCCCGATGCGGCGGCCTGTTTTGAGAAGGCGAGGGGGTTGGCAGCGGCTTTGGGGTTGCGATTTAAAATCTTGGACGCTTTCCGCCCGGAAGAGGCGCAGCGGCTGCTGTGGTCGATTGTTCCTGATGAGCGCTATATAGCTAACCCGGACAAGGGTTCTCCTCATACCCGCGGGGTAGCAGTGGATCTGACCCTGGTGGATTCCCAGGGCCATGAGTTGGACATGGGGACGCCTTTTGATGATTTCACTGAGAAATCTCACCATCGCAATCTAGAAATTTCTGTGGATGCACAAAAAAATCGTCTTTTATTGCTTGGAATTATGACCGCAGCGGGCTGGGATTTTTATGAAAATGAGTGGTGGCACTATCAGCTGTTTAACGCTAAAAGCTATGCCCTGCTTGGGGATGACGTGCTTGACGAGCAGATGATGATAGCGGCGTAATTTCCAGGTATGCAAAAAACACATATCATCTATGCAAAAATTCTAGTTGTCACTGGTTAATAAAATATATAAATATAATAACAGTTGAAGGGCGAACCGCCTGAAAAACAAGAGATCTTGGGCGCAAGCTCAGGTAGGGTCCTTTACGGATCCGAGGGGTCATTTTATGATCCTACGTCTCCCAGACGTGAAGCCTCCCTGTTAAACTGAGCCGGGCTTTTTGCCCGGCTTTTTTTTGCCCGAATGCCGGGTTAGTCATTCATGTTAATTTGCTATCGATTGGTACATTGTTATCGCGTGGGTTGTGGCTAGCCCGCTAGTCTTGGTGAGTAGTTACTATTAATACATATGTATCCCCAGGGGCCCTCCGGTGGCGCCTTCTGGGTCATCCACCATATCCTGCGGGTGTTGTGCGGGCTCATCTGCGTAATGATACTGTATCTGGCAGGTAAGAACCGGTTGCGGTGGTTGTTGGTTTATTGCGGGGGCTTGATTTAGTCGAAACATCATCACAATGCGAACAGGATCTTCCCCGGGGTGCCGGAGGTCGTGGATGAATCGGTTATTAAAAATGGAAACTGATTGCTGAGGATGAACGTTTAATTCAACCATCATTCTGTTGAAGCTTTGGCTTTCCTGTTTTTCATAATCCTCTTGGTCTACTGGAATCCACTTCACTACACTTTGAATAAATTCACCATATTCTAGTGAAACAGTATAATTTCGACCCGGAGATCCTACTGCGATTTCCTTATTTTGTCTTTTGATGGGAACATCAGAGGTCCAGAGGGTTCCACGTGTTGGAAAGGCGAGCCAAAGCAAGTTTATGTAAGCCAATTCATAAGGAACATCAAAATACGCCTGAATTCGAGAATGAAACTTTTTTGCACACCGGATTTGGCTGCGCCACTCTTGGCTTTCGTTCTCCATATAATCAACGAGTCTGCGGAAGTCTGTATTCACGCCTCTTGTGACTGCGCGTACATCGGGTGTGAGGTATGACAGGATGTTTAACTTGGTGTCGTCATTCAGAATGTACCAACCCGTGTCCTGGGCATCTTCAGCTTTCTGCCTCTTGACAGTGGGCTCTTCTCCACTTGCCAAACATGGGCAAGTGAGGAGGAGGGCGCTTAATCCAGCGAATAATTGTGTTTTTACCATAATCTACCATCATCGTGAACCATTAGGATATTCTTCTAAAGAGAAATCGCGAAACTGTCAAATCATACTATGAGACCATTTCAAAACACCCCATTTGGCCGTTAAGAATCACTTCTCCCCTTGTGGGAGAGGTCGGCCGAAGGCCGGGTGAGGGGTATAAATACTGCTTGTTAGTGTCCCTCACCCCTAAGTTCCACTCCGGACCTCTCCCACAAGGGGAGAGGTGAAATGCTCTCACTATCGTCCATCAAAAACCGGTTCGCCGCAGCCTTTGGCTATTTGTTCTCGGGCGGCGGCGGAGATTCTAAGGACTTCGGACCATTCCTTTGATTCAGGATATATAGGGGGGTAGACTGTGATGTAGATGGCCCTTGGTTTTAGTAGATAGCGACCATCGGGTAAAATGTCTCTCGCGCCGTTGATAGCTATAGGGCATACGGGGGTTTCTGTGTCGATGGCTAGCTTGAAGGCGCCGGATTTGAAGGCGCGTAGACCCGGCACGGTTGTGAAGGTGCCTTCGGGGAAAATCATCAGAGACTTGCCTTCCAGCAGGCTCGTCTCCATCAGTTCCAGGTCGGACAGCCCTTGGGTGATATCCTGACGCTCTACGGTGAGGTGTCCTAGTTTGTTCATTATCCACCGGAAGGGAGCAAAGGAAATGACTTCACGCTTGGCAACGAATAGAGCGCCCGGTGGTAGCAGAGCTATAATAATGAAGGCATCTATATAGCTGGTATGATTGGCCACATAGAGCATTGTCTTGTGCTTTGTAAGGAATTCCGGGTTTTCTATCTTAAGGCGCCAGCCGCAGAAGAAGAACAGCGTCTTCACCCAGAAGTGGGCCATTACTTGCGCTCCGTGCTGGGTATTGAGGGCGATGGAGATAAGAGCGAGTATAAGGATGGGAATGCTAACTACGACTGCATAGGCTGTAAAGAGTAAGCGTCCTAGGAAGCCTGCAAGGCGCTTGGCTCGTTCTACGTAGCTACGGGTCGCAATTTTCGTTATCTGCATCCACACGGGCACAGATTTCTTCAGGAGGGTGTTGTTGAGGTAGTCAGCCTTACACGCCGAGCGTTGCAGCTTGCCACTGGATGTTTTGGGTATAGTGCTTGGTGGGGCCAGGACCACTTCATCGGGCGGTGTGCCTAACTCAGTCACCATGTTGGCGGTGATTTCCGCAATAATTTTATCTCGAGCGTCTTGATCCTTCTCCATGGTTTCGGCGACGATCACCATTTTCTCAGTTCCGGATTTTTCATCGGCCACACCAAAGGCGATGACGCGGCCTTTGCGGATGCCCTCTACCCGGCCGGTGATATCCTCAATATCATCGGGGTAGATATTCCTGCCGGCTTTGATGATCAGGTCTTTAGTGCGCCCCGTGATGAACAGGTCGCCCTCAGCTAGGTAGGCATAGTCGCCTGAGTCAACCCAGCCGTCAAAAGTGATGGCGGCGGTGGCGTCTGGGTTATTATAGTAGCCCTGCATGGTAGAGGGGCCTTGAAACAGGAGGCGTCCGACGGATCTGTCCGGCAGGGTCTGTCCATCGCGGTCGACGATCTTCAGACGATGGCCGGGGATTGCATTGCCGCATCCCACAAACTCTGTAATGAGGCTATCGTTGGCTTCCGCAGGTACTGCTTGGCGGTTTTTCTCCAGCTCGTCTCGCTTGATGCGATCAATGCGTGGGTACTGGCGATTCAGGGGCGGAAAGGACAGGGCCACCGTTGACTCCGCGAGGCCATAAACCGGATATAGGGCGCTGGGTTTCAGGCCGTAAGGTTCGAACTTATCGATGAACCGACGAAGGGTCTCTGGTTGGATGGCTTCTGCGCCATCCAAAATCAAGCGTATGGAGCTTAAGTCTAGTCCTTTAATGTCCTGATCTTTGATCTTACGTATGCACAGCTCATAGGCAAAGTTTGGCGCCGCAGTCAGTGTGGCTCGATGGCTATGAAGCGACCACAACCAGGACTCGGGCCGGCTGATGAAATTCAGGGGAGACATAATGGAAAGGGGCACGGAATAGTACAGACTGCCAAACCAGCAACCAATCAATCCCATGTCATGATACAGCGGCAGCCAGCTGGCGACTCGGTCTTGAGAGGTCACCTGGATAGCCTCGCCTACCGCATTTAGGTTGGACAGAATGTTGGCGTGGGTCAGCAGCACGCCCTTGGGGTTACCCGTACTGCCTGATGTGTACTGGATAAACGCCGGATCATTAGGAAGGATTACGGGGGGTGTAAACTCAACGGTGTTCTCGCTGAGTTCCTTGACGGTGACCACTGCATGCATGCTGGGGATCATTCCCTGGATCAGGTAGCTTAACCTTTCCGCTTGGTCAAAGGTGATGAGGAATCTGGCGCCCGCGTTGCGCAGCAAATTGGCCTCTCGGAGCACATATTCTTCCAATTTATTGGGCCGGAAAGGAGGATAGATCGGCACCGGAATCCCGCCCGCCAGAAGAATGCCGAAGAAGGAATAGAAAAAATCCTGAGAGGTGGGCAACATGATCGCCACAGTCTCGTCGGGCTTGAGTCCCTTGGCAACCAGACCTCCCGCAACAGCCATAGCTTTGTCGTACAGCCCCCTATAGCTGATTGTGACTTCCGAGCCATCTTCTTGGGTCAGATAGATGTGAACCAGGTTAGGCGTATGTCTTGCTTGATTGAGTAGGCAGTCCACCAAAGTGCGACCTTTGGGCGTGGCGCCGGTTGCCTGTTCGTTCTCAATTTTGGGAAGTCGCAGCTTGGCAAGCTCTTCGAAGGATACACTCGTGGAGAGAAAATGGATCACATCTTTCAGGTTCTGGGCTTGCCCAAAAACATTGGTGGAGAGTTTTACCTGCACGAGCTCTTCCACCCGATTGATAAACTCGATGCGCCCTAAACTGTCAATGCCAAGATCTGACTCAAAGTCTGCGGTCAAACTGATACGCTTGAGTGCACGAGTTGCACCCATTTCTTCAAGGAAATCTTGAAGTAGACTGAGAAGTTGTTGCTCAATATGCTCAGGAACTATTGCCATGACCTGTTTATATTTACTGCCGTTGGTTCTATTCTAGCATGGTTTCTTTGGTATGGGTATTGAGAAATGGGGGGCTTACGGCGTCGAGAAAGCAAGTGGTTGTTTCGTTTTAATTTCCATGTATTTTGGTTAAAATAAGGGGTTATTGGATTCCTTGTTCAGGCATTATAATCCCTTGTTTTAGACCAAATGGATTTTTTAACGGTATGCGGCCGTAAGGGCTAATATGTTTAGCGGTTCAGCGGATGAACAATATCCTTAAGCTTGCCGTTCAGCTTCCGGTGGGCTTCTTCTAGCTCATACGATTTTTGAAGACTCATCCACAAACCTTCTGATGTGCCAAAGTAATACGCCAGTCGTATGGCGGTATCCGCTGTAATGGCACGACGTCCCAAGACGATTTCATTGATTCGCCTCGGGGTTACACCAATGTCTCTTGCGAGTTGATTCTGCGAAATGCCCATAGGGACTAGAAACTCCTCCAAGAGGATTTCGCCTGGATGTATGTTTTTCAATCTTTCGGTCATTTTAGCACTCCTAATGATAATCTATCAGTTCAACGTCGTGTGCGTCATTATCTTGCCATGAAAAGAGTATTCTCCATTGGTCATTAACGCGTATACTATAAAGGCCTTTCAGATCTCCTTTTAAACACTCTAGGCGGTTGCCAGGTGGTGTCCTTAAATCATCTAGATCTTCGGCTGCGTCTATATATCTAAGTTTTCTCCTGATTACTTCTTGAATCTGCGTAGGTAGTCTTTTCGCAAAAATACCCTTCCAAATTAATTCAGTATCGTGACTCTTAAAACTCATTATCATTTTTATATTATCTCATAGCGACATAGGATACAAGCATTTTTTACATAAACCTCAAAACCCTCGTTAAAGAATTCTGAGGAGATGGTTAGTTTTAAAGCATCACGACATGCTAGCCCTCTGCAACCTCTGCAAGCTAGCCTCTCTTCCCAACACCGCCATTACGTCGAACACACTCGGCGACACAGTGCTTCCCGTCAGCAGTGCCCTCAGCGGTTGGGCTAGTTTGCCTAGTTTAAGGTCTTGGCTTTCGGCGAAGGTGCGGGCGTATTCTTCTAAGTCGCTTTCGGCCCAGACATCGACGGCATATAAGCCTTTCACGAACTCGCGTACGAAGTTAAGGTTCTCGGGGGTTAGTTGTTCTCGAGCCTTTTCATCCAGTGCTAGGGGCAGAGGTGCGATGTAAAACGCTGCATTGTCAGCCAGTTCTACCAGGGTTTTGGCCCGCATTTTCAGGCCTGGCATGCCTTGGGTGAGCAGGTCTCTGCCTGTGTCATCTATCGCCAAACCTTTACGGATCAACATCGGCTCTATCAGCCCTACCAAGCGAGCGTTATCGGCTTCACGTAGGTAATGGCTGTTGAGATTGGTTAACTTCACCAGGTCAAAACGAGCAGGGGACTTGCCAATGCCGCTGCCGTCGAACCATTGGATGGCTTGTTCGCGGCTGATGATCTCGTCGTCGCCGTGGCCCCAGCCTAGTCTTAGTAGGTAGTTACATGTGGCCTCGGGTAGGAATCCCATGTCCCGGTAGGCTTCAGCACCCAGGGCACCGTGACGCTTGGAGAGCTTCGCGCCATCGGGTCCGTGGATGAGGGGGATGTGGGCAAACTGCGGTACATCCCAACCCATGGCTTTATATAGGTGATGCTGGCGGAAAGCGTTGGTCAGGTGGTCATCGCCGCGGATAATGTGGGTGATGCCCATGTCGTGATCATCGACCACCACGGATAGCATATAGGTGGGCGAGCCGTCATTGCGTAAAAGCACCATGTCATCCAGCTGATCGTTGTGGACGGTGACTTCCCCCTGGACCAGGTCCTGGATTGTTGTGGAGCCCTCAATGGGCGCTTTGAACCGTACCGCATAGGGAAGGTCTTCCTCGGCCCGATGACGGCAGCGGCCATCATAGCGGGGGGAGCGCTTCTCTTTTGTGGCAAGCTCGCGCATTTCTTCCAGTTCGGCAGGTGTGCAGTAACATTTGTAGGCTTTGCCTGCGGCCAATAGCTCTTTGGCGACCTGCGCATGGCGGTCGGCGTATTGGGATTGGTAATACACATCGCCGTCATGATCTATCTGCAGCCAGTTGAGGCTGTCGAGGATGGCGTCTACCGCTTCTTGGGTGGAGCGCTCGCGGTCGGTGTCCTCAATGCGCAAATAAAACTTACCGCCGTGGTGGCGTGCAAAGAGCATGTTAAATAATGCGGTGCGAGCCCCACCGATGTGCAAAAATCCGGTTGGTGATGGCGCAAAACGTGTTACAACTGTCATGGTTTAACCCTTATCTTATCTAATGAGTTCATATCACACATGAGCCGTGTGCAACAATTGCTGATTTACAAGATCCAAGAAGAATATGACCGGCTGTTCTTGTGGGCGCCTATTCTTTTCAGTATCGGGATTGCGACGTATTTCTGTTTACCTATGGAGCCCTGGGCTGGATGGGGAATGCTTGCGCTTGGGATTTCGGTGGTTTTGACTGTTCTATACCGTGGGCATTATCTTTACCGGGTTCTGGCCATGGGTTTGTTGATTATCACGGCTGGCTATGCGGTTGCACAAGTTAAGACTATCTGGATGGCTACGCCGATGATCACGGAAAAGGTCAAGGATGTGGTGGCTCGTGGCTTTATTGAGGGCGTAGAGCATCGTCCCAAAAATATCCGTATCACTATGAGCCAGCTTGAGTTTGAGAAATGGCCCGCTGGGCAGCCTAAACCTGAGAAAATAAGAGTTACCTTTAAAACCGGCGGCGAGGTCTTGCATCCGGGGCAGACCGTAGAGGTTCCCGTGGTCCTGATGCCTGCGCGGGGGCCGGTGGCGGAGGGTGCTTATGATTTTGCTATGCGGTCTTATTTTGATGGTTTGGGTGGCGTTGGTTTTGCGAGCGATTCTCCTAAGATCTTGTCTGAGAGAGCCATTGGCTTTATGGGGCAGGTGCGTCATGAACTCAATCAGGCCTTACGTCAGCGCATGAAACCATTGACTGGAGCGGTGGCGTGCGCTTTGATCACCGGTGACCGCTCGGGTATTCCCGATAAAGTGCGCCAGCAGTTCGCGGATTCGGGGATTGCACATATTCTGGCTATATCGGGGCTGCATCTTAGTATTATTGCGGGTTTGGTGTTTTTGCTTGTCCGGCGTGGGTTTTGTCTGTTTC
>Ga0182030_10018660_pt1 | contig 13287 bp, 10 predicted proteins | sample 812S3MmetaG_FD_121299 | JGI IMG/M metagenome (GOLD analysis project Ga0182030, IMG submission 121299) | Permafrost microbial communities from Stordalen Mire, Sweden - 812S3M metaG (Illumina Assembly) | ecosystem: Environmental > Terrestrial > Soil > Wetlands > Permafrost | place: Sweden... | reverse complement strand
TCGCCGAAAAATCCCGCGACGGTTTTCAAAAAGGCGTCGCCACCGGCATGATCGGCATGGCGCTCGCCGGTTTGACGAACGGAAAATTCTCGCTCGGCAGCGCGCCGGTGCCACCGTGGAAACGCATTCCCACGGTGGAAGATTATTTTGCCGGAAAAATTTCCCGCGACGAAATCGCCAAGATTCGCACCGAGTGCAAAACGAAAAATGTTTCGCTCCACGGCGCGCTCATGGACAAGGCCGGCTGGCCGGCGATTCCGTTCGATGGACAATTACTCGTCTCGCATCAGGACGCGCTGCTGATGGGCGGCAAGGTGCAGGCGCCGCACGGCTACGCGGACCATGTAGTTTTTCTGCATCCCGAACTCTGCACAAAATGCGGCGCGCGGATTTGCATCGAGGCGTGCAGCGGCCAGGCGATTTATCCCGGCGAAAACGGCGTGCCGAATTTTGACCGCGAGAAATGCGTCCACTGCGGCGTCTGCCTGTGGAACTGCTCGCAGGCGAACCCGGAAAATCCCGAACGCATGAACATCGCCTTTCGCGCCGGCACCGGCGGCTTGCACTCAGCGGAAAATTGATTTTTTAACGCGATGATGGCCGGTGAGTTTGGCGGGAAATCCGGCCCAGCGGTATCCCAAAGGGATTCCATCATTCAGCCCAAGGTTGCGACGTAAGGAGCTACCTTGGGTTGGCGTCCCAACAAAACCACAACCCCAACGGGGTTGGAGCAGCGCGGACGATGCGGATGCAACCCCGTTGGGGTTGGTTTTGATTTTGGCTGGTTACCCAGCGTAGCCACGATTGCATCGTGTCAACGCTGGGCTGAATGATGAAATCCCTTTGGGATTTTCAAACCGGTTGGCGGCTTGAGTTTCTTTTTTTAATTATTTCTTTCATTTCAGTCTCCAACCTATCCCGATTTGCGCCGTAGTGGGCTTCGCGGTGGTCTGACGGACAAAGCGCAATAACATTTTCAACTTTGTCCGGTCCCTGTTTCGCCAAAGCAATTATATGATGGGCTTCTAAATAACGATCGCCATCGGGAAGAGGAAATCCCGGCTTACGACAGTATTCGCAGACACCCTTGGCTTGCGTTATAATAAATCGCCTGACTTTTTCATTTCTTTGATACCGAGAGCCGGCAGTAGGCGTTTTGCCCGGCACCTCGGAACCAAGCGGTGCAGAAGGAAGATCATCAATGGCAGAGTTCTGTAAACCAACGCGTTCATTGACCAAAGCCAGCAATTCGCTAGTCGGGTATTTCCGAAGTGCCTCTGGAATTTGTGTTTTGGGCGAACCACACGCCACGTAGAGAAAGTTAGTGTATTCATACATTGTCCATTTGGACATAATTTCGTCATTAGACTTGAAAGCGAACAACAACTCCCTTTTATCCAAAACATCTTTGCAGCCATTTGGCACGGACAGTCCGATTTCCCCCAAAAAGTAGTCAATATAAGCCTTTGAAAAGATATTCAGATATTTCTCTGGGTGGTAGAGGGACAGAATCTTCCCTTTGAACATCGGGGAGATGTCAATCTCGCGAATTACATCATAGTTCTTGGTGCGTCCTGCTTCAATCAAACGAACGATTTGCCCGCGCAGAAATTCGAACGCAGCACTATCACTCTTAAAGCTCTTAAATATTTTAGTGAACTTGTTTTGTTCCGTCTCCTTGTCAAAAAAAACGCCAAACTTGGATGCGTTAGAGCCTTTGATTTGCCCCAATTTAGTGGTCTGCACCTCCACCCAATAACAAAAAGTGTCCCTGTTAATTTTGCCTTCTTTAGTAGGTTTGCCTTCAACGTAATCGTCTAATGACAATAGCGGAATCCGATCTTGCGGGAATTTGGACACAAATTCCCGCTGGAGTTGTTCCCGCTCACGATAGCCAGACCGCTCTTCTGGTTCTTGCCTTTTGAGATCAAACTCGTCTCGTTTAACACGAAGCTCGACTTCAGTTATCATTTATTTTTTGATTCCGATATTTCACTTCGCCGGAGTCGCCGCCGGTTTGGTGCGCGGGACGGGCGTGTGTTTTTCCACATGGCTGGCGGTGGCCCATTCGGCGAGTTTGGCGGGATTGTTTTTGCAGGTGTTCTTGACGACGGTGTTCAGGACGTGCAACGCAACGGCGGCTTTATGCGCGGCGTCTTCCAAGCCGCCGGTGGCTCCGGCCTGCGCGCCGACGGCGGTGCCTTTGGCGGTGATGACGGTTTCAAAGGCGGTGATGTCCGCATTGAGCTGCGCGATGAAATCGGCGGCGAGGCCAAGGCTGATGAGTTGCGCGGAGAAGGCGGGGGCGTCGGCGGCAAAGGCGCGGGCGGAGTTGAGCAGGGCCTGGTCGCCACCACTGCGGGGCAGGAGAAATTTTCCGTCGAGTCCGGCAGTGCCGAGCAGGACGAGGGAATGGACGGCGTTGGTGATGCCCACGAGGTCGTCATGCAGATGGAACCGGCTGGCGACTTTGCCGAGGACGGCTCCGTGGGTCTGCTCAATGCCGGAAACTTGGTTGGCCCCGAGTCCGGCGGTGAGGCCAACGGCGGTGTGGACGAGGGCGAACTGCTGTCCACCAAGGCTGGCGACCGGATAATCGGCGGCGTATTTGATGCCAAAGGCGTCAACGGTTTTGAGGGTGGCAAGAAGGCTGTTTATTTTCTGTTTCATAATGGTTGCTTTACGGTTTATGAACGGGGTTTCGAGGCGATTATCCGCCGACTGGGGGCGAGCGCAATTCTTTTTTGTCACTGAAACATGGAGGCGCAGGGAGCACGGAGATACGCAGGACTGGTTCAATCGGTTGCCGCGACAGGCGGAATCTGCCCTGAAATGCCCGCACGGATTGCAAAATGGCCGCACGAAACGACGGTCGTCCGCACGGAACGAGGAATCACGCGCACGGAACGGAAATTCTCCGCACGAAACGACGAACCGTCCGCACGAAACGGGTTTCATCCGCACAGACGGCCGGACAGCCGCACGGAAGGGAAGATTGTTGCACAAAAGGCCGGTTCTGGCGCACGAAGCGATGACTGACTGTCCGCACCAAAGATTGCGGTGGCATCGTTCCAGATCCGCTGTAAATGCCGAAATACCCGAACGCATGAACATCGCCTTCCGCGCCGGCACGGGCGGATTGCACTCGGCGGAGAATTGAAAATGCAAGAGTGAACAATACCAAGAACTGCCCCATTGGAAATGGGGACTCAAGTTGATGGAATTGTAGCCGATGAAGAATTGAATATGGAGACATGCAGCAACATGTGATGGGTTGTTTCTTGCCGGGTGCATGTTTTGACTCGGAAAACTATGTCAAAACTTCAAGAACAATCTTTGACTGGCGCTGGCCGGCCGGCCGGCAGAAGCGCGGATTTGTCTGCCCATCTGGATCCGCTCCCGCGACCGGAGATGGCCGAAAAATCCACGCGCATCCCTTCCCTTAATCATCAACCCAACCAAAAGGAATAATATGGTAGGACTCATCTTCAAGGTGCTCATTGAACTCGTCAAAACCGTCGGTGGCGACGACGCGGTGACCAAAGTCAAACTCAAGGCGCAGGTGCCACCGGACAAGGATTACAAGTTGAATGCCGCTTACGACGACGCGGAATGGGGGCGCATGGTGGGTGCCACCTGCGCGGTGCTGGGCCTCACCGCCGAGCAAGCCGAGGCGGCCTACGCGGATTATTTCTTCAAGGACGCCCTCGCCCGTTGGCCCATGTGGTTTAAGATGTCCAAGAACTCGCGCGAGTTTCTCCTGCGCCAGCCGGCCATTCACAACAGCCTGGCGGCCGGCATCAGCGAAGCCGCGCAGCGCAGCGCCATCGCCGACAAGTTCCGCATCGAAACGACCGCCGATGGGATTGTGACTCACTACCGCTCGGGCAATGGTCACTGCGGCCTTTATAAGAATCTGGCCAGGTGCATCGTCAACCATTACGGCGACGAGGCGACCATTGAAGAACGCCAGTGCATGAAGCACGGGGCCGCCGAATGTGAAATCCATGTCCGCTGGACCAAATTCAAGGTGACGTCGTGAGCACGGCAGCCAGTCCGGAAGCGCAATTGGAAGCGCTGCACGGCGCGATTGACCAGCTCGCCGATCAATTGTGTTGTGCGGTTGATGGCGACGTTTCCTTCATCGTCGCGACCGAATCCGAATCCGAGCGCATCCAGAAGCTGGCCATGATGATTAACTTCGTCACGGACACGGCGCGCCGGGCCATCGAACAGGTCAAGCAACAGGCCGAGGAAATCCGCCTGAAGGAAACCCGGTTTCGCGAGTTGTTTGAAAACATGAACGACTGTGTGGCGGTGTTTAACGCCACGGCCGACGGAACGGATTTTGTTTTCAGCGACATCAACAGCGCTTTTTTGCGGACGGAACATATCGCTCGCGCAGCGGTGGTGGGCCGCCGGGTTACGGAGGTTTTTCCCGGCGTGGCGGAGTTTGGTCTATTGGATGTGCTCCGGCGGGTTTCCGCCACCGGAACACCAGAGGCTTTGCCAGCGCGGCTCTATCAAGACAGCCGCATTTCCGGCTGGCGCGAAAATTTCGTTTACCAGCTTCCCACCAGGGAAATTGTCGCCGTTTACCGGGACGTCTCGGCGGAAAAATCCGCCGAAGCCGCGTTGCGGACGGCCCTCAAATCCACCGAGATGCTGATTGATGCGGCCCCCATTGCGCTGGTAGTGGTGGGGAAAGACCAGATCATCCGCCGCGCCAACGAAGTCGCCGGCGAAATCCTCGGCAGCAAACCGGCCGAGATGGTGGGGCGGGATTGGCGCGCTTTCGTGCCCAACGCGGCACACGAAACCTCCAGCAAGTCCGCTGAAGAGGGCGTGCTGAAAGACACCCGAGGAAACCCGATCTCGGTTCTGATGTCGGTCATTCCCGCCGTGGTTAGCGGCGAGGAGGTGGTCTATATCGAAGCTTTCCTGGACCTCACCGAACGGAAGCAACTGGAAGCCCAGCTCCAGCAATCGCACAAGCTTGAAGCCGTCGGCCAGCTTGCCGCCGGCATCGCGCATGAGATCAATACGCCGACCCAGTTTGTCGGCGACAACACCCGTTTCGTCCAGCAATCCTTCCAAGCCATCCAGGAAACCTGTGCGCTCCATGCCGAGATGTTCCAGGCGGCGAAAACCAATTCGGTGACGCCGGAACTGGTGGCGCGCATTGAGCAGGCCGCCATCACCAACGATCTCGATTATCTGTTTCAGGAGATTCCCAATGCCATCAGCCAGACTTTGGAAGGCGTGGAACGCATCACCAAGATCGTCCGCGCCATGAAGGAATTTTCGCATCCGGGCACCAAGGAAAAGGCGGCCGCCGACCTGAACAAAGCCATCGAAAGCACGGTGACTGTGGCCAGCAGCGAGTGGAAATACGTCGCCGAAATGAAGCTGGATTTGGAACCGAAGCTGCCCGCCGTGGTTTGTTTTCTGGGCGACTTCAACCAGGCCATGCTCAATCTAATCGTCAACGCCGCCCATGCCATCGGCGATGTGGTGAAGCAGAAACCAGATACGAAAGGCGTGATCACCGTGAGCACGCGCAAGGATGGCGGGATGGTGGAAGTGCGGGTGAACGACACCGGCAGCGGGATCCCGGAGGAAGTGCGGCCCCGGCTGTTTGAACCGTTCTTCACCACCAAGGGGGTCGGCAAAGGCACCGGACAGGGTTTGTCGGTGGTGTATGGAACCATCGTCAAGCGGCATGGCGGCACGGTGACATTTGAAAGCGAGGTGGGCAAAGGCACCACCTTTATCATCCGGTTACCGATTTGAAACGGGTCCTATCTTGGTGTTGACAACGCTTGATTGCGATAGCCCCGCCAGGAAAATTCTTTCGCCCTTTTGTGCATTTTTGCGGCCACCTGAAATTTTATAAATTCCGCCTGCCAAATTGTCGTTTGCAGCCGCATCGTTCCCGATCCGTTGCCGACGCTGGAACCCGTCGCCCTCCGCGCCGGCACCGGCGGCCTGCGCTCGGCGGAGAATTGAAACACAAACTACAGCCGTTGGCGTAGAAATTTTCACTTACCAAACGCTGGATTTGAAGTTGAGCTTAAGCGGCTTTTCGCGCATCATTCTGTTGACCGCGCTCTCCCGAGAGTTGGCAAAGGAATACCCTTTACACGTCTTGAATGGCCGGTAGAGCTGAAATTTTATATCAAATGATTATGAGCAAAAAAATTAAGAAAGTTGGCATCCTGACGGCGGGCGGCCTGGCACCGTGCCTGAGCGCCTCCATCGGTTATTTGATTGAAACCTACACGCGCAAGGCGCCGAAGGTGGAGATCATCTGTTATGTGAACGGTTACATGGGCCTGCTGCAGGGCAAGAGCCTGAAGGTGACCGCCCAGGCGCGCAAGAATTGGAAAGCGCTCGTCGAACACGGCGGCAGCCCCATCGGCAACAGCCGCGTGAAGCTCACCAACGTGAAGGATTGCGTGAAGCGCGGTCTCGTGAAGGAAGGCCAGGACCCGCAGAAGGTCGCAGCCGACCAGTTGATCAAGGACGGTGTGGACGTGCTGCACACCATCGGCGGCGACGATACGAACACCGCCGCAGCCGACCTCGCGAAATTTCTCAAGAACAATAACTACGATCTCACGGTCGTTGGCATGCCCAAGACGATTGACAACGACGTGATCCCGATCCGCCAGAGTCTCGGCGCGTGGACGGCGGCCGAGGAAGGCGCGCATTACTTCGCCAACGTGGTGGCCGAACACAACGCAAATCCGCGCATGCTCATCATCCATGAAGTCATGGGGCGCAACTGCGGCTGGCTCACCGCCGCCACGGCGGAGGAATACCGGAAGCTGATGGAAGAAATGAGCTTTGTGCCGGAACTCGGCTTGAGCAGCGAACGCCGTGGCGTCCATGGCATTTTTATTCCCGAAATGGCGCTCGACATCAAGGCCGAGGCCGCCCGCCTGCGCAAGATCATGGACCAGCACGATTGCGTAAACCTGTTTGTCTCCGAAGGCGCGTGCGTGGCGGACATCGTCAAGCAGATCGAAGCGCGCGGCGAAGAAGTGCCGCGCGATGCCTTCGGCCATGTGCGCCTGGACAAGGTCAATGTCGGCGCGTGGTTCGCCAAGCAGTTCGCCGAGATGATCGGCGCGGAAAAGACACTCGTGCAAAAGAGCGGTTATTACAGCCGCGCCGCCGCCGCGAACGCCGCCGACCGCAAGCTCATCCAGCGTTGCGCCGTCAAGGCCGTGTCATGCGCCTTCGCCGGCCAGGGCGGCGTGGTGGGGGAAGATGAGGAACGTGGCGACAAACTCCGCGCGATCGAGTTTGAGCGCATCAAGGGCGGCAAGCCTTTCAACATCAAATCCAAGTGGTTCGTGCAGTTGCTCAAGGACATCGGCCAGCCCATGGGCAAGGCGGTCGAAGTGAAGCACTGATCCGCCGTTCGTTCCTTCAACGGGAGGTGAAGTTGCCGCGCGGCGCTTCCCTCCCGTTTTGTTTTCGCTGCTTGTTTGTCCGTCCGCACGAAACGGATTTCTGGTCGCCCGGAGCCGGGTTTTGGGGAGGCTGGAATGGTGTTAGTTTCCAAATAGTTATGATTTAAAAAACTAATTCCTGCTGTGTCATGGTTGAAACTTTTTGCTTTTACAGCGGTTTATGACCAACCTGAATTTTTATGAGCACAGCCTATCAAATTGTCGTTTGCGGCAGCATTGTCCCCGATCCGTTGCAAACGCTGGAACCCGTCGCCGCGCCCGCCGGGCCGGCGTTGAAAAATGAAATGATGCTGCCCGCCGTCCTTGATCCGTGGGCCGGCCACGCGCTTTACGAAGCCGCGAATCTGGCGAAAAACCAGCCCGGCAGCAAAGTCTGGCTCGTCAGCCTTGGCCCCAAAGCCAAACTTCAACAAGTGATGATGACCGTCGCGCAGAAAGTGCCGTTTGAACTCGTCGCGCTCGATGGTTCGGCCAGCGGCTTCACCGACGCCACCGAAACCGCGGCGGCGCTCGCCGACGCCATCGCCGCGATTCCGGGCCTCGACAAATCCAAGCTGCTGGTTTTCGGCGGCTGGGAATCCGCCTCGCGCGGCGCGGGCGCGACGATGCAGGACGTGGGCGAACGCCTCGGCATCACCGACCAATTCCAAGGCGTGGATCAGATCACGGTGAACGCCGACGGTTCGCTGGAAATTCTGGAGCGCATCGAAGGTGGCAAGCATCAGGTCTCGAAATGTGCAGGCACGCCGGCGTTGCTCGGTTGGGCCACCGGCAATTTGCCGGAGCCAAAAAACAATCCGCAGGTCGGCATGGTCAACATGCGCACCGTGATGCCGGCACTGCAAAAGGCCAAGCCCACGAAGCTGACCGGTGAAGGTCTGGCTTTCGCCAGCGTGTCACTGCCAAAACAACTGCGCGAAACCCAAATTGTGAAGGATAAATCGCCGGACGACATTGCAAAGGAAATCGTCGAGTGGATTAAGAAATAAAACACATTGCCGCAAAAAGGCACAAAAGGCGCAAAAATGAATACTCAAAAAGAAATCTTCCAACTCTGCGACCAAATTCGAGAAACCGCGTTTGCACTGCACCGCTATCTTCGACATGGGCATCTGGAAAAAGTTTATGAGACCGGGTTGGCCAATCGTCTGCGCAAGACGGGCATTCAAGTCAAGCAACAGCACGCTTTGCAGGTGTTGGACGAGGATGGAACAGTTCTCGGCGACTATTTTGCAGATCTATTTGTCGCCGGCGAATTGATTGTGGAGTTGAAGGCGTGCAAGGCCCTCGCCGACGAGCACGTCGCCCAGCTTCTTGGTTATTTGCGCGGCTCCCGAATTGAGCATGGCCTGTTGATCAACTTCGGTTCCAGCAAACTCGAAATACGAAAATTCGTGTTGTCCGATGCAGTTTAAATTTTGCGCCTTTTGTGCCTTTTTGCGGCTAATTAAAAAATAGAAATTTATGGAAACGATTCTTGTTCTTGCTCACACGGAAGTTGACGGTTCGCTCGCCAAGCCGGTGCGCGAAGCGTTGCACGCAGCGGCGACGCTGCACAAATCACTCACCGGCTCAAAGTTCGTCGTGGGCTTGATTGGCGAAAATGTCCAGGCGGCGGCGAACTCCATCGCCGCCAGTCCGGTGACAAAATATTTCGGCGTCACCGGCGCGGAGTTCACACAGTCGCGCTACGCCACGGACGCGGTGGCGGCGGAAGCTATTTGCAAAGTAGCGCAGGCAACAATTGTCGTTGCTCCGGCAACGTCGCGCTGGACACGCGTGTTGCCCGGCGTCGCACAGCGGTTCGGTGGCCGCGCGGATACGCACGTCACCGGCGTCGCGGTGGCAGACGGGAAAATTTCCGTGAGCCGCTGGTATTACCGCCAGCGCATGGAAGGCGCGTTGACGCGGACGCAGCGGCCGTGGTTCATCGGCATTGATCCCGGCAGCCAGACGGCGTGCGACTGTGGTGCCGGCATGGCGGTGGTGGAAATGGTGCCGGTGAATCTTACCGACGCGAGCAAGCGCACAACGGTGGTTGGCATTCGCGAGCCAAAGGCAGACGCGCAAACCATCCGTCCCGACGCGCAATTGCTGTTCGTCACCGGCGCGGGCTGGACGAAGAAACAGGCCGATGGCCAGACGCATGTGCCGGAGGCGGAAAAATTGATTCTCGGTTTTCTAAAACAGTCGCGCGCGTCGCTGGGCAGCAGCAAATCGCTGGTGGATATCGGCGGCGAAGGCCAGGCGGTGCTGCCGTTCCTGTCGCACCTGAACCAAGTCGGTCAGACCGGCGCGACGCCGCGTCACGCGAAAGGCTTGAGCACCTGCTGCCACGGCGAGGAGCCGCATACGGTGGGTTGGCGTTTCATTGGCGAACGCCGCGCCATCAGCCTCGACCCGAACTGCGGCTGGGCGCGCGGCAAGGCCGACGTGCTTTATGTGGCCGACGCGTTCGCCGTGATTGCCAAAGTCAACGAACTGCTGGCGGCCGGCGGGGCGACTTGATCCTCTCGAAGCCGTATTGTTACGCCTTAAAAAACTTGCACCGGCTGACAAACCGGGGAAACTTGCTAAAACCAGATGAACCCGACCCTGCAAAAGATTTTCGACGGTTTTTTGATTGCTGTTGCCATCGGTTTCGTGATTTGGATTTTTATTCGCGCATTTCAGCGCAGCACAAATCCAACCGGCTTGGCTCTGCAATGGTTGATCACACTGGTCATCGGCATCCCGCTGGGAGTCGTCATTGTGAGACTGATCAAAACGGGGTTTTCGGCTGGTGGCGAGGGCGGAGCCATGGTCGCCATCGGCGGACTATTTCTAACCGTGGCGTTTGGTTTCATCATGGCCATCATTTGGCGAAACAACGTGATTGATCTCATCGCAAGCCCCATCGCCTCTCTTTTCGACGGAGGCAAGGAACCACCAGAACCAAAACCGCTTTATTCGGCCGCCATTTCCAAGCGCAAAAATGACCGGCCGTTGGAGGCCATCATCGCCATCCGCGAACAGCTCGCTAAATTTCCGGACGATTTCGAGGGCGTGACGCTGCTCGCCGGCATTCAGGCGGAGGACACGCAGGATTTGCCGGGGGCGGAAATCACGTTCAACCATTTTTGCGGGCGGAAGGACGCACCGCCGTTGCAGGTCGCCGCCGCGCTCACGCAACTGGCCGACTGGCATCTGAAGCTGGCGCAGGACGCGGACTCGGCGCGTGCGGTGCTGGAAAAAATCATCGCGCGGTTTCCCGCCACGCCGCTCGCGGCGCAGGCGGCCCAGCGCATCGCGCATCTGGGCGGCGCGGAAAAAATCCTGCTGGCGGCGCACGACCGGCAGGCGACGTTTTTGCCGGAGGGCGTGAATAACATCGGGCTGCTGGATTCAACCAGGCATTTGATTCCCGAGGAAACGGATCCGGCGCAACTCGCGGCGGAATATGTGAAGCAGTTGGAACAGCACCCGCTCGACACCGAGGTGCGGGAAAAACTGGCGATTCTTTACGCGCGCCATTACCAACGCCTCGACCTGGCGACGCTGGAACTGGCGCAATTGATCAACGAACCCAATCAGCCCACGAAGCGCGTGGCGCACTGGCTGAATTTATTGGCGGATTTGCAAATCCACGGCGGCGCGGATTACGAGACGGTGCATGACACCCTGGAAAAAATCATCGAACGGTTTCCCGGTTTGCCGGTGGCGGACTTGGCGCAATCGCGGTTGAACCGTTTGAAGCTGGAGATGAAAGGCAGACAGGAAACGTCGGACGTGAAGCTCGGCGTTTACGAGCAAAACATCGGGCTGAAATACGGCTCGCCGCGCCACTCGTGAGCCTTTGGCAAGTCTTGCGGGTGCGAGTTTACCCGCAGTGATTTTTATTCCGACGCCTGCCGGGATCGTTCTTCTGCTCGCGCCCGCTTGAGGTTTTCCTCATACAAACGGTCATATTGCGCCTCCTGCGAATTTTCATCCGCGTGCCGTGGCAGCGAATTGACGTGTTCAAATTGTCCGTTGAAACCCGGTTCAATCGCCAGAACTCTTTTTTTCAGCGGCGGATGCGTGGCGAAAAATTGAAACCACGGATCGTATGTCGAATTCGCAAAATACAAATGGCTCGCGGATTCCGCGTGCGGCGTATCGAGCCGGCCGGCTTTGTAAAGTCCGCCGGTTTTTTTGAGCGCGCCGCCGATGCCCGCCGGATTGCGCGTGAACTGCACCGCCGCCGCGTCGGCCAGCCATTCGCGCTCGCGGCAGATCCGGCTCTTGAGTAGGCGCACGAACGGTGAGGTGACACCGCCGATGATCAAAAATAAAATTCCGACGGGCGCGGTCGGCAGGATGTCCGGCCGAGCGTCTTCGTCAAAGATGGACGCGCCGACTTCCGGCGGCTGCGGCGAACCGCGCAGCAGCACGCGCCCGACAATCGTTGGCCAGAAAAGGCCGTGCGCCAGCCCCATCAATTTCAGGTTGAGCCGCGTGTCGCCGTTGAGCACATGGCTGAACTCGTGCGCGATGATACCTTGCAGTTCGTCGCGCGTCAGCAATTTGATTGCGCCGAACGTGACGCCGATGGCCACGTCCTCGCGTGTGTGGCCGGCGGCGAACGAGTTGAGGCCGCGTTCGCCGTCGAGCACATAAATTTCCGGCACGGCCATTTCCGAGGCGACAGCCATTTCCTCGACCACATCACGCAGCCGTTTTTCGTCCAGGTCGGAAGGGTGGTCGTCAATTTTTCGTCCGCCCAGCAGTTCCGCCACCGCCGGGCCGCCGGCGGCGAGCAGCCGGATTTTGTAAAAACAACCGGCGGCGATGAACAGCAGCGTGCCGGTCGTGCTCCACCAGAAAAGATGCGGATTCCAAATCCTTTCCAAAACAGCGAGCGGATTGGCCAGCCCGTCATGAATCGGCGAAACCGAGAAATCGTTGAAATAGTTGAACAGGCTGGTTTGCATCACCGGCTTGAGAAAAAGCTGGATGATGATGGCGAAGATCAGGTAAGTGAGTGCAACCACCGCCAGCACGATCAATCCAAACAGCCAGAGCAGCAGGCTGGTTTGCTTGCGCGCGTGAGCTTCCCGGTCAAAAAAATCCATGGGTTTTGCATGGCTTTTATCAGAATCCGTGGTTCGGTGGAAATACTTTCTGCAAACATCAATTCGTATTCGTTCAAAAGTCCGGCATAAAAATTGACCCGTCGTGACCTAGTGTGCCGGCCAGCGATTTTGCTCAAACAAAAGCGGCGGGGCTGACTTTCTCCAGCACTTCACCGCCGCCGGAGGGTTGTTAATAGTCTTGACCCATCGGCTTGCCAGCTCTTAAGCTATGCCCGTTAGTAGGCATATTCATGTTTGCACAATTCAAAAGCCTGTTTTCCAATGACATTGGAATAGATCTGGGCACTGCCAATTCCCTCGTCTATGTGCGGGATCGTGGAATCGTCCTGCGCGAACCTTCAGTGGTGGCCATTGAGGCCGGCACGACCAATGTGCTGGCCGTCGGTAACGAAGCCAAGCGGATGCTGGGCCGCACGCCCGGCAACATCGTGGCCATCCGCCCGATGAAAGACGGCGTGATCGCCGACTTCGAGATCACCGAGGCCATGCTGCGTCACTTCATCCAGAAGGTGCATCACCGTAAATTGATCGCCCCACGCGTCGTGGTGGCGGTGCCTTCGGGCATTACGGAAGTGGAAAAACGGGCTGTCAAAGATTCCGCCACGCACGCAGGAGCGCGCGAGGTTTATTTGATCGAGCAGCCGATGGCTTCGGCCATTGGCGTCGGTCTGCCGGTGCATGAACCGGCGGGC
>Ga0182030_10018659_pt1 | contig 13287 bp, 9 predicted proteins | sample 812S3MmetaG_FD_121299 | JGI IMG/M metagenome (GOLD analysis project Ga0182030, IMG submission 121299) | Permafrost microbial communities from Stordalen Mire, Sweden - 812S3M metaG (Illumina Assembly) | ecosystem: Environmental > Terrestrial > Soil > Wetlands > Permafrost | place: Sweden... | reverse complement strand
CCGCACCGCTGCCGTCGCGAATCGGCGAGGCCGTGCTCTCGACATAGATCTCGTTGCCGTCGCGGCGGATGAGCAGCATCGGCCGCACTGACTTGATCGAGCGCGTGCGGCGGATGGCGACCGCGAGCGGATTCTCGAGTGGCTCGCAGGTCTCCTCGTGAAATGCACGGAAGATCTCCTCGATCGCGCGTCCCTGGCTATCCTCGAGACGCCACCCGGTGAGCGCCTCAGCCACGGGGTTCAGATAGTCGATGACGCCCTTGGCGTCGGTGGTAATGACCCCGTCGCCGATGCTCTGGAGCGTGATCTGCGCGCTCTCTTTCTCGCGGAACAGGGCTTCTTCGTAGAGTTTGCGCTCGGTGATATCGAGCTCGACCCCGACCAGGCGCAGTAACCGGCCTTTGTCGTCGACCTTCGCCTTGGCGCGGCTGATCACCCAGCGCCACTCGCCGGTGGCGTGACGCATGCGATGCAGGCTCTCGAAGATCGGAGTCTTGCCGGCAACGTGATCGCGGATAGCGGCCTGCACCCGCGACATGTCGTCCGAGTGCACGAGCGTGCGCCAGTCGGGCGCCTGCCCCACGTCGGCCTCGTCGTACCCGAGCATGGCTTTCCAGCGTGGCGACATGTAGACGCGGTTGTTGAGCGTGTCGAAATCCCACAAGCCGTCGTTGGCGCTGTACAAAGCGAGGTCGTTGCGCTCCTCGAGGTCGCGCAACTGCGCCTGCAGTTCGATGCGTTCGAGACCCGTCGCCAGACTGCTGCCGACCAGCTTCATCAAGAGATGAAGCTGCACTTCCCAGTTGTCTCGCGGCCGCGCGCCGGCGATCCCGAGGATGCCGGCCGGGCGCCCCGCAACGAAGTACCCGATGATGAGGACCGAGCCGATGCCGAGGTTCGACCACACGGCCGCGTCCTCGGCCTGGTCGGGCCGCGGGTGGCCGGTATCGCGAATCTCCGATACCCGGAGCGAGGCGAGCCTCGACTTGAGCCACGGCAGCGTGTCCAAGCTCTGGCCGCGCAACTGCTCAGGATTACCGGTGGTGAGGAGCCCGCGCGCGACCTGCACGTCGAGGAACACCGTTGCCTCTGCATCGAAGCTGACGTGCAGCGAGGCATCGGCGCGCGTGGCCTCGCGCAACAGCTCGAGGTTGGCGGCGATGCATTCAGCGGCGGTCTCCGCCGTCATCGTCTGAAAGTCCACTGCGACCTTGGTGCAGAGAACGTCGAGGCCTACGGTGGAGAGACTTGCGGCCGTGCGCGTGCCGCGCCGAGGCCAGGTGTTAGGTGACAACACATCCGACGCGGAGAGGTCTGGATGCCGGGGGTCGTGGGGTGCGATGGCCATGCGCCTCTAGAGGGTCCCCGATAGGTAATTGCGGTTGTGGATCAACAGTTTGCCACTCGAAGCGAATCGAAATGCAGATGCGTCACACAGTTTTCCCATACCCGATCGACGGGCAGATAGCGCAAGATTCTCGCACAAGCTATCAGGAAAACAAGATAAGAGCTTGTATTGTTTGGGTCTTCCGGTCAATTTCACTTAATGAGCGAACTTGCCTCGCGGTAGAGCTGCTTGAGGTTGTCCTCCATGGCGCTCTGCAGGCGCGACAGTCCCTCGGCATCGAGACCCTTCGCCACGTAGACCGGCGCGCCGATCGCGATCACGACGCGGGCCCCTGGCTTCGGGATGACGAACTTGTCCCACTTGATCTTCCAGGCGCGCGAAGCCGCGTACGCCATGGGGATCATCGGACGCTGCGACATCTGCGACAGAAGAATCGCGCCGGGCTTGAACTTCCAGGGGGGGCCGCGAGGGCCATCCGGCGTGATCGCCGGCGAGACCCCGTCGTGGGCGAGCGCTTGGTAATAGTCGCGCAGCGCCCGCGCACCGGTATGCGAGGAGGAGCCGCGGATCACTTCGGCGCCGAGCTTTCTCACCAGCAGCGCGCCGATCTCGCCATCGACGGAGGGTGAGATCAAGAATCCCAATTTGACGCCCGCCTCGCGCATCTCCAGGAGCGGCTTCACGCACAGCAGTTGATGCTGATGCCAGTACACCGGAATGAACGAGGGCGAGCGCGAGAGCGCCGCGCTTATGTGCTCCGTGCCGACGACGCGCATCGAGCGGCACCAGCGCCACACGCTGTGCCCGACGAAGATGGCCACGGGCACGAGCATCCGGTATAGGAACAAGCGGCCGCGGGTCAGACGGCGGCTCGAGCGGGTCTGCTGCGCGTAGAGAGTGTTGCGAAGGCCGCCGTCGGGTTCTTTCTGCACGGGGTCATTGTCGACAATGGGCGCCGCGGCACGCAAGCCCGGTCGCGGCACGTAAGCCCCGCCGCCGCGCGCAAGCCCCCGCCGCGGCACGCAAGCCCAAGGGAAAAGCGGCTGCGCTACAATGTAAAGATGCAGACCACCGTCATTCCGCCGGGCCCCGCCGAGGCCTTCGATCTCAACGGCAGCGAGGAGACGTTGGCGCGGCTCACCGAGTATTTCGCGCGCTTCGGCGACCTCTACCGCGTCTTTTCGCCCACGCGCGGTGTGTACAACTACGTCATCAACCATCCCGAAGACGTCAAGCAGGTGCTCCTGTCGAATCACCGCAACTACACCAAGGGCGAGGGCATGGATCGGGTCAAGATCCTCTTGGGCAACGGCATCATGACCAGCGAGGGCGACTTCTGGCGCCGGCAGCGGCGCATGATGCAGCCGGCTTTCCATCGCCGGGTGATCGACCGCTTCAGCCGGCTGATTCACGAGGTGAACGAGAAATTCGCGGACCGCTGGTCCGCCCGCGCCGCCCAGGGCGAGCCCATCAATCTCACCGACGATGTCAGCGAGCTCATCCTCGACATCGTGCTGCGCTCGATATTCGGCGCGGATCTCGAGCGTCTCGAACGTCAAATGGGCGCCAACCCGTTCGAGGTCGTCGCCAAGGAACAGAATCGCGATCTCAAGTTCGCATTCCGCTTTCGCTCGCTCACCAAGCTGGTCGCCGGGCTCATTGCGCGGCGCCGGAGCGAGGGCGACGATCAAAGCGACTTCCTCAGCATGCTGATGAGCTCGCGCGATCAGAACGATGCGCCGATGAGCGACAAGGAACTCATCGACGAGGTCCTGACGCTGATCGTCGCCGGCCACGAGACCACGGCCGCCGCGCTCACCTGGACCTGGTATCTCATCACCCGGCATCCGCAAATCGCGGAGGGGCTAGAAGCCGAGGCGGACCGGACCCCGGACACGATGCTTGGCCTCGACGCCGCGGAATCGCTCGCGTTCACGCATCAGGTCGTGCAGGAGTCATTGCGCCTGTACCCACCGGGATGGCTCTTCACTCGCCGCTCGCTCGAGAGCGATGAGCTCGGCGGATACCCGATCGCGGCGCGCACCGATGTGTTCATCAGCCCCTACACGTTGCATCGGCATCCCGATTTCTGGAGCGCGCCTGAGGAATTTCAGCCGCAGCGCTTCGCCGGCGTCGATGCCAAGGAGCGTCACCGTTTCGCCTATATTCCTTTCTCCGTCGGCCCGCGGCACTGCATCGGCGAGAACATGGCCATGTTTGAAATGCTGGTCCACGTGAATCGCATGTCGCGGCGCTTTCGCCTGAAACGGGCCGACGATCGGCCGATTGAGCTCGAGGCGCAGATCAATCTGCGGCCGCGCTCCCACCTCATGATGAACGTAGAGGTCCGATGACGCCCAGCACCCTGGTGGACATGCTCGAGCGCAACCGCAACGTCGACCGTGTCGTCACCTACATCGAAGGCGAAAGCGCCGAGCGCCGTGTGAGCTACGGCGAGGTGTATTCCCGCGCGCTCGGGATCCTGCACCACCTGCAGGCAATGGGCGCGGCGCGCGGCGACAAGCTCATCCTCTTTCTGTCGAACAACGAGCAATTCCTCGATGCGTTCTGGGCCGCGATCGCGGGCGGCATCGTGCCCGTGCCGCTCGCCGTCGGCATCAGCGACGAGCACAGGCACAAGCTGTTGCGTGTGGCGCGCAAGCTCGGGCGCCCGTACCTCTACACCGACGCCAAGAACCTGGAGCGCTTGCAGGCGTTGGCGGCCGAGGTCGGGGAGACCGAGCTCATGGCCGATCTCAAATCGCGCTGTTTCCTGGTGGAGTCGCTTACCGACATCTCCCGTGCGGGGAAGCTGCATCGTCCCGACCCCTCTGATCTGGCGTTCATCCAGTTCTCATCGGGCTCGACCAGCGAGCCGAAAGGCGTGATGCTGACGCATGGCAATTTGATCGCCAACATCGAGGGTGCGAGCGCCGTCGGCAAATACGGCGAGAACGACACCAGCTTGAGTTGGATGCCCTTGACGCACGATATGGGCTTGATCGGCTTTTATCTGGTGATATTCGCCGCGCGCGCCCACATCAATCTGATGCCGACCGACCTGTTCGTGCGCCGCCCGCTGTTGTGGCTGCAGGCAGCCTCGAAGAAGCGCGTTACGCTCACCTGCTCCCCAAATTTCGGCTACCGGCATTTCCTCAAGGTACTTGGCAGCCGCAAGCTCGAGGACCTCGACCTCTCCAGCATCCGCGCCATCTACAACGGCGCGGAGCCGATCTCGGTGCAGCTCTGCAACGAGTTCATGCAGGCGCTCGCGCACACAAAGCTCAGGGCCACGGCAATGTATCCGGTGTATGGCTTGGCCGAGGCGTGTCTCGCAGTCGCGTTTCCGAAGCCGGACAGCGAATACCGCTGGATCCGCGCCAATCGGCATCAGCTCGGCCTCGGCCGCCGCATCGAGGTCAATCCCGCCGAGGCGCGCGATGTCATCGAGCTCATGAGCGTCGGGCGGGTGCTGCCCAACATGGAGCTGCGCATCGCCGACGACGGCCGAGCGGCTTTGCCGGACGGTGTCGTCGGCCACATTTTGATGCGCGGACCCAACGTCACGCTGGGCTATTTCGGCGACCCTCAAGCAACGGCCAAGGCGCTCGACGCCGAGGGTTGGCTCGACACGGGCGATCTCGGCGTAATCCACGAGGGCGACCTGTACATCACCGGCCGCAGCAAAGAAATCATCTTCGTCAACGGGCAGAATTATTACCCCTACGACTTGGAAAACATTGCGCAGCGCGCGCCCGGACTGGACCTCAACAAAGTCGTGGCCGCCGGCATCGCAAAGCCGGGCACCCAAGGCGAGGAGCTCGTGGTGTTCGTGCTCCATCGCGGGGGTCTCGAGGAGTTCCTGCCGACGGCAGCCAAGGTCAACCGGCTGATCAATGAGCACACCGGCATCGAAGTGGCCGAGGTCATTCCGGTGAAGCGCATTCCAAAAACCACGAGCGGCAAAGTGCAGCGGCACCTGTTGACTCAGAGCTACCTCGACGGCGAATTCGATGAGGAGCTCCTCGAACTCGGGAAGTTGCGCACGTCGCACGCCGGACCGCACGTGATGGGCTCGGATCTGGAAGGCCGCCTGCAGGCGATCTGCGAGGCCGCGCTGCCGGGCAAGCGCATCGAGGTCGACGACAACCTGTTCGAGATTGGCGCGAGCTCCTTGAAGCTCATCGAGATCCACGAGAACATCGACCGCGACTACCCGGGGCTCGTCGACCTGACTGAGCTGTTCGACCACCCGACCATCGCGGAGCTCGCGAAGCACCTCCAGGGTAAGCTCGGAGCGGCGGCAGGTTAGGTCAGGACGCTCGACACCCGCCTTCAACCGCTCGATCGCAGCCGCCGCCGCGCGCCGGAACCTACGATATAAGCGAGCGGATCGGTCAACGGGAAATTACGCAGACCACGAAACGCGCGCGGCCAGGCGCTCGGCGGTTCTCGGTGCAGCCTCACGTAGTGCTCGGCCGGCAGCTGCCAGAACTCCTCGATCTCCCCGGATATGCGTTGGAGCAGTGCACCGTAGCGCCGCTGCCGGTAAGCGCACTGGATGCTCGCGGCCTGCGATGCGTAAGCGGCGAGGACGGCGCGGCAGCGCGGCATAACGCTCGACACGTCGGTGATGAGATTGACGAGCCGTGGAGTGAGCGGCACCGACACCGGGTAGATCCTGATCGTGAGGTCGGCCGGCCGGCGTGCGGCGGCCGCATCCAGTGCGAGCGCGAGCGCATGTGCGACCTTTAGATGCTCGGGGTGAAAATCAATGAGTGACGGGGCGTATACGACGTCCGGTGCGAAACCCTCGAGGAGCGAGCGCAGCCGCGACGCGAGCTCTGAGACCGACCAGTCGCCCTCGGCGAACCCCAACCACTCGAGCCGCTCGACCTGCATCAGCTGTGCCGCCGCCTGCGCCTCGGCGTGCCGTGCTGCTGCGACGATCTGCGGGTCGCGCCCGCTGCGCGCGCGCCGGCCGTCGGTCGCGATCGCCACCCAGACCCGGTCACGCGCCGCGACATGCGCGAGCACGGTGCCCGAACAGCCGATCGCCTCATCGTCCGGATGCGGCGCCACGACCAGAATCCGGCCGCCGCCGCCCGACGCCCACATCGCGGGCCGCCGTCCGAGTCCGTATCCCGCGGCGGCAAACGCAGGGCGCCAGAGCCACTCGACCAAGCGCGCCGCGATGCGCTTCAGCGGGCGCAGCCGGGACCTATATGACATCGAAATCGGCCCCCGAGAGTTGCCAGTGAAGAGGATCGTGCATCTCCGTCTCGGGCAGGTCGGAGGCGAGCGGAACGAACTCGACGTGGAATGCGGGCCCGGTCAGGAAGCCCGCGCTGCGCAGGAAGCGGAAGCGGGTCGTGCCCGGCACGGCCAGCGTCACGATCGACTCGGCACGACTCGCCGCGGCCGTCTCGAGCACCTCGGCAAGCAACGTGGCACGGACGCCGCGCGAGGATTCCGGGGCGACAATCTCGGCGAGCAGAGCGGTCGTCCGGTCGACACGTGTGCTGAACCGCAACGCCGAGTAGCCAACGGGCTCGCCCCGCTGCCGCGCCAACACTACGCGATAGGGTTGCGTGGGCGGGGATAAGAACCGCCACTGGACCCAGGGAGCATCGCGGATAATCGAAAAGCGGAAGTCGTCGCGACATCGGTCCCAGATCGCATCGAACTCTCTGCCGGCGATTGTGACCACTTCGGTGCTGACGCTCTGATCGCGGCGCGCGCGCGCACCCCAAAGTGCGCTCCAGATCGGTCCGAGCAGGCTCGCGCGGGGCGCGAAGCGCATCCCGAGGCGACGGAAGATAAACGCCTCCGGCCTCAGGGGCCGCATCAGCCATTGCAGACGGAAGAGTGGGCGCCATCCGAGCGCACCCGCCGTTTTGCCCCAGTTCTCATTTGGCATTCCGGACACGAATGCCACGCCGCGCTCCCGCCAGAACTCATAGGCGTGGCGCGAAACCTGCGTGTGAAGGCCTCGCCGGCGGAAGTCGGGAGCCGTCATCACGTCGCACACGTGCATCATGGTCACACGCCGGGAGCCGAGCCGGAAGGGTATCGGGATCCCGCCGCACTGGAAGACGGGTCGCTCGTTCGCGACGACCGCGAGCCAAACGTTCGGCATGGAGCAGCCGGGATGCTTGAACTTCCAACGCCAGTGGTCGACGCTGATCTGCCGTCCGAATGCGCTCTCGAAGAGCGCGACCAGCGCGGGCTCGTCACCATCGCGGTAGGCGCGCACGCTCGTCGGCGTCACGGCGCTCATCGCTTGCGCATGAGGATCATGAAATGATCGCCGAGCGAGCGCAGGCGTCGGCCGCCGGGGCGCCGATGAAACAGGGAATGCAAAGCGCGCCTCCGCATAGCCGGCCCCAAGCCGAGCTCCAGCCTACCGCCGGCGGCCCTTGCCAGGCAAGCGGACTGAATACTTGGCGCCGCCCGGTGCCGGGCCGGGAAGTCACTCGATGCCGTAGAGCGGTTTTTTCAGCTTCCAGCGCCGGTACGACCAGAGCCAGTCCGCGGGATTCGCGAGTACGTCGGATTCGCAGGCGCGCGCATAACGCTCGGTGACGGCATTGGGCTCGAGCCTCTCGCGCCCGTCCCAGAGCTGCCGAACCTCGACCTCGTACCACCCGCGCTTCACACGGCGCATCAGCAGATACAGCATCGGCAGGCGCGTTGCGCGCGCGATCTGCTCGGCGCCCACGTAGAACGCGGTATCCTGGCCCAAGAACTGCGTCCAGTAGCGCTTGTCCGTCGACACCGGCGCCTGATCCGCGTTCATCGCGAGCGCGCGCAGCACGCCGCGCCGGCTCAGAAAATCGGCGAGCAGCTCCTTGGCGGGGATCAAGCGGGCGCCGAAGCGCGAGCGCGCCTCGAGCATCAGACGCTCGGCCCAGGCGTCGTGCAGCGGCTTGTAGGCCGCATCGACCGGGAAGCCGATTTGCAGAACGACGCCTTGCAGAAGCCATTCCCAGTTGCAAAGATGCGAGGTCACGAGCATCACCGACCGTCCCGCCTCGAGATGACTCCGCAGCGCCGGCAAATTGACGATGCGCACCCGCAGGCTCATCTCGGCGGGCGCTAGCGACAGCGACTTCACCACTTCGACCAGCACATCGCAGAAGTTCTTCAGAAAGCCCTTGTGAATGGCGGTGCGTTCCGCTTCGGGAAGGCTGGGAAAGACCTTCGCCAACTGCTCGCGAATCACCTGGTGGCGGTGCCTGACCACGTAATAAGCGAGCAAGTACAGCACGCTGGACAGCGCGTAGAGCGCCCACAGGGGCGCGCGCGACAGGCCTTTAAACATAAGCCTCAAAGCTTCGGACCGCGCGAGCGCGCGACGCAACCGCTACGCGCGGCGTCGCACCGCTCTTCGCTCACCTGCTCTTCGCTCACCCTGCTTTTCCCGACCATCGCCGCGCCACGGCCAGCACATCGTTGCTTCACAGCATCATCTTTGCATAACCGGCCGATTTCGCAAACGCCGAACGGTGCGCCGCCGCGACAACACCCACCGGGCCGACTTGACTCCGTCAATTAATGCCATCAGACTTGACTGCCATCACACTCGCGATAGGGCCCGCCAAGCCCGTGATAAAACGGGCGGTACCTACTCTGGGTCGTGGTCAAAGAAGCTGGAGGAGCATGGGGATCTTGTCTACGAGATGCTACACCGCACTGTTACCAGCCGCCGCGGCGATTTGCGCCGGCAACGTACTCGATCAGAACGGCCGGTCGGCAACGCGAATATCAACGTCTCTACAAAGCTCCTGATCGAGGAGCTGTCGCCGGTGATCGCACGAATGCCGTGCTGGAGTTAACCATGAGCGCCGGCAATGCAGGTCCCGCTCCATACCAGGTGTCCTCGATGAGCCTCACCCGCTGCTGGGTGCCGCCGTGCCGCGAAGCGCCGCCCGGCCCTGCGCGGTGCCGAGCTCGCGCGCCCGGACGCAGCGAATATTACTATCGGGTTAAACCCAAGCGCGGGTTGCGAGCACATACCTCCGGAACGGCGCCGGTTTGCGCTGCCCGCGTGCCGGCGCTGAATCTCTAGGGGAACTGATGCTATCGATTCTGGTTTGCCACTCTTATTACCTGCGGCTCGACCGTAAGCAACAGGAGCGCTGCAAGCCGTACCCGCCGCTCGCCACGCTGCAGGTCGCCGCGCTCCTGCGCAAGGCCGGGCACGACGTGTCGTTCTTCGACGCCATGCTCGCCGACGGGGTTGGCGACTACGATCGCATGCTGAGGTACGTCAAGCCGCAGGTCGTGCTGCTGTATGAGGACACATTCAATTTCTTGAGCAAGATGTGCCTGGCCGAGATGCGCAGCGCCGCCTGCCGCATGATTGGCACGGCGCACAGCGAGGGTATCAGGGTGATCGCGGCGGGACCCGACGTCACCGATGCCCCCGATACGTATCTCAAAGCCGGCGCGGACGTCGCCCTGATCGGCGAAGGGCTGTCCTCGCTGCTCGAGCTCATGCCGCGCCTCGACTCGCGTCCAGACGTCCCTGGCGAGGAGCTGACCGAGGGCCTGTTCGGGGTCGCCACCCTGCGTGCGGGCCGGGTGGTCAGAGGGAACGGGGCGCGGGTGCTGCCCGTCGGCCAATACGACGGTTTTGCGGCGTGGGATCTGGTCGACATGGAGCGTTACCGTTCCATGTGGCTGAGTGCCCACGGCTACTTCAGCCTCAACATGGCCGCGTCCCGCGGCTGCTCGTTCCGATGCGCATGGTGCGCCAAGCCGACCTGGGGCAATCACTATCTGCAGCGAAGCGCGCAGAACGTTGCGGCGGAGATGCTGCATCTGAAGCGCAGCTTCTCGCCGGACCACGTCTGGTTCGCGGACGACATCTTCGGGTTCAAGGTCGAATGGGTGGACGACTTCGCGCGGGCCGCGCACTCGGCCGGCGGCACGGTGCCCTTCACGATTCAAACCCGCGCCGATCTCATGAGCGAGCGCATGGCTCGAGCGCTCGGGAGCGCCGGCTGTCACGAGGCATGGCTGGGCGCGGAAAGCGGCAGTCAGCGCGTGCTCGACGCCATGAACAAGGGCACAACCGTCGAGGAGATTCTGACCGCTCGCGAAAGGTTGCGATCGGCAGGCATCCGCGTCGGGTTCTTCATCCAGCTGGGTTACATGGGCGAGCAGCTTGCGGACATTCTGTCGACGCGCGAACTGCTCGCCAAGGCGCAGCCTGACGAGATCGGCGTGAGCGTCGCTTACCCGCTGCCGGGCACGAAATTCTACGAGTTGGTCAAGGCGCAGCTCGGCAGCAAGACCCACTGGCAGGAGAGCAATGATCTCGAGATGATGTTCGAAGGGACCTACACTTCCGATTTCTATCGCGCCATTCGCAACTTGCTGCACGATCAGATTTCCCTGCAGCAATGGGATTCGCAGCGACGCGATGCCGAGCACTTCCGGGCCAAGCGCTCGCTCGCGCGCAGCTGGCGCGACCTGCTCTTGCGCGAAGTGCAGTATCGCTCGGCACGCGGCGACGTGCTGGCCGCGCAGTGAGCAGCTTGGCGGTGGCGCCGCTCTAGCGGCGGAGCTTCCTATACAGCGCCTGAAAACATCCGGCGGTGTAGTCGGCATCTTCACGGACGGCGCGCTGCCGCGCCGCGCGCGCGATGCAGAGACGCAGCTCCTCGTCTTCGAGGATCTTCGCGATGGCCCCGGCGAGCTGCGCCCAATCCCCCACCGGAACCGCGACCGCGGCATCCGGCGACCATTCGCGGATGTGGCCGACCGCCGTGCCGACGGTTGGCACGCCGGCAACGGCAGCCTCGAGCATGACGAGGGGCCCCGCCTCATAGCGCGACGAGAGGACCATGAGATTGGCCCCCTCGACCACCGGACGGAGTTCGCGCTGGGTCAGAAATCCGCGAAATCTAATCCGCTCGGACAAACCCAATTGCGCGCTCAGACGCTGCATCTCGCCGTTTAGTATGTCCTCGCCGACGACATCCATCTCGAAATCTGTTCCCGACCGCGAGAGTGACTCGAGTGCGCGCAGCAGCGTCGTTTGATCCTTTACGCGGTTCAGGCTCGCGACATGAATCAGCTTCGCGGGCTCTCCTCCGTCGCGCCGGACGGGGTCACGGGGCGGCCAGGCGCTAAGATCGACGCCGAGCGGTATGCGCTCCGCCGTCACACCGAGCTCCGACAGCCGCTCGATGACCGGCGCGCTCGCCGCCGTGACCGCGGAAGCCGCTCGCAAGGTCAACCTCTCCCTCAGTCGCCCATACCATCTGCGGGCGCCGCCATAGCCGATCTGCGGAATCGAGACGAGTTCGCCTCCGGCGATGTGTATCAGACTTGGGATACCGAGCATCCTCCCGGTCGCGGCCGCAACCAGCCCCCCCCATCCGGACCAGATCGAGTGAACGATATCGAAAGGCATTGAACGATGAACGGAACGGATGGCGCGAACCGCCCGCAGCAGCGTATGCCCTGCGCCGATGTTGCGAATGTGCGCTCCCGCCAGATCCCACTCACCTGCCTGAGCCTCCTGATACAACGCGAAGACCTGCAGATCATGGTGAACCGAAAGCCGGCTGATCAAAGCCAGCAGCGCCGGAATCACCCGCTTCTCTCCCGATCGATCGACGCCTCCCGGTACCACCATCGCGATGCGCATTCGATTTCGAGTCTCGGTCTACCGGGTTGGACGGACAAGAAGCGATCGCAGGGCCTCGACCGCCTCGAGCGGATGCCGGCCCCTGCGCAGCTCGAACCCGCCGAGGTCGGAGAGGCGCCCGGCGAATGTCGCCCATTCGGGTTGGCCGGCGGCGTAGGCCTGGGCGTTAGTCAACTTCGCCAATAGAGTCGATTTCCGCAGCGGCCGGAGAAGCGGGCCATTCTGCGACTTTTGAGCCGATAGGAAAACCACGGCGCCGATCCGCAACGGGGAGGCGGCGAGCCGATAGCACCCGCGCCGCAAGTCCAACTCGAATTTCTTGACTCCCGTGCGGCGCCGGATGACCGGCGAGTTGCGAATCGGCGCTGCATCGGTGTCGCGCTCGATCCAGCGCAGGGAGTCGGCGCGTACATGCAGAAAGTTTGCGATGCCCGTCGCGCGCAGCGTGTCCGGGGCGACAAAGACAGCGTCCTCCGACAGAAAGTCCAAGCCTTGCAGCAGGCACTGCAGGGCCACAGTCGATTTTCCCGCGCCGCTCGAACCCATCAGCAGAATCCCGCGACCGCCTTGGCCCACACACGCGGCATGCAGCGACACCAACCCTTGCGTGCGTGCCGCAAGCGTAAACACTGCGAATTCGATCAGCTCGTAGCGGGTATGGTACGGAAACCTCAGCATCTTCGGCGATACGACTACGAGCGCCGCCCGCTCCCGCGGCGAGACGACCACGAAGTCCGACGAATCCGTCGCACCGCCCAGGAAGGCCGCCGCGGAGAGCACGTTGAGCGGAGAGGGCTCGAGCCGGCGTCTAGGACGAGGCTGCCCGCTCAGCAGCAAACCGACCCGTAGGCGCGGAACCGCGGCGGACAGCCGATGCCGTGGCAAGCCAGCGTAGGCCGAATCGACCAGACGCAGCAATTCAGCGCTGTTGCTCTCGAACCGAAACCGCCCGCCCAACAATTGCAAGGGCTCGCGCGTCATGCGCGTCGACCGCTCGCCGAACGGGTCGGCGAGTAAATCGGGAACAGCAGAGTGTTTCTTGCGAGCCATGTTGCCTCCGTAGCATATCCGTATGGGGGCGGTGAGACATATCTAATGGACAGTGGATGTGCGGCTTGTGCGCTGATCCGCAAGATGCGCGGTCACTTGCTCATCGCGATGATGAAGCGACGAGGGCACGGGTGACGCTACTTGGTTTCGGCCGGCGCGATGTCCCGGAAGCAGCCCTCGATGGCGCTCGAGACGAACTCTGCACCGGCTGATGAAAGGTGATCGG
>Ga0182030_10018658_pt1 | contig 13287 bp, 9 predicted proteins | sample 812S3MmetaG_FD_121299 | JGI IMG/M metagenome (GOLD analysis project Ga0182030, IMG submission 121299) | Permafrost microbial communities from Stordalen Mire, Sweden - 812S3M metaG (Illumina Assembly) | ecosystem: Environmental > Terrestrial > Soil > Wetlands > Permafrost | place: Sweden... | reverse complement strand
GGCCGGTTGGCCCCGTACAAGGCGCCGAAGACCGTCGAGTTCATCGACAAGATTCCGCGAACCGCCGCGACCAAGGTCAATCGCTCGGCGATGATCGCCGCCCGGGGCGGATGAGACCGGGCCATTTTGGCGGACCGCTCCGGCATATTCGAATGTATGTTCGATACCCTCTCGCAAAGAGCCGCGTTGACGTTTTGGGCATGGCATGACAAGCAGCTGCCCGATGGCACGGGAATTCTTCTAGGGCACATCCCCACGAACGATGGTCTGAGCTGCCGAATTGATTAGGGGTCGCTAGGTGCTCGGATGGTCGAGTTCTATGAGTTTCTGGGCAACGTGCACCAGTCGGGTGTTGGATTCCTGCGACAACCTCGTCAACACGCCGAACGCCGCCGCCGCGTCGACATCGAAACGTTCCATGAGCATGCCCTTGGCCTGGCCGATGACGTCGCGGCTTTCAAGGGCACGCCGAAGTTGCTCGTTCTCCCGGGCCATCGCCTGCGCATAGTCCCGGTCCGCACGGACCGAGGTGGCCAGGGCAGACAGTATGTGGAGTTGCTCGGCGGCACCGCGCGTTGCTCGGCCTGCGATGTTCAGCGACAACGCTGACAACGCCTCGTCAAGTGAGATGATCTCCGCGCAGCGGAGAAGCACTCCGCTATCGTCGCTATCGTCGCTATCGTCGACGTAGATGCTGCTGCACCTCCACAACTTCGGAAGAAAGACATCCAGATTCTGCGGATCGGCGAGGTCGTACCTATAGATCGGCATGGTGTCGGTTCCGCGCCTGCGCATCGCAGACTCGACGGACGCGAGAACCTGAGACGAACCGCTGGCCTGCGGATCATTGGGGTTGTCCGGGAACACGTCGAAGATGAACTCATCGAGCATCTCATCGCGCTGCCGCAGCGAGACTGCCTCAAAGGTCGTATTCGCGCCACGGATGCGAAGATCGCGGTCAAGTAACATCACGCCGATGTTGGAGGGCTCGGGCGCTACTGAGGCCGCAAGCGCATCGAAGCGATGCTCGTCAAGCCTTCGCGACATTCGCCCGTTCGAAGCCATCGGAGTACCCCGCTTACTAGGCACCTTTACCGAAACATCAACCTTCTTAGTGAAACAATTAACTTTTCTTAATGGCTTAGGGCCTAGGGTCTTTTGGCCCTAGGTGTCTCCGCAGCTTGCGGTGCCGCTGGGCTGGCCGCACACATGGGTGGGCACGGTGATCTGGACCTCGCCCTCGGGACCTACCTACGTCCACTACCCGCGAGGGCCGCTTTCTTGCCGATCCTGGCCACCCCGACCGGCGAGCTGACCATTCCCGGGCACACCGTCGCCCCGGGCGACGCCCGCGCACTAATGATGCCGTGTCAAAAACCCTTGCCCAAGAGCGCCGCCACCGATCCCGACCGGGGTCGCAATCCGTGACGGTGGCCAGCGGGCTTGCGTGACTTTGGCCTCTATCCCGGGACACCCGGCGAGGGACCATGGCGAACAGGGGATTCCATGTCGTTCAGGAGGTCATCGTGATCGAGGTGCTGAAGGACTTTCCCGACAACGTCGCAGCGTATGCGTGCCACGAGCGCCTGACGAAGGCCGACTATGAAACGGTGCTGCGCGACATTGAAGACAAACTCACTCGGCACGAAAAGCTGCGGATGTACTGCGAGGTCTCGCCTGATTACGTCGGCGCCGAACCCGACGCAATCTGGGAGGATTGGAAGGTCAGCTTCAGTACCTGGTTCGACTGGCAACGCGGCGCGATTGTCACTGACGTGCAATGGATGATTTGGGCGACGAAATTCTTCGGTCTCTTGATTCCTGGGGAGTGGCTTGTATTTCCGATGGATGAAGCCAGCAAAGCCCGCGAATGGATCGTAGAAGCGCAATAAGCATCTTTTACTGAGCTTACTTCGAGATCATGGTTGCATCACCCCGACATTCCCCTCGGGGCACACCTACGTGACCACCCCTGGCAGCGCACTGCTCTTCCCGGCGTTGTGTGCACCAACCGGTGAGATTGCTCTACCCGAGCGGCCGAATGGCTGTACCGATCGGGTGGCCATGATGCCGCGGCGCCGTCACACCCGCGCCGAGAATCGCGCCAACTACATCGCCGCCGAGCGAAGACGCAGCCACAAAGCACGTCGGGCGTGTGAAACTAGCAGGGCTGCAACACAACTGACCCCAAATAGTCATCCGCCCGACGGCGAGCCACCACCGTTCTAGCTATACGACTTGATGGCCGAAGACGTCTTCCATGACTTCCCCGATTGCCGACAGGGAACGGCTCTGGTGCTGTTTGACCAGTACGTGCCCGCCCAGCACGATGAGTGCGATCGGTAACTCGACGGCTCCAAAGGCAAGCAGCGCTGTCATTCCCGCGACGTAGACAACATCGTGGGTGTCGGGTGCATGCAACTTCCCGACGATCGGCAAGTCAACCGCACGCTTCTCCAGCTTCCGCAATTTACGCAGCAGCGCGACTCGCCTGGAGTGCCGGCGTGCTACCCAAGCGTACGAGGGTGGTACTTCGTCGCCAGCAGTCTCGGAGTCGAACCCGTCCGAGCCGAGATCCGCAGCCCCGGAACCGAGTTCGTCGTCCGTCTCCTCAGAGAGTTTTGCTTGGTTTTCGTCTAGCGCAGTCATCTCTGCCTCTCTTTTATCGTCGATTAGCCGATTGGCGCGAGGGCACGTTGCGGTGCCCGTTCCCGGTCTTCGTCGACCGCGCTGTTGTCCAAACCAGGGAAGTCCTGGACCCACGTTCTCGCCGAAGACACCACATTGGTCAAGTAGCGGTCGGCGTCGCTCGCATGTCTCGTGACACGTTTGCCGATGATCGATGCCATCCGGAGCAGCAGATCCGGCTTAGCGGCTGTGAGAACGGTCAACGCAACGGCTGGAGCCACACCTTCGATCCACCCCAGCGGACCCAGCGGCACGCACCCGACGAGCTGGCTGACGCCCGGCGTGGTGATGAGGCCGAACAATGCAGCGAAAGTGCCTGCGCAGGTGGCGATTACCAGCGGATCGCGGGATTCCAGCAGCGTCTGCCCTAGCTGCGTGGTGACCAAGCCCACCAAACCCACCGTCGCAGCGCGCTGCTGGTTCGCGCGGGTAAAGGTGGCCATGCTCCACGAGAGGCTCGCGCCAAGCGTCGTCGCGGCTGCGCGGATGGCGACGGTGTGCGACAGATCGTCCATGTTGATCCCGCGCTGCGACGGTGGTCGCATGTTGCGTACGGCGCTCACCGCAACCGCCGTCGTGGGGAACACGTCGGTCAAGATGTTCACCAATAGGATCTGCCGGGCGGTCAGCGGCGCGATACCACGCACCATCGTTCCGTAGACGTTGAAGGCCACTTCACCGGCGTTGCCGCCCAGCAACATCGCGACCGCGGCCTGGGCTTGTTGCCACAGCCGATGCCCCTCCTCGATAGCCTCCAGCAGGCTTCCGACGCGGCCCTCTGTCAGCACCACATCGGCGGCGCCGCGGGCCGGATCGCTGCCGTGCGACGACACTCCCACTCCCACGGCGGCGGCACGGATCGCCGCGGCATCGTTCGCGCCGTCGCCGACCATCGCGGTGATTCGCCCGGAATTGCTGATCTGCTGGACGATCTGGACCTTCTGCTCGGGCGACATCCGCGCATAGATGACGTTTTCCTTGACGACCTCCGCGCGCTCGGCGATCGACAATCGCTCCCAGCGCGCTCCGGTGATGATGTGATCGTCGGTGACCTCGAGGCCGATCTCGCCCGCGATGGCGCGGGCGGTGGCCGGGTGGTCACCGGTGATGACGCGCACGCCGATGTCGCGTTTGGCCAGTCCGAGCAGGAGTTCTCTGGCGTCGGACCGCGGGGTGTCGGTGATGCCGAGGAATCCGAGCAGGCGTAGCCCCTCGCCACACAGCGGTTCGAGTCCCTTCTCGGCTGCGATTGCCAGGTCGGCGTCCGTCAATCTCCGATGGGCGACCGCGATCACCCGCAGGCCGCTAGTGGCCATCTCGTGGACGTGGGTCAACAGCGCCTCGCGGACGGCGTCGTCCTGGCCTTCGACGCATGCCGAAAGGACGACCTCTGGGCCACCTTTGACTGCGAGCGTGCGACGGTCCAGTCCGGCCGCGTAGGCCCGCCCCGCGCGGAACGGCAACTCGCGGTCGCGCTTTGGCTGGGAGCCGGCACGGTTGACGACCGCGGCGTCGGTCGCCTGCAGTGGAGCATGCTCATGGATCGCCACCGGGGTCGCCAGCGCGGCGCGCTCCAGGATCACGTCCTCGTCGAAGTCAGGCTGTGCCGAGATTGCTGTCACCACAAGGCGGTTCTCACTTAGCGTCCCGGTCTTGTCGAAACACACGACCTCGACGCGGCCCAGCGTCTCCACCGACCGTGGCGCCCGGACGAGCACGTTGCGTTCGGTCAGCCGCCTGGCCGCCTCGCGCTGGGCCAGCGTCGCGACCAGGGGCAGGCCCTCCGGCACCGCGGCGACCGCGCAGTACACACCGCTGGTCACCGCCTCCCGAATGCCCGATCCACGCAGCAAGGCGGTAGCGACCACGCCGGCGCCGCCGGTAAGGGTCCAAGGCAGGACCTTCGCGGTCACCCCGGCCAGCTGGGCGTGCAGTCCCACCTCATCGCGCCGGCGCGGGGCCAACGCCATGGCCCGGCCCGCGGCGGTCGCACCGCCGACCGCGACGACGACCGCGCGGCACACGCCGCTGAGCACGGTCGAGCCCTCGTAGAGCATGCAGGCCCGTTCGGCCAGGGGACGGCCCGGCGTGGGAGCCGGATTCTTGGTAACCGGCAACGACTCACCCGTCAGCGACGATTCGTCCACCTCAACGGCGATCGCGCTCAACAGGCGTGCGTCGGCGGGAACCACCTCGCCAGCCCGGACCTCAATGATCGTTCCGACGGTCAGTTGCTCGGTCTCCACCAGCTCGAACTGGTCGGGCCCGGTAGTGATGCGGGCCAACGGCGTTTGGGCGCTGAGCATCTTCTTCAGCTGACGATCTGAGCCGAGTCGTTGCGCCGCGGCAATCCCGGCGCTACCCAACAGCACGATCCCGACGAGCGCACCGTCCATCGGAGAACCGATGAGCGCACTCGCCATCGCTCCGGTCGCGAGGATCGGTGTGAGCGGATCCTGCATCTCGTGCCACATTGCCTCGACGACGTCTTTGCTGCCGTCGGCAACGTTGGCGGCCAGCGTTTGCAATCGCGTTTTCGGCCGCGGGGCCGCCACGACTTCGGGATTGGCGAGATCCGGCCGAAGTATGCGGAGTTGTTCCTGCGCCTGGTCGGCGTCCAGCGCATGCCATTCGACGTCCGTCGCGGCGTCCGGATCGGCCTGCATCGTCACCCCACGCCCGATCATGTATCCGGGGACGAGCGCGAGCGCCGCGGCCGCGATGCTCGGTCGCACTCCGGCTGCCCGTACTCCCGGGAGCAGCGTGAGCGACCCGAGAACGGTTCCGGCGGCGGCCAACTCGACGCCGCGCCGCGCCGCGGACTTAGCCGCGGGGATGGCGTCGACGATCCGGCAGGCAACCTTGAGATTGGGCATCAGCACGTCCGCCGTCCACGCCGGTGCCCGGCCGGCGGCCCAGACCGCCAGCCCTATGTCGGCGGCCGCGAAGGCATGGCGCAGATCGCGACCGACAACGGCGACGACCTTGCCGTCGGCCTGCAGTTTGCGTACGGCGTCGTGGATTCCGAGGTCGACGTCGTCACCCACGGGCAAGAGTTCGTCAAACGTCCCGCGCAAGTGCCCGGGATCGGCCTGGTCCACCGAGACGAGTTTTAGATCCGCGCCACGTGCCGCGGCGATCAGCGGCTCGGCGAAGGGGTCCGCAGTGCGCGACACGACGATTTCCAGATCCCGCAGATCGGGCAGCTGGTGACCGGGTGACAGCGAGTCCCCGGCGTGGACTCCGGGTCCGAGCAGACCGGCGTCGACATCCGTTTGGGCGCACTGCCATACCTTCGTGTGCAGTTCTCCGTCGACACCGTTGACCTCCGCGACACGGAGGGCGTCGCCGACCAGCACCGCGGGATCGATGATCAGAACATTGACGCCATCCAGGCGCCGCAGCGCGTCGGGTCGCAGCACCAGGGTGCGATGGTTCCGGTTCAAGCCGGCGCAGAAGGTGGTGGCGAACGACTCGCGGGCGTAGTTGAGCGCGCGCGGCGCGGCAACGATGACCGCCTCACTGGCCAGCCCCGCGCCGCCGCTGACGCACAGGGCGATGGCACCGGCAAGGCCGGCCGCGGTGGCCGCTCTGGCGTAGTTTTCGGCCGCCGTGTCGGGCACCGGCCGCGGCCGGGACGATTCCGGCTGCGGCTCGCACGCCGCGCTGATCGCCAGCTGGGGCTCGTGCTCCTGCCAAGCGTCCACGGCCGCCAGCGATTCGATCAAGCGCAGGCTCCGAAGCAAAATGTCCGCGGCGATCACCGACGGGGTTTGACCAAGCGACTGAGTGACGGCTGTTCCCAGCGCGAGCACGGCGTCGGCGCGTGCTCGTCCGAGCGCCCGCTCGAATACCCTGCGTACGTCGGGCTGGGCCTCCGCGAAGGTGGTGGCGGCGGCAAATGCCCGCGGCAACCTGGGCGCTCGCGTCACCTGCAACACGGCCGACAACCCGAGCGACGCAAACTTGGCCGCCAGCAGGCTCACTCGGTTGACGACCTCCGCGCCGTCCCCGGGTATGTCGAGCAGGGACGAACCGACCTCCACCGGCCCGGACTCGCCGGATATCTCAGCTTGTTCGGTCGACTCGGCAAAGGCCCGCTCGATCGCCTCCACCATCACAACCAATTTCTCGACTGCCGGGCCATTTTCGCAGATGTCGACGATCAGCCGAGAAAGCGGCCAATTCACCTGTGTGCGTGCGACACCCGGGGTGCTGGCGATCGTCTTTTCGAGAACGGCTGCGTATTCGGCCGTGCGCGACCCTTCGGGTGCGCGCAGTTCGATCCACCCTCGTCCATTGCCAGACCAACGCCGGCGAGGACGTTCTCCACCTAACATCTCAGCTGCCGCGGCTGCGCCGCCTGCTACCACCATCCGAAGCCCAGAAATGATCGGCTCGATGACCATATTTGTGCGTTACCGCCCTCTCGCGATAGTTAGGCTTGACATTGCTGACTCGCGCAGCAGACTCAGCCGAGATGTATGACGCTTCACCGTATGGATTAAGAGCAGCGCAAAGGCGACATAGAGAAGCTGAAAAGCAAACGGACGACGAATTATTGGCCACGCGCTCAACAACTCGAGACGGAGAGAACCCCTGTGACGCTCATCGAACGAGCCACGAAGTCCGCGAATGCGGTTGCGACCGAGACCGTTTCAACGGTCAGCAAAGTCGGAACAGCGCTCGCTGAGGGCGTTGTCGTCACCGCGAATGACATTCGGACTGGAATGAGGGACGGTCACGTCCGTCCCCGCACTGTGGTCGCCGCTTCAGCGATCGGCCTGATCGCCATCGTGGAATGGCCTGTCATCGTCGCCGCCGGCGGCGTCGCCCTGATCGCCAACAAAATGCGGAAGCGGCCGGCCGAGACACCGGAGTAAGAGCCAGCTTCGCGGATATCTCAGCACGAGCGGTAACCTCATTCTCGTAGCGCAGCCATTGCGCGGCGGAAGGGGACAATGCGCTGATGACCGGCCCAACGGATGAAGCTGAAGTGACGCGCGGCGACCGCTTCATCAGGACGGCCGTAGAGATACTCGGCGAAACGGGACGCACCGACTTCACCGTCCAAGAGGTCGTCGCGCGTTCCAAGACCTCGCTGCGCGCCTTCTACCAACATTTCAGTAGCAAGGACGAGCTATTGCTCGCCCTGTTCGACCGGACCATCGAGCAGTCGGCACATGCGTGGCGCGCCGAGATCAACGGCCTGGACAGCACCTCGGCGTTGAAGCTGGTGATCGACCGCCTCAGCCAACAACCAGAATCCAGCACCCAGGACAGCTTGAACAGAGCGCTGAGCCTCTACAACCAGCATCTGGCCGAGACCCGTCCCCGCGAATACGCCCGCGTCCTGTCCCCCTTGCATCAACTGATCCGCGACATCGTCGGACAAGGCATCACCGAGGGCGTCTTCAACCCGGGACTCGATGTCGGGGCGACGGCCGCGATCATCATGCAGACCATGGTGGGTGCGCAGCGTTTGCATTGGCTGGGAAGCGAATTGAACGGCACGCCGATCGACGCCGGCCAGCTTTACGACTTCGCCAGCCGGGCGCTGGGCATCCGCGAAACCGACGACGAAGCGACCACCCCAACGTTGGCCGAGCTGTTCGCCCAGATCGGCATGCGACCGGTCACCCACGAGGGCGAATTCGCGATGACGATGCCGGTCAGCCCGCACGTGGTCAACACATCCGGTGCGCTGCAGGGCGGCCTGATCGCCACGCTGGTCGACGTGGCGGGCGGACAATTCGGGCTGGACTATCTGCAGCCTGACACCACCATGACAACCGCCGACCTGTTCGTCCGCTACCTGCGGCCGATCCGGCAGGGCTCCGCTCTCGCGGTACCCCGGATGCTGCGGACCGGCCGACGCGCGATGGTCATGCAGATCGACATTTACGGCGACGGGGGCGCGGAACTCGCTGCCACGGCAACCGTGAATTTCGCCATCATCAACGGACCGACACCGACGTCAGGCCTGCAAGCCGACGGGTAAAGCCCGTATACCTGGCTACCGAAAAGTGGTAACTTCATTACCGCAGCCCACAATTCAATCTTTTCGGTAGGAGATTGCCATGCCGTCTCGCGAACTTTCCTTCCCCGTGTTCGACGCCGACAACCACATGTACGAACCGCAGGAAGCGCTGACCAAGTTCCTCCCGGACAAGCGCAAGAACGTCATCGACTACGTGCAGGTCCGCGGTCGCACCAAGATTGTGGTCCGCGGCCACATCAGCGAGTACATCCCAAATCCAACCTTCGAGAAGGTCGCCAAGCCGGGCGCGCAGGAGGACTACTTCCGCAACGGCGCGCAGGGCAAGACCTACCGCGAGATCCTCGGCGAACCGATGAAGGCCATCCCCGCCTTTCGCGAACCGGCCCCGCGGCTGGAAGTCATGGACGAGCTCGGCATCGACTACGCCCTGATGTTCCCCACCCTGGCCAGCCTGGTCGAGGAGCGCATGAAGGACGACCCGGAGATGACGCACGACGTCATCCACGCGCTCAACGAATGGATGCACGAGACCTGGACGTTCAACTACCAGGACCGCATCTTCGCCACCCCCGTGATCACGCTGCCGATCGTCGACCGCGCGCTCGAAGAACTCGAATGGTGCCTGGAGCGCGGTGCCCGCACAGTGCTGGTTCGCCCCGCGCCGGTGCCCGGCTTCCGCGGCAGCCGGTCGTTCGGCCTCGAGGAATTCGACCCGTTCTGGCAGGCCTGCGTCCGGGCCGAGATCCCGGTCTCGATGCACGCCTCGGACAGCGGATATTCCGAATTCGCGAACGTGTGGGAGCCCGGCGACGAGTTCCTGCCGTTCAAGCCGACCGCCTTCCGGAGCTTCGCGATGGGCCACCGGCCGATCCTGGACGCGATGGGTGCGCTGGCGTGCCACGGTGCGCTGTCCCGCAACCCTGACCTGCGGATCCTGTCCATCGAAAACGGCGCCGACTGGGTGCCGGACCTGCTCAAGGGCCTCAAGGGCGTCTATAAGAAGATGCCGCAATCGTTCAGCGAGAACCCGGTCGACGCGTTCAAGCGCTGCGTCTACATCACCCCCTTCTGGGAGGACCGGTTCACCGAAATCGTCAACATGGTGGGCACCGACCGGGTGCTGTTCGGATCCGACTGGCCCCACCCCGAGGGCCTGAAGGATCCGATCTCCTTCGTCGACGAGCTGACCGACTTCGGCGAAGAGGACACCGCCAAGATCATGGGCGGCAATCTGATGGAGCTGATGAAGGTGTCCGCGCCGGGAAAGAAGCCGGTTTCCGCCTGATCGAATACGCCGCTTCGCCCTGGGCGACCGCGGGGCGAACCTTAACGAGACCGCCGCAGCGCAGCGCTGCTTGGGGCGTCGAATTTGGCCCGATGACCAGCGACTTTGCCACTTCCCGGGTAGTCCAAGCCGGCAATCTTCGCACCCCATCGACGGTCTCGTCCCGAGATAGTCCGCTGGCCCCCGACGGGTCGCCCAGGTGGCGTTAGCAAATTGATGCAGTAAGCCTCAAACAACCGTTGCTAATCTGGTTACTTGCGCGTGACTAATACACGCCGTTGTTTGCTCGGAATTTTGACTCGGTCCATTGAAAGGTCCGCAGGGAGGCTCCAGGAGGGACGGCCATATGGTGGCCGAAAAGGGCTGGGACAAAGCTGTCGGTGCGGCTGATGACGTACGCCGTATCTTCGAAAACGTCCCTGCCATGTTGATTGGTCTGGAAGGTCCCGACCATCGATTTGTTGCGGTCAATGCGGCTTACCGCGCGTTGAATCCTTCGTTCGAGCCGGTGGGAATGCTGGCGCACGACGTCTACCCCGTACTGGAGAGCCAGCAGATATTCCAGATGCTCGACCGGGTTTATCAAACCGGTGAGCGGCAGATCGGGGCCGAGTGGCGGCTGCAAGCCGACTTCAGCGGTTCCGGAATCGAGGAAAGGTACTTCGACTTTCTCGTCACCCCGCGGCGCCGAGCCGACGGATCGATCGAGGGTGTGCAGATCATCTTCGATGACGTCACAACCCGAGTGCAGAGTCGGCTGGCCGCCGAAGCGCGCATGGAGGAGTTGTCCGAGCGATACCGCAACGTCCGCGATTCAGCCATCGTCATGCAGCAGGCGCTACTGGCCGCGTCCGTGCCGGTGGTCCCCGGTGCCGACATCACCGCGGATTACCTCGTCGCCACGGAGGACACCGCGGCCGGCGGGGACTGGTTTGACGCGATAGCTCTCGGAGATCGGCTGGTGCTCATCATCGGCGACGTCGTCGGCCATGGCGTCGAGGCCGCGGCGGTGATGTCGCAATTACGCACCGCGCTGCGCATGCAGATCATCGCGGGCCACACCATCACCGAAGCGCTCGAAGCCGTCAACCGCTTCCGCGAGCATGTGCCCGGATCGAACTCAGCCACCCTGTGCGTAGGGTCGCTCGACCACACCACGGGCGAATTCCAGTACTGCACCGCCGGGCACCCGCCGCCGCTAGTAGTGACGTCCGATGCGAACGCCCGCTACCTAGAGCCCTCCGGCGCCGGCCCGCTCGGCAACCACACCGGTTTCCCGGTGCGCACCGAACTTCTCGACGTAGGCGATGCTGTCCTGTTGTATTCCGATGGCCTGATCGAACGTCCCGGCCGGCCGCTGGGCGCCAGCACCGCGGAGTTCGCCGACTTGACCGCCAATATCGTGCGCGGCGCCGGCGGCTTCGTGATCGATGCGCCGACCCGGTCCATCGACCGGATTTGTTCGGAGACACTCGAATTGCTGCTCCGAGAGACTGGCTACAGCGACGACGTCACACTGCTTGCGGTACAACGGCGCACCCCACCGCCGCCGCTGCACATGACGCTGGACGCTACGCTGCACGCCGCACGCGCCGTTCGCTCCCGGCTTCGTGACTGGCTAAGAGAGATCGGCGCACACTCCGACGACATCTCCGACGTCGTGCACGCGATCTCGGAATTCGTCGAAAACGCGGTCGAGCACGGTTATAGCACCGAGGTGCCCGATGGTGTCGTCGTGGACGCATCGTTGACCGGCGACGGCAACCTGCACGTCGCCGTGATCGACCGAGGAACGTGGAAGGATCACCGCAGAGGTGAGCAGGGCCGCGGCCGCGGCCTGGCGATGGCCGAAGCGCTCGTGTCCCATGCGCTCGTCACACGGGGCGAGGACGGAACCACTGCCACTGTGACGCACCGTCTCACGCGACCGGCGAACTTCGTCACCGACACCATTGCCACCCGGGCGCCTCGGCAGCGCCCGATCAACTCCGAATTCGCCTCAGTGCTCCGCGAACCCGGCTATATCGTGGTCATCGGCGACGTCGACTCCAACACCGCAGCCACTCTGGATCGCCAGATCGCCGTCGAAAGCCGTTCGGGCATTGCGCCTTTGACGATCGACCTAAGCGGTGTCACGCACCTGGGGTCGGCCGGGGTCGCCGCCCTGGCCGCAGCCCGCGACCGGGCGCGCGAACAGGGCGGCGACTGTGTGCTGATTGCTCCGCCGGGAAGCCCAGCGCACCACATCTTGTCAATGGTTCAGATACCGGTCTCCGACAACGACAACGAGAACGTCTACGTCGAAGAGTAAACGCAGTCAGCGGGTCTGTCCGTGCCGCACCTGGTTGAACGGCACCCCGCGATCGGCGGCGTACTCCCTTGGGAAACCCAGCACTCGTTCACCGATGACGTTGCGAGCCATTTCCGTTGTGCCACCGCCGATGGCGACATTCTGCCGAGACAGGTAGCGCAGTCCGGTCTCCAGGCCTTCACCGATCTGCCCTACCACCGAGGCGGCTCCCGAAATAGCCAGCGCGGTGTCCATGTCCAGAGTCACCGTCTCGGAGTGGAAGAGCCTGATGAGCGTGCCCGCCGCGGGTGGCAACACACCGTCTCGCACTTTGCGAAACACATGACCGATCAGCTGCTCGGCTACCGCGCGATGCACCAGCACGCGGCCGGCCATCTCGCGCACGCGTTCGTTGTCGGCCTGACCGGTTTTCTCCACAAGGCCAACGTAGTCAACGGGATTCGAATTGCCACCCTCGCTGCCGCTGCCACTTGCGAACTCCGAACCCTGCCCGACCGCCCGGCGTTCGTGATAGAGCTGCCGCGACGCCACCGCCCAACCACCGTTGACCTCGCCGACCACGGCGTCTTCGCCGACGTCCACCCCGTCGAGGAACTCCTCGCAGAACTCCGTGGAACCGCTCAGCATGGTGATGTGCCGCAACGTGATTCCGGGATGACGGATGGGCACCAAGAACATGGTCAGCCCTTCGTGCTTGGGTACATCCCAATTGGTGCGAGCCAGGCACAGGCCATAGTCCGCGGCAAACGCACTGGTGCTCCAGGTTTTGGCGCCGTTGATGATCCAGCGGTCGCCGTCGCGTTCGGCGCGGGTGATGACGCCGGCTAGATCCGATCCACCGCTAGGTTCACTCAACAGCTGCACCAACACCTCATCACCGCGCAGCGCCGCCGCGATGTGCTGCTTTTTCTGCTCTTCGGTGCCGGTGTCGAGCAGCGTCGCGCAGCAGATGGTGAACGTCGGGGTGTTGAGGATCAACGGCATTTCGTAATTGAGCGACTC
>Ga0182030_10018657_pt1 | contig 13287 bp, 8 predicted proteins | sample 812S3MmetaG_FD_121299 | JGI IMG/M metagenome (GOLD analysis project Ga0182030, IMG submission 121299) | Permafrost microbial communities from Stordalen Mire, Sweden - 812S3M metaG (Illumina Assembly) | ecosystem: Environmental > Terrestrial > Soil > Wetlands > Permafrost | place: Sweden... | reverse complement strand
TGACGTCTCCAACGGTAATGGGGGCGCCAGGGCCAGTCCATTTGACGGATCTCGGCGTTGAGAAGGTTCCCCGCTCTTGTTCCATACTCGCAATCTGTTTTTGGGCGGAATTGGCCGGTTTCGGGCGATGAGCACATCGATTACTCAGAGGGACTTCCCCTCTGTGGTTGCGTCCAGATGTATTCAGAGTATAACTACAAGAAGACCTCAGAAGCCTGAGCCGAAAGGCGTGCGAGTTCGAGACGCGCCCCGGGTATCCGCAAGCTCTTTGTTAAGCCCGGCGACACCATTCGTGAAAAGGCCCTGCTCTGCATTTTGACCGATGGTCAGGATGAGGCGTTCCACGAGCCGTCAATGCAATTGGCGGAAACAGCTGTTGCCACGACACGGGGAAGGCAGCCACTCGCCGCTTCAATTGACCAGGAAACTTCCGGAGCCCTCAGGCCCCCCCCGCCGCGCGTAGAATGGCAAAGGAGCTCGGAATGGATTTGGCGGCCGTCCGAGGGACTGGCCCGGGCGGACGCATTACCGTGGAAGACGTAGAGAAGGCCAAAGCCCTTCGGGAAGTCAGTCAAAGCGCACATGACAAAACACCCAATAGTGAAACTCATTAATCTCCCCTTTTGTGGAGGACAGGTACTTCAACTCAATTCGAAGCTGCGCCTTTCCGTGGGTTAACGATGCGGGCAGTTCAAAATCCGACTCAACCCATGCCTGGTTCTCTGGAGCTGAAGAGTTGAAAACCACCTGCCACGGCCTTTCGACCTTTATGCCGTCAACATAGACCTCGGCGCTCTGCACTCCATTGCCAATCCGTGAAAGGAGTCGGCGAAGCCGTACGCCCTCATTCTTGGGGTCCACGGTAACGGTGAAGGCACTGTCGCCGTTAAAGGCCCGACCCTCCTCCAGAAAAGTGCCGGCCTCCACGTCCTTTTCGTACCCATCGAACGCACTTCGCAGCGAGCCTTCCCAGGTCTGCCCTTCTATGGAGTAGTCATGTGCCTTTTCCGAGCCACGCACCCCAATGTCAATGGAGTCTGTCTGCATCAACCGCGGTAGGCCTGTGGTTTTGTAGTAGTAGATCACCACGTCGGCCTTGCTGTTCGTCATAGCCGGAACCCGGGAGTACTCGTAATTTATCTTCACCTGATCCTCGAATACGTAGGGATCGTTCGCATAGATGCGGTAGGCTCCCTGCGTTCCGCTAATTACCCCACCCCAAAGCGGCTGCTGAAACCCCGCGCCGCCCCATCCCTGGTTATGATCGTCTTCGGTCCCGTCCCCGTGGACCTGCGGAGTCCGGCTGCCGTCGAAGTAAGTGAACTCATCGCCATCCATTGCGTAACCTTGTGAATAGAAGCTGATTCCCACGACGTGGCCGTACCCCTGCTCCCGGAAGGCAGAAGCAAAGAGCCCATCGCCTGGGTCGGCATCCTTCGTCTCCTTCGCATAAAAATGTCCCGCCTCTCCCGAAGGGTAATTGAGCAGCGCCTTAGGTTTCACTTGAACGTCCGCGGCAACGTTCACCGTCTGCGAAGAATTGTTGATTACTTCGATCTTGGCCGAGGTCCAATACGGCATTGGCCAATAGCAGTAGAAACTGCCCTGCTTGCCGTCGAAGCCGTAGAAGAGGTTGGACAGCCTCTTGGAGGGAACCGTGGACCGGTCCGAATAGTCCCCGGCGCCTCCGCCGAAGAAGACCCCGATCGGCATGTCGACAGCCGACCGAGCGCCGCCGTCCCACGACATGCGTATTCGAACATTGAAGAAGGTGTCTTCCGAATAGGGCGCCATCCGGATCCTCAAGCTGGCTACCGACCCCTGGCCCTTCGAGTCCAGCAGCATTGCCGTCTGGCCCGGCGCAATGGAGGCCGAGGTGCGGCTGGCTATGTTTCCCGCTGTTGCCTTCGGGTCCTCGCCAACGTGGCTCCATGCGGCGCGGACCGCATCGCTCGACGGCTCGTCCTTTGACCAGGAGCTGACGTGGGCGTCGGGCGGATAGAGAAGATAGGTGAACTGATACCAACTCGTCCCGTATAATTCGCCCTTCAACGAGGCGATATATTCCTTATAAGCTGCGCTTGGGACGAATGTTATCTTGAGTCGCTTTGCAAACGGCAGCGGATAATACTGAACAGCAAAGGCCTTCCCGTGAAGAATGCGCCGCGTCAGGTCCGCCAGGCTCAAATCCCCTATGCGCGCCCGGAGGAGCGGGCTCCTCTTGAGCAGGATCTCAAATTTCGATTCCGATAGCTCGCCAGATATCAGCTTCGAATAGAATTCCCGGTCCGTGCCGCTTAAGTCCTTCGCCATCGACTCAAGCATAAGATCCTTAAACTCTCGGTCATCAAAGCTGCCGGTAAAAGAAAACGGCTTGTCAAAAGGGGCGCGCATTCCGCCAAAGAATTCGTCGACGGACAGATCGATCCGCGGCTTAGTTTCGCCATCGAAATAATAGCGAATACGCGACTCTCCCGCACCCGGAGAATACAAGATCCTAAACCCGTAGTCAAAACTGCGGTCGGCCTTAACAAACTGCCATATATTGATTTGTTGCCGGTTTAGGCTTCCAGGCCCGAACGCATCGAAAATCACGAACTCCCCATTGGGGTCGATGTATTTCGTGAAGGCATTTGTGAAGCTTCCGTCGTAGTTGCCTCCCCCCAGATCATATGATGCAAACTGAAAAGTCTGGGTCCCCACCGGATAAAAAAACGGCAGGTACTCAGGATGTGCCAGCCCTTCCATCCCGATCGGACGGACCCAAGGGGACGCCGCCTGACTGAAGCATGTCGTGCCTGATATGAGGTTTCCCAGGAGTAAGGAAAGCACCACGCATACCTTGAAGGCGTCATTCCCTTTCATTTGAGATTTCCCGTTTGGTTTCTCGCCCACGACCAGCCTGGAACCTTTTTTGTGATTTTTACCTTCTTCAAAGGTTTGCACGTCCTGTGAGCGGATCTTACTCGCGAAGAAGCACTCGTCATACCTATTTCGGCGAATTGCCGTTGTGTACCGGAAGAAGCTGTCATCGGACGAGGATTCCCGAGGCAGAATGTACTCGTGTGGATGCTTCAGCATGGTCCTGGTGCATGTCCATTTTCTTGTGCTCCATAAAGTCACGCATCTCTCCAACAGTCATCGCTTTCCATTGGGCGCCGTCGGGCTCAGCCGTTGAAATCATGCCAACCATTCGTAGCGACAGGATCTCCAGGTCAGCCTAACAAAACCCCGGCGAAGGAAAACGAAAGCAGGTGAGCGCGGGTTCGCAGGACCCCATCCCTGCGTCTGCTTGGATCGCCCGCCGATTATCAGTCAGGCCGGGTTCACCGGCCTGGTTAATTTCTGCTCTTCCGGGAGCTTGGCGCCAGTTCCGTCCGGCATGCCGTCGCGGAAGGTGCCAAACCATCGATCCAACGGGATCACGGACTCACCATAGTTGCATTCGAAATACCTGTGGTGCAGATAATGAAAATACGAGCCGGTCGGCAACCGGCCCTCCAGGATCGGCCCCTCAAAGCCGTGATGACCGCAGGCTGGCGAGAGCCCCGCATGCTGCAGCTCATACATTATATGGAAGGGATGCGAAGGGATGACCCAATGGATCATCACCGAGCTAAAATACAAGAGGTGCTCGACGGGATGCATCGCCATTCCCGACCAAGCATTGGGATTGACGTTCTTGTGGTGCAGATAGTGGACATATTTATAGAGCGGCTTCCAGTGGGTGAGCCGATGTATCCAGTAAAAGTGAAATCCGCGCCAAAGCGGAATCACAAGGATCCAAACGACGAACCATACCGGATGCGCGTGCCATCCCAGGTACGGGATGCGATGGTTGGCGTACAACCACATTGTCACCACCTCGTAAGTAGACCAAATCCCCCCGCCGAATACGCATGTCCAAAAAACATTGTCGTACACCTGGTCGCGAAACAGGAACAAGTTGCTGTCCCGCGCGGGCCACCGCACATCGTACTTCCCCTTGGTGCCCTCGATCTTGAGCTTGTAGAGCAGCAGGTGGTAGAAGCCGTACCAGGCCCATATCAGGGCGACATTGCGCAGCCAGATCTGGCCGACCCAGTCCCAGCGGAACTCAACACAGCGCGCCACTGCGGGCTCCGTGAAAAACCACAGGATCACCGAGACCGAGAACATGGCCAGATTGCGCGGCCACATGAATCCCGGATAGCTGACCACCCATTTCAGGGTCGCCAGCGGCTGGGGCGGCCAATTGAACATTGGCGAGTACTTGGCGGGATGGGGCGGCCTCCATTCACCCTTTGCATTCCGAAACTCATTCACCGGCAAAGCTGTAGACGCTTCGATTTTCATCGCTCAGACTGCCTGGTCCCTCGTCAAACCGTCATCTACGATGGCATCATTCATCATATTCTCTTGAAGTTAAATTCCGGCGGAAGGAAAGACCATACAAAATGTTCGTCCCGGCTCAGGGATCTATCCATCCGCCCCACCTAGATGCAACGCAGAATTTCGGGGTTCTCAGGTCGCATGGTCCGTCCCCGCCGCAGGATTGTTGGGAATTGTCTGAGAGGTACCCATTTAGTAAACAACTGGACCCTGGTGCGAAACACACGCGACCATCGCAGGATGCTGGCCGCCGACGCACCGTTCATATCCAAATCAATGTGATGAAATGCCCTCGCGAAGCAACGCGACCGATCGAGGTGGGCGTCGGGAAGTTCCGATACGCGCAGTTGCTTGGGTTCGCCCATTGGCTGCGCGCCAACAATCATCACAAAGAATTCAAATTGCGACAGACGGCATCCGTTCAGCTGTCATTGCCACGGTGGCGGCCATCCATTCCGGCAATTTCTTTGAGGCCACAAGTCACCGTGCAACAAAAGGTCCGCATTCCCCACTCGACATACGTGTGCCCTTGCCTCCGGGTTCAATCTCATTTGTCCCAATCTACTATATAGCATTTTGATATCGATTCAATCACAGCGATCGCGGTTCCAACGACCATCAAAATGCAGCATCTAGTCAGGAGATTCGTAAGGATATTATCGGAATAGTGAAATAAGATGAATTCAATGAATGTTGTGCAGCAATCGGGAAAGCCGCCCAAGGCTCGCAGCTCAGGACGGGTCCGGTGGTGGATCGTTTGGACCCTGTTCTTTTCGACCGCCATCAACTATATCAGTCGGCAAACCTTCTCGGTTTTGGCGCCGTTGATAACGACGCAATATCATCTGACGCATACGGACTTGAGCAAAATTCTTGGGGCGTTTCAGATTTCCTACGCAGTGACTTGGCTTCTCGGAGGGGTCTTCCTTGACGCGGTGGGAACGCGACTCGGGCTGGCTCTGGCAGTGGTCTTCTGGTCCCTCATCAACGGCCTGACGGCATTCGCCACATCTGTCTTCGGCTTCGCATCCTTTCGATTTCTCCTCGGAATTGGGGAAGGATTCAACTGGCCCGGAGCCAGCAAGACTGTCGCCGAATGGTTCCCCAGCAAGGAACGCGGCCTTGCGGTGGCGATCTTCGACAGCGGCTCCAGTGTGGGAGGAGCCGTCGCGGCGCTGGCCATTCCTTGGATCGCATTGGCTTTTGGTTGGCGCTCGGCCTTCGTCTTTTCAGGGATGCTGGGGTTTGCTTGGCTGCTCGTGTGGTTGCGCGTCTACCATCCGCTGGACCATCATCCAAGGGTGACGCAGGAGGAGGTTTCGCTTATTCGCATGGGCCAGGATGTGTCTGTCACCTCTGCGGAGCGCGGCACGCTGCGTTGGCTAAAGCTGGCCCGAAATCGGAATGTATGGGGCATCGTCCTTGGCCGCGCACTCACCGATCCCATCTGGTGGTTCTACGTTTTTTGGCTGCCCCAATACCTGAGCGATGCGCGTGGATTCAGCCTGAAGCGCATCGCCCTCTTTGCCTGGATGCCGTTTGTCGCTGCCGATCTCGGCAACTTCACAGGCGGCATGATTTCAGGCTATTGCATTCGCCGAGGTGTCTCCGTAGTGCGAGCCCGCACATGGGTATGCGCCGTCAGTTGCCTGCCGATTCTTGCAGGCATTCCCGCGGCCGGCGTGCACAGTGTCTATGCCTCGTTGGCGCTGATCTGTATTGCTCTATGGGGTTACGCGAGTTGGTCCACCATGGGCCTGACACTGCCCTCTGACCTGTTTCCCCAGGATATTGTCGCCACGGTGACTGGCCTGAGCGGACTGGCAGCAGGCCTTGTAGGCGCTGCCTTCACCTTTGCCGTCGGGAATCTGGTCGATCGCTTTTCCTACGGACCTGCGTTTCTGGTCGCCGGACTGCTGCCCCTACTCGCAACCGCATGCCTATTCCTATTGATTCGCGCGCCCAGCGCCTCCGTCTCCTCCTAGGCTCTGCGACAATCGCCCTGCCTGCTGCCCCCCGCCTGCAAGGCTGCCTAAATAGACGACACGGTCGGCATGCTGACGGATGAAGCACTCAACCGGGTTCATGCAAGAGGCACAGGTAGGGGTGTCGTGAATGTGTCCTCGGGGCCATCTTTGAAGCAATGTCATCGATCCCTTACGGGCGTGCCCGCATCTATTAAATCAGGCCGTTTCAGAAGGAAATTCGATCGCCAAGAGACCATTCTGCAGTTTCCACTCAAGATGTTCTCGAAATCCATAGCCGGACTGAACCAATTCTTCATCCTTACGGGAAAAATCCGATCCGGTCTCGCTCCCGGCTCTTGGGCCCTTTAAGAGGATATTTTGCTGGAAAGAATCCATGAAAACGCCGAATCACGAAGTCACGCGTTTCAACGCGGGGACAATCAAGCTCGAGATACATCGCACTGGAAAGGATGCTGGCAAAGCAGCCGCCCACGCAGCGGCGGAGGAACTTCGGCGTTTGGACCATCTAGGAAAGGACATCGGCGTCATATTCGCCACGGGCGCCTCGCAAATTGATACGCTCGCCGCCCTGACCTCGATTTCCGGTTTGCCTTGGCGCCATGTGCTCGGATTTCACATGGATGAATATGTGGGGCTCGATGAGAACCATCTGGCGTCGTTTCGCCGCTACTTGCGCGAAAAGCTGAGCCGACGCGTGGCCATGCGCGACTTTTTCGAGATGGACGGCAATCCCGAGGGCATCGATTCCTTTGCCCGGGGGTATGTTCGCAAGCTGGACCTCGTAAATCCGCAGCTATGCCTTCTCGGGATCGGCGAGAATGGACATTTGGCATTCAACGATCCCTCCGAGGCCGACTTCGACGACCCTCAAGCCATCAAGGTGGTCACCCTTGACGATGTGTGCCGGCAGCAACAGGTTGCAGAGGGTTGGTTTGCGAGCCGGGAGGAAGTGCCGAAACAGGCCCTAACACTCACCATTCCGACCCTGTTCCGGGTCCCGAAATTGATTGTTTCAGTTCCCGGACGCCGCAAGGCGACGGTGGTCCGGCGTACCATGGAGGAAGCCATCTCTACCGATTGCCCATCAACGCTTCTTCAAACCCATCCGGACGTGACAATATTTCTGGATGCGGACTCCGCAGCCGCATTGAACGGGGTCTGCTTGCCCAATTAAACGAGCCCAAACAAAGAGGCTGAACCAGGAGGGAATTCAATGCCTGAAGAAAACAAGAAGGAAATCGACCGCCGGACATTTGTGAAGCAAGCGGGAGGGGCCGTGCTCGCGGCGGGATTGAGTGCCAAATCATATGCGCGGGTCCTTGGGGCCAACGACCGCATCCGATTGGGTCAACTCGGCTGTGGCGACCGTGCTGAAGGGCATGTGCACATGGTGGAACTTGCGGCAAAGCAGATGCCCGTGGAAACGGTTGCGGTCTGCGATATCTGGCGCCTGGCACGGGAACACCGGGCCGCCCAGGTGAAGCGGGTATTCAACCTGGACCCGCAGGTTTACAAATACTCGGAAGAGATGCTGGAGCGCAAGGATATCGACGGCGTGATGATCGCCACGGGCGATTTTCAGCACGCAAAGTTGTGTGCGGAGGTTGTGAAGGCGGGAAAGGATTGTTATGTCGAGAAGCCGTTTGCCAACGTGCTCTCCGAGGCCATTGAGACGCGTAACCTCGTGAAGCAGTCCAAGCAGATGGTCCAGATGGGCACGCAACATCGGAGCCAACCCTACCCCCTGGCGGTGCGTGATATCATTCGTTCAGGGCGAATCGGCGACATCGTCCATATCGAGCAGGAATGGAATGTGAACGAGGAGAGATGGCGGTTCACTCCGACAGACACCGGCCAATCCAAGGAGATGCTGATGGACCTAAACATGGAATGGAAGAAATGGCTCAATGGCCGGCATTCACAGCTCAGAGAAGAAGATACGGACTGGAAGCGGTGGCTGCTGGGGAAGCCATATCGACCCTTCGATCCCCACGTGTATCTCGAATTCAGGCTTTATAAGGACTTTTCGGCGGGAATATTCGACCAGTGGCTCAGCCACGGCTGCGACATGGTGCATCTTTGGACAGATGAGACGTATCCAGAAAGCGTAGTCGCAAACGGGGGAGTCTTCACCTGGAAGGACGGACGGGAGAATCCCGACGCATGCGTCGCATCAATCGTCTACCCGAAGGGGTTTCTCTATACATACAAGACGCTCTTTGGAAACAGCTACCGGAGTTTTTCCAGAATTCATGGACGCGACGGCACCATCGAGAATTATGGTGGCGAGGGCGCGTCCCTCTATTCGGTCACCCGCGAAGGGGGAAGGCATGAATTTGATCCAACCGAGTCCGGGCCTGTCTACGCCAAGCTCCCAATTGCCGGACCCACGCAGGACGGTGAGGAGATTGTGCGTGCGCCTGGGGCCCCTGCGCCCAACTCCCTCGGCCCGGACGATGACGACGTGGGCCACATGGTCAACTGGCTTGAGTCGATGCAGACGCGCACCCAGCCGAACGCCACCGTCGACCATGGCTTTTCACATTCGCTCGTGTGCATCATGGCGGCACAGTCGTATTGGAGTGGCAGGAAGCTGTATTGGGATCCTCGGAACGAGCAAATCGTCGATCATCCGGTCTGAGAGTGCGCCGGCCGGCCGAGGCCACAGCGGCCTATGGACCGAACAAATCTGGCAAAAGCTTAAGGAGGAAGACTCAAACGCCGTCCCGTTAGCCGCCGGACGCTCAAAAAGGCCGTTGGGCAGTCGAACACTCTCGCCTTGGCTCAACGATTTTCGCCGCATCGCCCGGTGCCCTGGGCCTTACGCCGTCACGTGAGGGGGCCTGCGCCGCCTCGGTTATGCCCGGATTGGCCCAAGGAGACCTTTGCTGTGAATGCTCGGGCCTATAAAGTCCAAACGGTGCCCAGCATTGCCGGGACTCTCATCTTAGCCCGACGGGAACGGCGGGCAGAAGGCCCGCTCGATTGAGGAGACCGTAAGGAAACGCAACCGTCGCCAGATAATGTGCATGCTGCAATTCACGGCCCTGTGCGTTGAGAACCTCCCACGCCTGCGTGGTGCCATCGGGCCTCATGTTGTCGCGCAACGACTTGACGAAATCGTAAGCCATGTCGCGCGCCGCCGCCGGATCGATCGTGTGCAGTGCCAGAATATACCAGCCGGTGCCGGTGCCCCAATATCCGCCGTTCTGATAATATCCCAACTGACAGGTGCTCTTCATCCAGCCGTTCGGATGAGCCGGATCGTGGGGCAGGACTTGGGTCACCCAGCCGTTAATGACGAGCGAATGGTCCCGGAAGCCGCGCAGGAGCGCACGGGCCACTTTTTTCGACGTACCAGGATCAACTGCGCCAATATCCACTGCGTAGGCGCTGCCCCAGACATCGGGCTGGTTGCTGAAGTTGGTCGCGGAATGGAGGAATCCTTCGCCGGGCATCGTCTCATGGTAAAAGGTCGGGCCCAGGTTCCCTTTGATTTGTGCAGCCGCTTTGACCAGGCGCTCCGCCATTGCGGCATCGCCAATCGCGTGGTACAAAGGCGCGAGTCGCATCGCCGCATCATAACGCAGCACCGAGGTGAACAGGAGAAGTCCACTCTTGAAGACACCATCGCAGAAGCCGAAGTCATGTGCATTCCTGTCGCTGTCAATGTCGGCGGTTGTGACCAAGCCCGTGGCAGGATCGCACGGGCTTGCGTCAAACACCTTCTGGCATAGAGCGCTGAGTGCAACCCATCCGCCGGGCGTCATGATCTGGGATCTGAAAAAGTCGGCATTCTTGGCCATGTCGGCCTGCTGGCAGACCGAAAAGAGAAAGAAGTAGGGATCATCCAGTGGCGGCATTGGGCCGAAACTGCCACCACCCTGGTCATTTCCTCGGGCCGGACCGGGGAAGAACGAGGGCTTGCCGTCATAGTATATATGGTCGGGCAGCGAGTAGGCTGGAACGAGGATGCCGGGTCGGACCTGCCAGTCCACATTCGGGATCGTCGCCGCCATGAGCTTGATCCAACCCTCAACATCCTTGAGCGAAATGAAGTCGGCGCCTAGATCCATGTTCGAATCGCGCGGGAAAAAAGCGGCATAGACCCGCGGGCCGTCGGGCGTATAGATCGCATATGGCGTCGAATTTCTTTGGCTCAGCATAACCTTTGCCGCCTGATCGTGCAAAGCGGCTTTGTCTTCCGGCGACATCTCGCTTACTGACACTTGTCCCGCCGCGATCCGTGCCTCCTTAACGATGCGCATAGCCTGATCGTGGAAGAAGGCCGTGTCTTCCGGCGAGAGCAGAGGTTCCGCCGACCAGCTTACGGAAGATGCCGCGCATAATCCCAAGATCAGTGGGGATGCGCGGAGGATTTTTTTTAAAAGGAAACAATCAGCCCGCAGCAGCGCGTCCTGAGCTCCTAAAAGCGAAAGACCATTGCACATGTTGAGAGCAATTATGCAGGGAAAGCCATCGATGACAAATGCTCAGGCGGCCGTGGGCAACGCCTCCGCGGGGCAAGCGAGCCCTCGCGCAACAACGTCAGCCATGCAAACAAAGCCCGAAACCGTGCCATTGCGGAGAACGTCTTCTGGCAGGTGCTTGACCACCTGCAAAGCACCTTCCTGGCCTTCTATCAATGCCCGCGTAGAACTGACCCACTAGCGCCCGTTTAGAAGCGACTTACCCCCTCTGGGCCGGAGGAAGGGCGGACGAGAATCCCAAGCTGAGCGAAGCGAAGTCTGAGAATCAGGTCAGCGACACCATGATCGAGATTCGTCGGGTGGCAAAACGGACGGACTTACCTCGCAACGGAGAAAGCCAACGAGGCTTCACCCATCTTGCTCTGATGAAGGCCGAATGAATTGAATTATCGGAGTCCCATAGGGTTTCAGAGGAGGCCGACGGGCACGGCGCCCATGATGCGATCGGCCCCTCCATGAACCCTGAGTTGAAGAGCACGCGTTCCCTTCTACTCTACGTCCGGCAGTGCAATGTGCGACAAACCCTGCCGCAAATCGAACACCGCCGGAGGAATTTCTGGCACGGGAAGCAGATCGAATTCTAACTGGATGTCAAAAACAGACGAAGCGCCCCATCGCGGCCCCTCGATTTCCGATGTTTTTGAGAGCCAACACGCGGTGCGTGCATGGCTTGTGGTCGCCATGCTCTGGGTGGTCGGGGGCCTGAACTTTCTGGACCGAGTCATGATCACGACCATGCGTGGATCGATCTGGGACACGATTCCAATGACCGAATCTCAGTTTTGGCCTGCTCACCGCGGTGTTTCTTGGGGTCTTTGCGATCCCGAGTCCTTTTGCCGGGCTTCTCGCCGACCGGTTCAACCGCAGGAGCGATTTACGTCGGCCGCCTCCTGCGGGACCCGAACGTGAACGTCAACAGGGTCTTTGAAATTGCCAGCGCGGGCCTCTTGGCGTGTGCCTTCCTGCTGTTTTTCGTGAGGCTGCGGATCCAGGCGGGCGAGCCGGCCCGAATTCCGCCTGTCTAATCGGCTGGAAAATATGCTTTGGACCCCCACGCGGGCAACGGGAATGGGGCCGGCATTTGCTTGTCTTCGGAATGACTGTTTTCTTGCGGGTGCGCATTCACCGGGCCGCGCTTCCCAACCTGGATTTGGTGGCGATCATTGCGAATTGGCGCACATTTTCTTGCTTGTCGTCGCGTAGCTAGATCAGGGTACTTCGTAAATCTCAGCCAGAGCGACCCCGGTGTCGCCGCTAGCCCCTGATACCTGCGCCGTATAGGCTCCGGGGGGCAGAGTTATCAAAATAGCCGAGTCGGGCGTGGCGGATTTGCCCCATGAAAATGCCCCGACTGAGGCTGCCGTCCCTGCAATCTGGGCGTTTCCGCCCCAGCCGGTGTTGCTCGCGACCAAGGTGGAGCCCGAGAAGAGCTGGAGTTCCGGATCGGGCAGTGTGCCCGTGACGCCAAAGGGCACAAGCGCAGGCCCCGAAGCGCGAATGAGGACCGTCTCGGAGGTCGTGCCACCCACAACGAAGCCCGCGATCAGAATGTTTCCGCCAGTGCCCACCTGCACCCGCGCCGAGATGTTGATAAGCCGCGGAGTCGTCGTCGTGTACGTGCCCGCGGGCGTGGCATCGTAGACCTCGGCGAGCGCGACGCCCGTATCGCCGGATTGCCCGGCGATCTGCGCCGTGCAGGCCCCGTACAGGGGTTCAATGAGCGCTGCGTCGTGACTCGACGCATTGGTCCATGGAAACGCCCCTACGCCCGCAGCCGTGCTTTCGATCGCCGTGCTGCCGGCCCAGCCGTTATTGCTGCCAAGCAGGGTGGAGCCCGAGTAAAGCTGGAGCTGCGGGTCGGCAAGCGTGCCTGTGACCCCGAAAGCTACGAGCGCCGGGCCCGATCCGCGGATTAGCAACGATTCCGTGCCCGAAGTTCCTGCTCCGCCAACGACAAAGCCGCCTATCAGGACGTTGGCCCCCGTCCCGACCTGCGCACGGCACGATATGTTGATCAGGCGGCCGACATCGGTTGTCGAGACGACGGAAAGGGTCGCCGTATTGCCCTGGAGCGAACCCAAGGAATTGGACACTATGCAGTAGTAGCTTCCCTCGTTGGCCGCCGTTGCGCCGTTGATGACAAGCGTGGCACCCGTGACGCCCGACGCCCCGCCGCCGTTTGAAAGGGCGCCGCCGTTGCAATACCACTGAAAAGCCGGCACGGGATAGCCGCTGGCCAGCGCGTCAAATACAACCGTGGAGCCACTCGCAACCGTCTGGGAACTCGGTTGAATCGAAAAGGCTGGAGCCGCCGCGGGCACGGCGGTCACCGCGCCCAGGTCCACCGACGAGCCGACCTGCGAAGGATTTCCAAAGAAGTCCGTCGGCCCGAGGGCCGCGCCTATGATCTCGGGATCTATCCCCGCGCCGACCGCCGG
>Ga0182030_10018655_pt1 | contig 13288 bp, 12 predicted proteins | sample 812S3MmetaG_FD_121299 | JGI IMG/M metagenome (GOLD analysis project Ga0182030, IMG submission 121299) | Permafrost microbial communities from Stordalen Mire, Sweden - 812S3M metaG (Illumina Assembly) | ecosystem: Environmental > Terrestrial > Soil > Wetlands > Permafrost | place: Sweden... | reverse complement strand
GGCCAATTGGGTTGGATTGACCGTCGAGGGTTACCATTGACTACTCCGCGGGCGTAGTTCAGCGGCAGAACATCAGCTTCCCAAGCTGAGAACGCGAGTTCGATTCTCGTCGCCCGCTCCAAGCATTATCCGTCGAAGCCCAATGATTTCATGGTCTTTTCATTGACCACGGTCGACCACTGTTGACCGCCACCGCCCCTTGTTACATGCCCATATATGCCCGCAGTATGCCCGTGGTATGCCCGAGATTTGATCGGACGAATAACTTGATCAGCATCTGAGAAGTCCACGGCCTTTGGATGTAGTGCTAACAGACCAAGAGCGCCTGTATATGGCCAGCAGAATGGTGAGCGGCGTGGCCGACTGTCTAGCTGAATTTGCGAGTTGTTCCGATGCAATTGAATCGTGGGATTTGATTGAGTTGGCCAGCCAGCTCGAGGTCGCCGTCGATACGATCCGTTTAGCGAACGGTGCCTCGAACTGAAGTCGAATCACGCAATGAAACTGAAGGTTAGGATGAGCGAGCACAGGCGCAGATAACGCCACGTCAATGGTGCAATTACCGATAAAGGGTTCCGTCCATTTCCCAACCCATCCGGCAGACACCTGCGAAGTCATCTCTGGCCCGCACAGGATTGTTAGAGACACTTTTAAAGCACTGAACACCACACGTGGGAAATTGTCTTTGTGGCTTTCCACCGTTATAGGCAGCGCCGTTTGGAGCGGGTTAACACCGTCACACGAACATAACGCTTTGACAATTTCCACGTTTGCCGTTGCCGGAAGTTTGGGAGGTGCAATGTCCGGTGCACTGATGGTCGCAGCGTGTGTGTGGTTGACCTCTTGGAAGTACACGCTCCATTGGACTTCCTATGCCGAGAAGACCGGCCTCACGCAGGGCTGGACACCTCACACTTGGCTGTACTTGATGAGCAATTGCCAGCACAGACTTAAAGACCTCACATGCACTCTCACGTCGCTCGAGGGCGTTGAGTATTCCGCGACTCCAAGGATCACGGCCAGTGGCCCCCTTGGATCTGGTATGCGAAGTCGAGGTCAGAAAGTGTCGGTCGGCTATCCGATTGACTTTGGGGCTGACCGGTCGGAGATTAAGGATCCTGCGTCTAATGAGTATCAAGTTGTTTGGACAAGCCTTACAAGAAGTGGAGGCGGTCCCATTGTCATTTTCAAGACGAAATGGATCGTGGAACGTGATTCTAAGACGGAGATCGTCCCGAACGTATAGTGACTGTGCCCTCGTTGTATTTGGTCGATACCGGCGACTTCGACGTGTACTGAGAGACACCTTCCCTCGCAGGAGTAAACGCTACGTTCTGTGTTGAGGAGATGTCCGCGAGACGCCTGGAGAAGACAATGCCATATGGATTCAGCGAAGAACAGTGGGATCAAATGTTTGAGACGGGTCTCATTTACTTGGAGCGACTTGCACGTGACCAAGGTGACTGCAGTTATACGGACTTCTGCAATGAACTGCGCGCCACCTGCGGTGTCGCCCCGGAGCCACATAGCGATGCCTGTTCTCAGCTGCTGAGACAAATTGCTGAAGAAACTTTCGACTCACATGGGGCAATTGTGACCGCCTTGGTCCACTACAAGGACGGTGGCATCGAGCCGGGTCCGGGATTCTTTGACCTATGTCATCGGTTGGGACTCATCGAGGCAAAGCCCTATAGCGACGATCGAAAATTGGAGATTGTCACCGAGCAAGTGCGATTGGTGATCGAAGCGTACCGGAGAAGGAAAACCTAGTGACGAGCGAACTTCGCGAAATCCAAAGTCTAGGATTTGAATCGGTCTGCGTAATTGACGTGGAGCGAACTTCATCGGGAGATCCTGTGGAATACCTCCCCCAAGATCGTTACGCAAATCGAAGTGGCCATGCTCTTAATCCAAATGGCGTGGGGCCATTCTGCAAAATGGAGCTGCCAGCGCTCAATAGGTCCCCCGGCGTCTACGCCATCGTCATTGGCGAAAGTGTTGTCTATATCGGTGAGTGTCAGAACTTTGCCGAGCGCTATGGACCTAGAGGTTACGGCGTAATTCACCCGAGAAACTGCTTCGTGGGTGGTCAGTCAACGAACTGCAAAATAAACGCAAGGGTTCTTACCGCTATTAAGGCTGAATTGTCCCCGATTCTCTACTTCGTTGCGGAGACGGAGGCACCTCGAAAGGTTGTCGAAAGAGATCTAATCGCTCTACTTCTACCTAAATGGAACGGATGACTTAAGACTGAGGGATTGAGTGAGTGATATGCGAACTCGATGAGACAGTCAAGAGATAGCGTCACGTCAGTGGCCGACGACTCAACCGAGACCAACCTAAGGGATCTTGACGCAGAATTCGACGTAGACGTTGAACTCATTCAGAAACAAACGGACTATCTTTCGACTTCTGCTGAGGAGTTTGACGATCGTGCGGTGGAAGACGTGGAAACCCTGTACCACTACACGGACGTGAACGGACTAATGAGTATTTTGACCAAGCATGACTTGTGGGCCACGAACGTCTTTTTTATGAACGATGAATCGGAGATAAGACATTCATTCGACAAAGTGAATGCAATGTTAACCAACACAGAATTGCCAATGTCTCTTGTAGGAACACCGCACACAGTCGCGGACAGGGTAATTAAAACGATCACAAATAACTTCGCTCAGTACGTAAATCTTTATGCCGTGTGCTTCTGTGAGTCGGGCGACCTACTCAGTCAGTGGCGAGCATACGGCGCGAACGGCGGCTATGCGATCGGCTTTGATGCATCGCAGTTGAGGAAGTTGACGAGTCGACGGTTTGCACTGATCAAAGTTAGTTATGACGAGGAAGAACAGGATCTAGCCTTGGCCAAGTTGATTCGAAAGTGGAGAGATTGTTTCACGGATGACGCTGGCAATGTCCACTATTCAAACTCAACCCTCAGAGCGCTGGAGTTGATGTTTGCCGAAATCATTTCGATGGTCGGACTCGGGTTTAAGAACAAAGGCTTCAGCGAAGAGGAAGAATGGCGGTTGGTTTACCGCAAATCCGAGATCGTTCTCGATGACGGGATCAACTTCCCAATTGATTTCCGAGCACGAAATGGAAATCCAGTCCCATATGCAAGAATTTCATTCAATCGTGACGAGTCTGCAAATGACTTTAGAAAGCCCATTCAGTACGTTGTAATGGGACGTCGAAACTACAGCGTTGTTACGGGATTTGCTTTGGTCAAATTCTTGCTGTCTTTGGGTGGATGGCACCAGGACATTGGCATACGTCAATCCGCGATTCCCTTGCGAGCTTGGTCTACATAAGAGCTCGCTCCTTGTCGGCGGCTTAAGTGCCCATGGCTTCAGCAAGCACGGTCATGCCGCACTCAGAATGAGTCTCGATTGAATGCCATCTTCAACGGCCGAGATGTTGCCATCAACATGGTGCTGCAAGTTAGATATCAGGCGGGCGACCGAGTTGCCACAACCGTTGCGGCGTAGGTGAATTCGAATCATTTCTGGAGAGATTTCTAATCGAATCCGACTCCCAACGTGAAGATCGACTGCTTCAATCTCTGCGTAGTTGTCTCCGTAGTCACCGATGCTCGCCCACAGCCTGAACGGTGCTCGCGAAGAAAAGATCTGACTCAAGAAGCCGTCGAAGTCGGCAAGTGGTCTACTGAACAAGAGTTCAATCGGGGTACCAGTCATTGTCCCGCCGGAAGAGTCATCCGATTCCTCGTGACCACGATCGCTGAATCGGTCAAAGCCAATCGCAAGCGCTTCGGCCGCTTCAACTAGTTCCCTATATCTCTCGATAGTCCCCGCGACCACGAGTTGGTGCAGAGCAAACGACTCTCCACTTGCCAGGAAGGAAGCCTTTCGGGTCACTGCTTCATCAACGGTCCCCAATAATTCGTCAAACGCAACCAACCCAACGCGGTCAAGGCTCAGCGCATATGTGTAATCAGGCAACTCCGCAATCGCGTCAAGAAGATCCTGTGAAGTACCTCCGCTTGCATGAAATGTCAGGTCGTGGACAAGTTCCGCCGGACGGAATTTTTGAGCTTTGAAATCAGAGTTGACCCATTTCGTTCTCCCATGACGCTCAATCGCTCTCAAGTGTGCCGAAGGTAGCCAAACGCGATCGAGATCATGGCGGCGACTGGTGGCCGCTGTCAGTGGTCTCTCAGCCAAGCTCACGGAATCACTCGTGTGAAAAGACCAGAATCTCTCATCCAGTGTGTCCACGAAGTACGAGGCGTCTCTAATTGAAAGAGTGAACAGATGATCGTCGTCGGTGATTCCAACGCTATGGTCGCCAAACGCATCACGAAGAAGTGCCTCGGGCGATTCCACTGGATGCGCTTCTAGTACGTAGGTCTTCCAATGCCTATTGTCCGAGACAAACTGACTGGCCATGCTACTGCGATCCATCATTTCCTTCCTCGGCGTCATTCTCGTCTATCGAATCGAGTTCTGCCAGCTCTTGTCTGTAACTGGCGTCGTCAAACAATGTTGGCTGGTTACTCGCAACAACGATTCTCCTTCTTCGTGATAGCGGCGCAAATCTCGCTGCCAATCGCTGGTAACTCTGAGTGCGACCGCGTGGATCAAGGTTCTCAGGACTTTCAACAATTCGAACGCTGGCGCCATCATTTACACCAGTTCTTGGAGCGAAGATGAAATTCTCGGAAGCTGCATCCGCTGCCCTTCGAGCAGCATCTTCAATCTTTCGAATGAGTTTATTTCTATATCCGTTCGGATAGAGAGGCAACGAAGGAATTGCCTCTTCCGCGAGCTTGTGTATTGATACAGCTTGTCCGTGACTCGCGAGTAGCGCCACAAGGCAAGGTTGAACTATTTGATCAAACTCGTCGTTGGAAGACTCAAGGTCGATCGTAATGATTCCTGGTGGAGGTCCGGGAATCGAGAGTGGTGACATGAATTGCTCGGCGAGTGCCCTGTTCGCGATTGGAGCGCCATGCCGTGTAACTGCGTTGGTGCCAATGGCCAGAATCGGATAATTCACGCCTGCCATCGACAACCCCATCTCGATTCGGCTGAAATTGTCTTCCGTGGTTACATACAGAGGCTGCGAATCGGGCATTGCCCCTCCCGAAATTGTGATGCCCAACATCTGCACGAGCGTGTTCGTCTGAACGGTCTCGTACCTTCGGGCTTGGACTTCATCAATATTGGTCCCCGATTTTGACTCACACAAGACGAAATGCGTGTCTGTTCGCGACCAAGTGACCGCGTCAATGACCACGCGCCCGTCGCTACTGTCCGCTGGGTATTCCAACGAGTGAAGCGCAAATCCGGCATCGAAAAATGGTCGGGGCCAGCTCGTCTGAGACGGATAGCAGAACGCAAGAAGAGCGTTCAACGGGACGAAGCGCTGATCCACGTTCCGTCTCGTTCCACAAATGTCAAGAATAGAGGCGGCCTGTATGAGTCCACCGGATGGGAGGTCGCTTCGAAGTCTTCCTCAATCCATTCCACTGAATCATGCGTCACGCTCAACGACGGATTCAACAGCGCGGGTCGTGGGTGATCGGCCGAATTGTCATCCCTTCTCACCTCTCCGTCCATTGTTGGAGTCACGTTTAGGCTTGAAGGGATGGATGAAGCAACCCGAAAGATCATTTGGGCTACGTCCGGGGTTGGTCTCTTCAGCGCTGGCTTCGCTGTGACGTTCTCGACTTCCACGGCGAAGTCAACACATTGGTGGGCAGTGGCGCCCGCGATTATTGGGTTGTTAGGTGTCTATCTCTTTGCCGCGGCTCTCACAACATCAAAGTGGTTCATGTATCCAGGAAAGTCTGGAGTCGTGCGCCAAGCGATGATTGCCAGCGGAATGAAAATGGTCTTGGGTTTGTATCTGATTATGGCCGGGAGGCTAAACCAAGGCAATCACAACGACAACGCGAACATGATTCGGGCATGGGCTTGGTCCGTTAGCGATCTCGTCGGTAAAGGTTGGGGTACTCACGAAGTCGTTCTTCTGAGTCTTGAAAATCAAGGCACACCACGAGATCAGATCAGAGTCGGCATTGACAATTTGCGTTCACTAATGCAACGAACGAAGTGCGTACCCGAAGACCACTTTTCGTGGGATGAGACCGCCGATTGGTGCACATATATCACGGAGCGATTCCCACTTACCATGCCAGACATAAACCATTGGATTGTGACGGACCAGCGCGATAGGGAGGTGCGAGACTAACGGGTTGCCGATCAGGTTCGAGGGGTCGAAGAAATCCAGCACGTTGTCCGTTAGCGTAAAAGACTAAGGCACGACACCTTTTCACAGAAGTTCGCTTCGAGGTCTAGAGGAAGAGGCAGCAATAACTCCGCCGGAGACAAAACCAGAAGAAGCTCCGCGAATTCCCGGATCTGTCGCTATCGCAGTTGCAGCCGCAGTGTCGGCGTTTGGTGCCGCTGTTGCGCCACGTCTTGCCGGCAAGGAGGGCGAGCCGGAGGACCAAATGCGCGGGCCCTTAGAGATCCTCATGGCATCGATTGCCACCGAACTCGGCGTGACGGTTACTTCGGTGGGAGAAACCTCGCTCTCGGATCTGCAGGTGCGACCTGACTATGCGGTGAAAGTCAACAACGCGGTCACTGGGTACATCGAAGTCAAGGCGCCTGGTAAGGGTGCAGACCCGACACTGTGGAAGTCGTCGAGTCACGACGCCAAACAGTGGGAGAAGTTGAAAGCTCTTCCGAACGTGCTCTACACAGACGGTCAGGAGTGGGGCTTATATCGCACTGGCGAGCCCGTACGTGAGGTCGTTCGACTGGTGGGAGATGTGCGCAAAGCTGGACACAAGTTAACGACTCGTGATGACGCACTGGCACAGATGCTGTCGTCGTTTCTTCACTGGGAGCCGGTCGCGCCACGCCAAATTCGCCAACTAGTCCGCTCCGTTGCGCCTCTCACTCGACTCCTTCGCGAGGAGGTAACTGACACGCTCGCCCGCGAGAAGAAGGCTGGCAGCGGACCGTTCACTTCTCTCGCCGAAGACTGGCGCGCACTGCTGTTTCCTGATGCGGATGACGCAAGGTTCGCAGACGGCTATGCACAGTCGGTTGCATTCGCGTTATTGCTCGCTCGGACCGAGAAGATTAGTTTCACTGGCAAAACCGTCGACACGATTGCCAGGCAACTAGGTAAGACCCACTCTCTGCTCGGGAAAGCTCTTTCGATTCTGACCGACGACACAATCGGAGCGTTGTCGGTGACTCTCGACACATTGGTACGTGTCATCTCAGTGGTTGACTTTTCAAGATTTGCGAGTCAACTTGCCGATCCATACCTAGCGCTCTACGAACTATTCCTTGAAGAATACGATCCGGAGCTTCGCAAACAAACAGGCAGTTATTACACGCCGACGGCGATCGTTTCGTCGATGACGAGTCTTGTCGACCAAGTACTGCGAACACGCCTCGGTCGTAGTGAAGGGTTTGCATCCGAAGATGTCACAATCGTCGACCCGGCCATGGGAACAGGTACGTATGTACTTGACGTATTGGAGACGGTGGCGACTACGGTGAGTGCGGCCGAAGGACCGGGCGCGGTTCCATCACGACTTCGCGACACTGCCTCACGACTAGTTGGGATTGAGATTCAGACAGGACCTTTCGCGGTGGCCGAACTCCGCGTAGCTGAAGCTCTTCATCGATATGACGCGGGGATTCCAGCGGATGGACTGCGCCTGTACGTAGCTGACACGCTTGATAATCCCTTTGCCGAACAGGCTCACCTGGCGGCGACGTTGGCACCGATTGCCGCCTCTCGCAAGGGCGCAAACGAAATGAAAGCTCACGAACCCGTCGTCGTGGTCCTCGGAAATCCGCCCTACCGAGAGAGGGCAAAGGGTCACGGCGGCTTCATCGAAGACGGGGCCCCGAACACGATGTGGGCAACTCCGCCTCTGCAGTCATTCCGCGAGCCCGGTAACGGTAGAAACGAGTACGTACTCTCCAACCTTTACGTCTATTTCTGGCGGTGGGCCACGTGGAAAGTCTTCGAAGCAAACCAGGACAATCAAGACGGCGTCATCTGCTTCATAACGACAAGCGGCTATTTAAAGGGTGCGGGTTTCGCAGGAATGCGGCGCTATCTCCGCGAGCACGCATCCGAAGGTTGGATCATCGACTGCACACCGGAAGGCCATCAACCGGATGTAGCGACGCGAATCTTCGGCGGCGTACAGCAGCCGGTCTGCATCGGCATGTTCGTTCGTCGCGCTAACAAGGTCGCCACTGTCCCTGCTGTCATTCACTATCGAGCGCTTCACGGCAGACAAACAGCAAAGTTTGCGGCCCTCGAGACGCTAGACGTGGATGCCGAGGGCTGGGATCAAGTGCCATCTGATTGGACCTCACCGTTCCTACCTTCCGGTCAGGCGGCGTGGGATACAAGTCCGGCGCTCGGAGACTTGATGCCGTGGCAGTTACCGGGCGTGAGCCCGCATAGGACGTGGATATGCGCGCCATTGATATCGACATTGGTCGAACGTTGGGCCAAGTTGGTCTCCGCTCCGTCCGACGAGAAACCAGGCCTATTCGGTGAGCGTGACTCTGCTGGCGTAACGAAAAAGAAGCCTGGATTGTTTGGATTTACGCACAACGACCGTGCGGTCGCTGATGAGCAAGGCCAGTCTCTCAATCCAGTAGCAATTGGCTATCGCTCATTCGATATCCAATACATAATCCCCGATGATCGGCTGATGGATCGGCCTAGGCCAGACCTTTGGCGCGTACAAGGCTCCCATCAAATTCACGTGACTGAGCAACACGACCAAGTCATTCAATCGGGTCCGGGCCTTACATTCACGGCCGCCATTCCTGATCTGCACTACTACGCGGGGCGAGGCGGTCGCGTTCTTCCACTCTTTTCAAGTGCTGACACGTCGACTCCGAATCTCGCACCCGGTCTCGAGGATGCCCTCAGTGCGCGTTTGGGTGGGGAAGTCACTCCAGAAGATGTCTTGGCGTATGTGGCCGCAATTACGGCACACCCAGCATTCACGTCACGTTTCGCGGATGATCTGCGAACGCCCGGCGTTCGAGTTCCGATTACTGCCAACAAAACCTATTGGAACGAGGGGGTCAAGATCGGACGTCGAGTGCTTTGGCTTCACACTCGAGGAGAACGCTACGTCAACCCCGAGGACGGTCGCCACGCTGGACCACCGGACATCATGGACGCTGTCCGACGGCCGCTGGTGGTTTCGGCCATTCCGAATTCCACCGATCGATATCCCGACGAAATGTCCTACGACAGCGAATCCAGGACTCTTTCGATCGGTGATGGCAAAGTCGCACCAGTCGACCAAGCGGTAATTGATTTCGAGGTCTCAGGGATGAACGTCTTGCGGAAATGGTTCGGGTATCGCCGCGCGACAAGGCCCCAAGCCCACGGAGAGCAATCTGACCTCGATGACATACGTCCGTCAGTTTGGCCGTCAGCGTACACGACGGATTTATTGGCACTCATCAGAGTCCTCACACTTATTACAGACCTCGAACTTGAGCAGTCAGAATTACTCACCAAGGTCATGGAATCAGAGCGCGTGACTGTCGCGGATTTGACTGAGCTCGGGGTTCTTCCAGTGCCAATCGAAGCGAGAACACCCCTCTCGAAGGCAAAGCTCACGAAGAAGAATTCGACACTCTCTTTCGACTTGTAGAAGCAAGGAGCGGTCTTAATCCGATGAAAATCTTCTATAAGTCGATTCAACCTTTTACAGTCACATTGAAACGGCCGAAAAAATGGAGTGGGCCGGCTTAAAATTACTGCTCCACTGCAAATGGTGAAGCCCACCAACTCATCCAAGGTGCGATTGGCCATTCGGTTTGCACGCCAAACCCAAATTAATTTCCGCTACGAAAATCCTTGCATGTACGCCGTTCCTGCACCACCCTTTACGGGTGCCTGAAACCCTAGATAAAGCTACCGCGAAGTGGATTGAATGGCTGGAAGTCCTGCGTCGGGAGTTGATGGAAATCTACGTGGACAAATTGATGTTCGCTGAACTGTACGAGAAAATCAGAACATCAGGTGCTACTTCAGGCATCTGGCTTAACCACTACCTAAGGCTCTACGTGTCGAAGCAAACAATGGCAGTTCGTCGAATTACAAGGGGCAAACCTGGCACTATCTCGTTGACACGACTTTTTGGCGAGATGCTGAGTAGAGATTCTGAATTGAACGAGACTTGGTTTCGAGACCTTGTCGCGCGAAGGGCGAACCTCGGCGGAGACAAACTTGATCTAGTTGTCGAAGGATTTGTTCGGGTGTGGTGCGACGGCAGCAACGCATTGTCGCGAAATGTCATTAATTCAGATCGTCAAGAGCTCGGTCAACGTGTCCGCATAGCGCGCGAATGGGCCGATGAAACAGTGGCTCATTTGAATGAAGGTGGCGAGGTAAAGAAGTTGACCTGGGGAGAACTGAATAGATCCTTTGACACGATTGCAGAAGTGTTGAACAGATACAACGGCCTTTTCAAGGGCACCGAATATGTATTTCCTCCTTCATTACCGTTGCACTGGCAAGAGCCATTTGAGCGCGTCTTATTCGCTTCGGAGAATGAGGTGTGACAAGTCGGAAAAGTATCGGAGCGAATTTCGTCGTCGGCCCAAGCCCACAAGAGTGCAACCTTTAACTGGCGGCTTAAGGAGTCATCCTCCAGCGCCTAGCGAACTGGCACACTGATTAGGTAACTCTATTGATACTGTGGCGCCACGTTAATGACCGCATTCTTCATGCAAGAAAAGCGCCGCTTCCCTTCGATACGGTCGTATAACCGACGCAACTTATTGTTGCCTCGAAGTAAATGATATGTCCTGACATTGCTGATGTAATCTTCAGGGAGGATTGCGCCGCGCGAGGAATTACACGCCCGTTTTTCAGCCACTTAAAGTGGATGACGGCGTCGGATGGAACGTCGGCAACCCTTGCGGTCACAACAGATCCAATTTTGAGCGGAGCTTTGTATTTGAGCGTTAAGACTGGTTGAAGAATTCTCTTCGTCACCTTTATGTTTGACGACTCCGCGCTCAAGGATTGAGAGCCGTCGGTTGCAGTTACGTCAACGGCAAGATTTGCTCCGACGTCCTGGGGCGCGATTTCGTACGAATTTGAAGTTGCTCCGGAAATTGGAGAACCATTGAGCATCCACTGATACGCGAATGTCGGATCACCGGTCCAGGTACCAGGATTGGCCACCAGTGTGTTCCCGGCTGAGTGTTTCCCTGTCACGGTAGGGATTGAGGTATTTTCCAGCTGTGTTATGAATGCGACCATTACCGCGATGCACGATTCGACTCCATCTGGGATGTACCAACCAGTGCCGACGCAAAATCCATCCGACGAGCAAGCGGATGCGTACAGGTCTGAAGTCGTTGTCGTCGACTCACTTATTGGAAGCGTTGCTACCGGGGTGGCCCATTGGCCGTTTTGAAGAATCGAATAGAAACCGTCGAATTCGCCGTAGGTCACTCCAACGGCGAGGCAGTCGCCAACGTCCATACATGAGACCGACGTGTACCAACTTCCGAGGTCAATGTTTTCCAAGTCTGGTTCAGTAGGAGTACTCCACGTCCCAGAAGAAAGTGTGGACAAAATTGGAAACGCACCAGCTCCATCTTTAGTGAGTTCACTTGAGCCGACCGCGACGCACGCTCCGCTAGCGGGACAAGAAATTGACGTCAACCAACCCGATGGGTAGACAGTCGACGCCGGGCCCCACTGCGCACCTTGTACTGACCACACAGTCGATCCTGCCGAGCCACCTGAAAGGCTCTGCGCAACGAAACCGGCGACTTCGCAGTCCGAACTACTCCAACAACTAACGGACTCATACTGTTCCAAGAGATTCGCGTCCGCGATTGGGGCGGCCCAAACTCCGTTCAACTCTTGAATGCTAAAAGATTTGGTGGTCGAGAGATATGGAACCCAACCAACCGCTAAACAATTTCCGACGGAATAACAACTTATGCCTTGAAAGTGGAAATTGTCGTTGTCGGGAGCCTGGTAATCCGCTATCACCGGTGTTTGCCAAGATCCGTCTTGCCAAACTTCACTGATGATGGACTGCTGGTCATTCCCAATGACCGTGCACGTCTCGTCCTGGGAGCAACTGATTTGCTCAGGCCAGATTTGTAGGCCGTACTGATCGTTGGGGAGATTCGGACCTTGAGCCCAAGTTCCATTGGACATTTCATAGATGTCCCCCCGTACTCCACTGTCGAAGGCGACGCACGTGCCGTCGCCCAAGCAACCGACGCTATTAAGTACAGTGCTCCCAAATTGTTGGGTAGTTACTGTCGGTGAGCTCGCACTGGCGTCGACACTTACAAGGACCAACGAGAGGGCGGTGAGCGTAAGTGACGTGAAGAGTCGCACGAACGAAAAGAAAACATGCGATCGAATTCTGACGTTAGTGTGCGCAGGTGCTTTTCTGTCGTTCCACACGCCAACCATGGTAATCATTGGTTGGAAGTGCCGTCAGACGAACTTTGAGTTACTCCCAGATTGAATCATCACGGGGGATGGCACAAGGGGCGACTACCGAGATTCATCCGAGCTTCAGGATTCGCAAATGCCATCGAAAGCCCTGACTGACCTCCTGCTCCTTTCAAATCTCAGCCGAGAGACTCTCAGGCATTACCTTGCTTTTGATGAAACTCACCCAGTCAGTACCGGACAACCAAGTGTCTCCAGACATGTTCAAAGTGAAAAAGAGTAAGGATTGGCATGTCACGTCAGCAATATTGATCGAGAATTCCAAGACTTGCATGCCCCCTTCTTTGGCCCCGCAGCAGTGGTGAAGCGCTCTCCAATTTGCTGACCGTGGGCCTTTCTCCAGACCTCTGAACGTTGTAGAAGAATTGTGGTCTGTCTCACATCTATTTTTGAGGAATTGATTATGCAACGCGTCCTCAAGGCTCACCAAGAGATATCCTCTCTCGATTAGTTTTCCGCATTCTGCGCATATCCATTCAATGTTGTGGTCCGGCATTAGCCTCCTTGAAAACCACACTTTGTGGCTGAGAAGATTTTCCCATATGTTGTCCAGTCTTTAGCCGGAATGTGAATCCACGCTGCCTGACAGTGGGTTCCGGCTGATTGAGCTGAAAGCTCGACCTGCAACGAAGTCTCCCTTGATTGACGTATATGTGAGTTCATCACCCACTGCCTTTTCGAGGCACTGAATCCTTCATTTCCTCCAGCCCGAGGACGGCGTGCGCGAAGCGCCAAGCCGTCCGTACGGGCTCACTGAGTG
>Ga0182030_10018654_pt1 | contig 13288 bp, 9 predicted proteins | sample 812S3MmetaG_FD_121299 | JGI IMG/M metagenome (GOLD analysis project Ga0182030, IMG submission 121299) | Permafrost microbial communities from Stordalen Mire, Sweden - 812S3M metaG (Illumina Assembly) | ecosystem: Environmental > Terrestrial > Soil > Wetlands > Permafrost | place: Sweden... | reverse complement strand
GGCGCAGAGGAAGGGAAAGAGTTCCATGATAAACTGTGGCCGAGTAAGAACAGATCGTGAAGCTAGAAGACTATAAGACCGTTCTCTACCGCCAGCCGGATGACGCCTGGGTCGCCGAAATTCCAGCTATTCCGGGATGCTACGCTTTGATGCCAACACGTGAAGCGGCACTGCAAGAGCTAGCAAGCGTATTTCAGATGCTCGTCGAAGAGTACCGCCAAAAGGGCGTTTCCCTGCCGGCCGACAGCACCGAAATCGTTCATGCCTAGCGGGACCGCCCGAGAGTTCCACAATGTCGCGCGCCAACTCGGATTGCTTAAGACCCGACAGACGGGCAGTCATGAGCGCTGGAACCATCCAGATGGGAGAGCCGTGACCATTCCTCTTCATGGTGGCCGCGAGATAGGCCCACCATTGTTCTTCAAAATCCTGCGACAGCTTGGCATTTCTCAGGAACAATTTCAGACCTTACGGTAGGTCAGCCGAGATCACGGATGCTCGGGCTTGTAGACAATACACCGCTTCTGCCCCGGCGAGATTATGGAGAATATCTCCATTAATTCCGTTCGATGGTGCTGGACCGCTGCCCATACCGGGTCCCCCTGGCAAGCGACGATGTACTCGGCACGACGAGCTGGGTCGAGCAGCGCCCACTCCCAGTCAGGGTGCTCGGCTTCGGAGATGATGTGGCGCAGCGGAATGCCGGCCATGGGCAGCGCGCCCGCATGTTCGGCTTCATACATCAGCAGCGTCGACGAGCGCGGCAGGCCAGCCAGAAAGCTCGCCAATCCTTGCTCCAGCGCGATCCGGCCGCCGGAATTGACCTGCGCTTCACGCAAGGTGATTGGCGATTCACGATAGACAGAAACGTAGCTGGCGGCAATAACCGCGAGCAAGACGCACCAGACGGCAATGCGAATCGATGAGATAGTCGCTTTTTCGGCAAGGTGTCCCACCAGAATCGCAAGAAACACCGCAAAGACCGGCAGCAGTTCCAGTCCGTAGCGCACGTTGTAGTAAGAGAACGGGTACCAGACCGGTATATAGATAGGCACGCTGCCGTAAGCGATGGACAGAGCGTAGAAGGCGAGCGGCAGCCATAGCAGCAGAAGAATCCCGTATCGGCGAAAGCGCCAGAGGGCGAGCACGGTCCCGATCAGCGCCACAACGAACAGAGATTGTCCCCATCTTGGTGGTCCAACATTGAGCTGAGCAGCCTTCAAGAAGTAAAGTGCCGCGGTTAAGACGTGATGCTGGCCGGGATAAGATGCCGCGCCGTGCGCCGTGCTGCGCAGCGCAATCGCCTTCGCCGAATAGGGGCCCGTGGCGAAGTCAAGCGCGTTGCCTGAAACGAAGTAGGTGTAAATCAGCCAGTAGACCGGAACCAGCGCGTTGAGGACCAGGACTTCGGCCAGCGATTTCGCCAGGGCACGCCGCTGCCTGGAGTCAGGCGTGCGATGCCACCAAATTACGAAGGCCGATAGCAGAGCGACGCCAAAGATCGCGCCGGCAAACCATCCATCGTAACGGGTGAGCGCACCTCCGGCCATCGCGATGCCGCAGGCTTCCAGTGCGGGCCGAGGTTTCATGGAGGCCGGTGTTATAGCCGAGTCGAAATCCGGGGGAAAGGTCGCGCGCAGAAACTCGTCCAGATAAACCAGAGCCCAGAGGAAGAAGGCCAGGAAGATGGGCTCGTTCATGGCCGTGGCTTGCAGGTAGAGCAGGTTCGGATTCAGCGCATAGATGGCGGCGGCCACGTAGGCGGCAAGTTGTCCGGCGCGAACGTTCACCAGGCGGAATACAGCGAGCGCGCCCAGGACATAGGCGACCATTCCGGGGACGGCTCCGGCGATCCCGCTGCGCCACAGGGCGTCGCTCCACACCAACGGCAGCATGGCGATGTGTTGCAGCGGGAGCCAGACTGTTCCCAACTGACCGTAGGACTGCAGCGGATGACGATTGTCCACTACGCGACGCGCGATGTTGATGTGCGCCACCGCATCGCCGTAGAGCAGTAACTGCTGGTGCGCGTAGTAATAGAAGAGCGCACCTATGGAAAGTGCGCCGAGCAGCAGAGTGAAGCGTGCTTCGTTGCGCCGCTGTTGGTAGCGTTGTGGCAAAACGCGATCAGCGCGCTTCACAAGAAGTTCTTGCCTTTCAGTCCAAGTGCGTCAGCTCGCGGAAGATGTTGAAGCGCTCATCGATTTCTTCGCGGGTAAGCGACTGCAGCCGCTCGGTGCCGAAACGCTCGACCGCAAACGAACCCATCACGCCGCCGTAGAACATGGCCTGCTTCAGCACGCGGCGGTTCACTTCGCCTTGCGACGCGATGTAGCCCATAAAACCGCCGGCAAAGCTGTCGCCCGCTCCGGTGGGATCGCGTACTTCATCAAGCGGCAGTGCGGGAGCCCGGAAAGGATGATGGCCTCCGGCGAACTGGCCATCGCGGAAAAAGATGGTGGCGCCATACTCGCCATGCTTGATGACCAGAGCGCGCGGACCAAGCTCCATCACCTTGCGTGCGGCGCGAGGCAGACTGCTGTCGTCGGCCAGCATCTTAGCTTCGGTGTCGTTGATCAGCAGCACGTCCACTCGCTGCAGCATCTTCTCCAGGTTTTGGCGATGTCCGCCGATCCAGTAGTTCATGGTGTCGCCGCCGACCAGCTGCACGTTCGGCATCGCATCGCGCACTCTGACTTGTAGCACGGGATCGATATTGGCCAGGAAGAGATAGTCGGAGTTGTGATACTCGGCCGGAATCGACGGTTCAAAGGTTTCGAAAACGTTTAACTCTGTGTTGAGAGTCTTGGCCTCGTTGACGTTCTCGCCGTACTCGCCGGTCCAGTGAAAAGTTTTCCCTTTGGCGTGCTGGATGCCACGCGTATCGACGCCGCGCTTGTTCATCACCGCTTCGTTTTCCGCAGTGAAATCTTCGCCCACCACGGCCACCACCCGAACGTCGGTGAAGTGGCTGGCGGAAAGCGAAAAGTAGGTGGCCGCGCCGCCCAGGATCTTCTGGCGCTCGCCGTAAGGAGTTTTCAGGGTATCGAATGCGACCGAGCCAACCACAAGAATGGACAAGTGCTATTTTCCCGCTTTCTGTTCGGAGTCGAAATACTTGCCGACCAGCAACACGAGCCGCTCCAGTGTTGCCGCCGGTACAGCGCTCTTCTGGGTCATGATGGCGTTCTTCAGCGCTGAGCCACACTTGCAGCCGCGCGTCTTGGGCATGGCGGCTACCGCCTCGCGGACCACGTGGCTGGCGTTTTGCGCGTTGTTCTGCAGCACAGCGACGATCTGGTCGACCGAAACGGAGTCATGCTGCTGGTGCCAGCAGTCGTAGTCTGTAACCATGGCGACGGTTACATAGCATAGCTCCGCCTCGCGCGCCAGGCGGGCCTCGGTGAGGTTGGTCATGCCAATGACGTCGAGCCCCCAACTGCGATACAGGTTGGACTCGGCGCGAGTGGAGAACTGCGGGCCTTCCATATTCAGATAAGTGCCGCCGGACTTCACGTTGACCCCAACACTCCGGCAAGACTGCGCGGCGATGTCGGCACTTTCAGCGCAAATGGGATCACCAAAACCAATGTGCGCGACCAACCCATCGCCGAAGAAGGTGTCCACGCGATGGCGAGTCCGATCGACAAACTGATCGGGAATGACGAAATCCATCGGATGATGCTCTTCCTTCAGCGAACCCACCGCCGAGAGCGAGAGAATCCGCTCCACCCCAAGCTGTTTCAGCCCGTAAATGTTGGCGCGATAGTTGATCTCGGTGGGTAAGAAGCGATGGCCGCGACCGTGACGCGATAGGAAAGCCACCTTGCGGCCTTCCAGCCTTCCCAACACGTAGGGGTCGGAAGGTGCGCCGAATGGGGTTTCCAAGAGTAACTCGCGCGCGTCGCTCAAGCCGGGCATGGAGTACAGGCCGCTGCCACCGATGATGCCGATTTCCGCCTGCTGCAACCGAAGCTCCTTGGAGACAGTGTGCAAACCAACGATTATACAGGCCAAGGTCTCGGAGGACGGCAAAAGCCCAACAGGTGGCACTGTCCTAATTTCGATTTCAGAAAATTAGGGCTGTGGAAAACCGGGGGGGTGCGATGAAGCGCTCTCCCAAGCCACATGTAAAATGTAAACATAACAGCAATTGATGCGCCAAACCGATGCTGGAGTCACGGCAAATTAGGACAGTACCGACAGGGCGGGCATTGCCGGCGGCCTTATTCTTGGTAAGTATCCCCGCAAGCCTCAAGGGATAAGTGCCTTATTTCTTGTCATCACCAGCCGGCTCGGCCGGCGAGGGACCTGCTTTTCAAGATTTGCGCCACCGTCTTCTAAGACGAAATGAATCCGACCTCGCAACAGCCCGCGCTGCCCGTTCCCGCTTTCGAGCGCCAAGAGGCCCAATTCGCCCGCGCTTTCGCCATTCTGCGCCAAGCCATCGCGGACCACGCCTTTCCCGGCGCGGCCCTCGCCGTCACCCATCGCGGATCGTTGGTCGCCTTTCAGGGATTAGGTCGCTTCACCTACAATGACCACGCGCCGCCCGTCCAGCCTGACACCGTCTTCGATCTCGCATCCTTGACCAAGGTCGTGGCGACAACCACAGTCGCGATGCTTCTGTACGAGCGCGGCCAACTTTCGCTCGACGCGCCGCTTGCGACATTTCTGCCCGAGTTCGTCGTGCTTGCGCCCAAACATCAGCAGCCAGCACGCCAGACCGTCACCATCCGCATGTTGCTGGCGCATTGCAGCGGACTGCCCGCCTACGAGAAGCTGTTCGACTTTGCCGAAAGTCGCGACGACCTGATTCGCGCCGCCCTCACCGCTCGATTAGTCACCGCGCCCGGCACCCGCGCTGACTACAGCGACATCGGGTTCATCCTGCTGGGAGAAGTCTTAGCCAAGCAAGCCGGCCTGGGGCTCGATCTGTTCGCACGACAGGAAATCTTCACGCCCCTGGCCATGGCGCGCACCCGCTTCAAGCCGCCCGGCGAATGGAAGACTGCCATCCCGCCTACCGAAGATGACCAAAGGTTTCGCAAGCGAATCATTCAAGGCGAAGTCAATGACGAGAACGCTTACGCGATGGGCGGGGTCGCAGGACATGCCGGCCTCTTCGCTCCGGCAACCGATTTGGCCATCTTCGCCGAGTGCATGTTGCGTGGCGGCCCACCAATCCTGAAGCCGGGGACGGTGAAGCTTTTCACCCACCGCGAACCATCGCCGCCGGGCACCTCACGCGCCTTGGGATGGGACACGCCCTCGCCCACCGAATCGTCTTCCGGCAAACACTTCACGCCACTGTCGTTCGGCCACCTCGGATTCACCGGCACCTCGCTGTGGATCGATCCCGCGCACCGCTTGTCGGTAACTCTGCTCACCAATCGCACCTGGCCCAGCCGCGCCGAGCAGGCCATCCGTCAGGTCCGTCCGCAGGTGCACGATGCCATTGTCGAAGCGATGGAGGAACGGTCCTAGTCGCATGAAGCACAAACCCGCTTCCGACACCGCGGACCTCGGCACTGAGCAGCGCAATCCTGCAACCCAGGACCTCGACATGCTTTCGGCCCTCGAGATCGCGCGCGCCATCAACGCTGAAGACGCCAAGGTCGCCGCCGCCGTCAAGCAAGCTTTGCCGCAGATTGCGCGGGCCATCGACACCATTGCCAATGCGCTTTCCCACGGCGGCCGGCTGATCTATGTCGGCACCGGAACCAGCGGACGCCTAGGCGCGCTCGATGCTGCCGAATGTCCGCCCACCTTCAACAGCGACCCCAAGGCCGTACAGTTCGTAATCGCCGGCGGCGTAAAGGCGCTAGGCGCGGCCGTCGAGTCCAATGAAGATTCGCGCCCGGCCGGAGCCGCCGGCATCGCGAAACGCAAGCCCACCCAGCGCGATGTCGTGGTCGGCATCGCCGCCAGCGGACGCACTCCGTATACAGTCGCTGCGGTCGAGTATGCCCGCTCCCATGGCGCGGCAACAGTCGCCATTACCTGCAACCGGGAGACGCCGCTAGAACGCGCGGCCGAAATTGCCATCGTGGTCGCGGTTGGTCCGGAGGCCGTTGCCGGCTCCACGCGCATGAAGGCGGGCACGGCGCAGAAAATGGTGTTGAACATGTTGACCACCGGCGCCATGACGCGACTCGGCTACGTCTACGGCAACCTCATGGTCAACGTCCATCTGAAGAACAGCAAGCTGGTGGAACGCGGCATTGGCATCCTGCGGGAGATTACCGGGCTCGACCGCGACAGCAGTATCAAGGTGCTTCGCCAAGCGGGCGGCAGCGTTCCCATTGCAATCGTCATGACGAAAAAGAAGGTCGGCAAATCCCAAGCCGAGCTGCTGCTGAAAAGCGCCCAGGGGCACGTCCGTGCCGCTCTGGGAGAAAAATAGGCCGGCGATAAATTTCGACTTTTCCACAGGCAGCGGTGCGCTATACTCCGCGGGTCATTTCGTCAGGGGCAAACGCGACTCACGCGCCCGCATCCCGAAAGTAAGCAGTACCCGCAACGACTCTTGGCCAGATTACTCGTAAAATGGAGATGGCGCCGTGATCCATAGGTTCGGCGTACGCAGTACGCGGTTAGGATTTCCTCTCATGGACAAGTTTGTCATTCGCGGCGGTAATCCGCTTCTGGGCACCGTGCGCGTCAGCGGCGCCAAGAATGCCGCCCTGCCTTCGATGGCCGCGGCCCTGCTCACCGACGAGCCCGTCATCCTGGAAAATATTCCGCAGGTCCGCGACATCGAGACCGAGCGCAAGCTGCTGGCCGCGATGGGCGCCGAAGTCGAGCTGGGCTATGGCCGCGCTCAACACCGCACCACAATTTGTTGCCGCAACCTGTCCAGCCCCGAAGCCTCCTACGACTTGGTGAAAACCATGCGGGCTTCCACCCTTGTTTTGGGACCGCTGGTCGCGCGCATGGGAACAGCTCGCGTGTCGCTCCCTGGCGGCTGCGCCATCGGGGCCCGGCCCATCGATTTGCACCTGAACGGCTTGGAGAAGCTGGGCGCGAAGATTTCGCAGGAGCATGGTTACATCGAGGCCCGTGCCGATCGGCTACAAGGCGCTCGCATTGTCTTCGAGAAAATCACCGTCACCGGCACCGAAGATCTGCTGATGGCCGCGACCCTGGCCGAAGGGGAAACCATATTAGAGAACTGCGCGCGCGAGCCCGAAGTGGTCGATCTCGCGGCATTGCTCAACAAAATGGGAGCGCAGATCGATGGCGCCGGTAGCCACACCATCCGCATTCACGGCGTACAGAAGTTGCACGGCGCGCGTCATCGCATTATTCCCGACCGCATCGAAGCTGGGACGTTTCTGGTCGCCGGCGCACTCACCGGCGGCGACCTGATGGTCTCCGGTTGCGAACCCCTTCACCTCAATGCGCTGCTGCAAAAGCTGGAAGAATGCGGCGTGACCGTGCGCTGCAACGGCGACTCCATCCGCGTCATCGGCGACGGTCCACTGAAGGGCGCCGACGTGGTGACCGAAGAGTATCCCGGCTTCCCCACCGACATGCAGGCGCAATACATGGCGCTGGCCACCCAGGCCGAAGGCACCAGCATCGTCACCGAAAACATCTTCGAGAACCGCTTCATGCACGTCCAGGAATTGGTGCGCATGGGGGCCAACGTCAAGATCGAAGGCAGCCGCGCCGTGGTTCGCGGGCGTACTCCGCTCAGCGGCGCAGCCGTGCAAGCCAGCGATTTGCGCGCCTCCGCATCGCTGGTACTCGCCGCCCTCGTGGCCGATGGCGAGACCATCATCGACCGGGTTTATCACATCGATCGCGGCTACGAGCACATCGAGGAGAAGCTGCGCGGCGTGGGCGCTCAGATCCGCCGCATCGGCGAGCTGCTTCCTCGCCGCATGACCGCGCCCGCGGTCGCCAGCTGATCGGCAATCCGCCCACCGGTTCTCTAATCACGCTCCTCTGTGACGTAGCTCGCAGAGTTCCCCGCCGCAATCGCGTTTGATCAAGACTAAGGAGCTATTGATGCGTGGCAATGAGAAAGTGATTGAGCAGTTGAATATGGCGCTATGCGCGGAATTGACGGCCATTGCGCAATATATGGTCCAGGCGGAAATTTGCGAGAACTGGGGCTATGTCCGGCTAGCCGGACTCACCAAGTCCCGCGCGATGCAGGAAATGAAGCACGCCGAAACCCTGATCGAGCGTATTATTTTTCTCGATGGCGCGCCCAACGTGGCCGTCCCGCTAACTCCCGAGATCGGCGCCAATGTGCAACAGCAACTTGAGGCTGACCTGGCCTCGGAAGCGGGCGCCATCCGCGAGTACAACCAGGCTTCCGCCATCTGCCGCGAAGCCGGAGACGCGGGCACCAAGGACCTCTTCGATCGCTTGATTCATGATGAGGAACGTCATGCCGACTTCCTGGAAGCGCAACTGCATGCCATCCAGGAAATGGGAATCGGTCCGTACTTGGCGCAACAATTAAAGTAAGGTCGATGCTCGATGGCTTTGTATTAGGGCACAGCTTCACAGGTTGCTGAAAACCTGCAGCCAAGGGGCTCTTGAAGGGGCGCACCTTCAGTTGCGCTATATAAGCCGTTTATTTTTGTCGTTCGGAGTGGGCGTTAGCTCACTCCGAGTCCGCGTTTCATCCGCGGGCGTTTACTTCTTCTTCACCGCAACCACGTTGTCATCCGGATTGCGGTCAATCAGCTTGTCCACCGGATCGATGCCTGCCTTCGCCGGCAACTTGTCCACCGTAACCGTGATCTCGGTTTTCTCCTGCTCCATTTTGTGCTTCTGCAGGTAGAGATACTTTCCGTTCCCGTCCAGCACGCCAATGTCGATCAAGTCATTCAGCGGCACCGTGTGCTCCTGCCCGCGCCCATCAGCCCGAAACTTCTTGGCCTCGACCGTCAAATGGACGTCGTACTTGCCATCGGGACGCTGGACATAGTCGGCCGAGAGCGCACGGTCATCGTACAGCGTGATGTTCTGGAACAGATCGTCGAACAAGTATTGATACTCGGGCGGCGTCACCTTTCTGAAATAGCCTTCTAGCTCAAGCGACGTCGGATACGGCGCTCCCTTGAAGGCATGGGCCTGCAGAAACTTCCGGATCGCTTGGTTGACTTTGTCCTCGCCAATGTAGTCTTGCAGCGCGTACATCACCATCGCGCCCTTGTTGTAATGAATGTAGCCCTGGTTGGGATCGACCTCGTACAGCGGATTTTCCTCATTGCGTTCCTGTCCTCGGCCGCGCAGATATTGGTCGAGTTCGTAGCGCAGAAATTTCTTCATCGACTCCGCACCGAAATGGTGCTTCATCACCATCAACGCGGTGTATTGCGCCATGGTTTCTTCGATCGAGGTGGCGCCTTGCACGTAGGACGACATCACCTGGTGTCCCCACCATTGATGGCCGGTCTCATGCGCGGTCACGTAGAAGGGCAGGTCCACGGCATCGGCTCTCTTGCTGACCTTGGTGATGAAACCGATTGATTCGGAGAATGGAATGGTATTGGCATACGAGGCAGCAAACTGCTGGTAGCGTGGAAACTCAATAATGCGCAGCTGGTGAAACTGGAAAGGGCTGAAGTTGGCGCTGCAGTAGGCCAGCGTCTCCTTCACGCTTTCCATCATGATGTCCAGGTTGAATTCGTGCCCGGGCTGGTAATAAATTTCCAGATTGACGTTCTGCCAGCGGTCGCGGCGCACCGCGTAGCGCGCCGACTGGATCGAGTAGATATTCATGATGGGCGCATCCATCTTGTAATGGAAGTAGCGCCTGCCGTCCTGCTCCCACTCCTTCTGCAAATAGCCCGGAGCAATGGCGATCTGGTCAGCGCTGGTGCTGACCGTGGCCTCGAAGTTGATCCAGTCGGCATCGAAACTGCCGCTGTTGTATTGCCGGGCAGCAACGTCGTCCAGCTTCGGTAGCCGCCTTGCCTTCTCCAACCCGTGGCGATGGCGAGCGCTGTCATCGGTGAGCTCGATGTCGGGCGCGTAGCCGACGTACGGAAGATAGCGGTCGTTAACAAACGTCCCGTTGCGCACAATGTCGGTATTGATCGCGGAATTCTGGAATCCCGGATTGTCGTACTGCAACGCAAAATCCAGCTGGATGCGCCCCTGCGGCGGTAACGGAGCCGGCAGGCGATAAAGATAGAAGCCCAGCGTGGGATCTTCGATCAGCGCGGTCTGGCCGCCGGCAAAGCTGAGCTTGTCCACATGGATATGAGGTGGAGGAATCGGCGCAAGGTCGACCGGCCAAACCGTCAGCGCGATGCGATCGATATCGGCGGACGTCTTGTTTTCCAGCCACATGGTGCCGTGGACTGAAACCGAACGCTTCTCCGGATAAATATCCACCTCGGTGGTTACGTCGGTAATGCGCGGCTGCGGGAGCGACCAGTACTGCCGATATTTCTTCTCGTACTGGGCGCGCCATTCGTCGATCTTGAAGGTCGTTGCGTATGGGTTAAGGACGTTTGTGTTGTAGAAAATGTATCCGCCCACGCCGGTCATAAGCACGACACACGCGATCGTACCTGTCAGTGTTGCTCGCGAAAATCTCGCCGCCGCCAGGTCCAGTCGGACCCGCCAACTGCTCTCCGTGCCTCGCACCCATAACAAGTTGGTCAGAATCGCCAGCAAAACTGCGGCTATCGCCCAATAGAGCCGGAACCAGAAGAGCGGCTGCACGAACGGGCCGTAGCCGTTCATGTCGGAATACGTGATCGTCGGCGTCTGCCCGAAGCGATAGAGGTAATGTTGGAACCCTGCCGGCGGCAGTGCGATGGTGGCTACCAGGTAAAGCACCATCACGAAGTGCCCCAGGTACTTGTTGTTGACCACGGTCTGCACGAAGATCGCCAGGACGCAGAGGATGCACAGCGCAGTCAGCCGATTGAGAAACAATTCCCGGAAGTAAAGTCCGAGTTGGAAGTGGTAATAGCCCTGCGCTATCTGGACGATCAGGCCGGATGCCAGGATCAGCAGCACCACCAGCACCTGCACCAGCATCAGCGCCAAGAGTTTGGAACTGAACAATACCCAGCGCTGTAAGGGGAAGGCATCCATCACCTGATTGAGCTGGGCGTCGCGCTCTCGCCACACCAACTCGCCGGAAGAGAAAATGATGATGGCCAGGGCGAAGAGCGCGAAGCCGACGCCGGCATTCTCCAGCATCTGATAGGTGACGGGGTAACTTGCCGCAGATAACGGATCGTTGATTCCGCTGGCGGTGAAGATGGCGAACACTCCCCCGGCCAGCATCAGCACCAGGAAGAAGATGTTCTTGGTCGTCTCCGTGAACTGGATGCGAGTGAGTGACACCAACTGGCGCAGCGAGGCGCCAGCCGAGAAGACGGGGTGAGCGAGCGGCAACGATTCCGCGGCGGGCACCGGCTCGGCTTCTGCGGAAGGCCGACGACGCTTGCTGCGTTCCGCGGGATAGGCAAAGCAAACCTTCACGTAGGTGAGTACCAGGAAGATCGCGCCTATACCTAACCAGACAGCGCGGTTCGCCAGCAGGATGCCTTGCAACGGAATGAGCTGCGTGTTGCGTTGGAAGGGCGTCCAGTAGCGCGTAATGCGATCGATAGCGGCGCCGCCTAGAGGATCAAACAGCGCGAAGCGCACACTGGGTGTCAGCGCCGCCGAGTTTTGCGTGACCGCCAAGTACCCGATCAACACCAGTATGCTGGCGACGTATACCGGCAGCATCTTCCGCGTGAGCGCCGCCAAGGCAAAGAAGATGGCGGTCAGGAACAGAAGATTCGGCAGAACATTGATGATGTATGGCTGAAAATACGCCCCGGCGATTTGTGGGCCGAGCCGGGTCTTATCCAGCCACGGCAGCAGCGTGCCGATCCACGCTCCCAATCCCACGCTGGAGAAAATAAAGATCTGCAGGACGAACGCCGCCAGGAAACGCCCGCCCAGATAATCGAGCTTGGTGATGGGCGAAGTGTAGAAAAATACGGCCGAGTTGTTGTCGATGTCCTGGTAAGTCGCCTGTCCCGCGATAGCGGCGATGATGATGATGCCGAAGAAGCAGATGTAGGTAATGACCGAGTTCAGCGCATAGGGTGAGTTGATCAGCACCTTCCCGCCGGTGCCGAAGTCGACACTGGCGTCAGTAAAGGCGCCGCCCGACATCAGGATAAACAGGCAACCCAGGGCGAAGAAAACGCCGAAGTAAACGTAGGTGGAAAGCCGTCGCAGGCGCTGATCGAGTTCGAAGAGAAATATGTTGGCCAGCATGAGATCAGTTGGCCGGCTGGTCCGCAGCCGCGCCATACAGGAAGCCCTTGATGGTCGCGAAGTAAAGGTCTTCCAGATCGGGATTCACCGGCTCGAAGCCGCCCTCGGGCAGTTCGTCCTGCAGCACGTGCAGCATCGTCCGCCCGGCAAAAAGATGCATGGAAATTACGCGAAACCGCTGCTGATAGTCCGGCAACTCCGAGCGCGCGATCGCTTTCCTCCAAACCCGCCCATTGAGTTCCCCGACTAGCGCGGCCGGATCGCCGACGGCGCGCACGCGTCCCTGATGAATGATTGCCATGTTGCGGCACAGGTCGCTCACGTCCGACACGATGTGGGTGGAGAGAATCACGATAACGTTCTCGCCGATGGCGCTCAGCAGATTGTGAAAACGCACTCGCTCTTCGGGATCGAGACCCGCGGTAGGTTCGTCCACGATGATCAGCCGCGGATTGCCCAGCAGCGCCTGCGCAATTCCAAAACGCTGTTTCATGCCTCCCGAAAAACTGCCCAGCGGCTGGTTGCGATGCTCCCAAAGGTTCGTCTGCCGCAACAGCGCGTGCACCACCTCGCGCCGTTCTTTGGAATTCTCGATTCCCTTCAGCGCCGCAAAGTGTGACAACAAATTCTGCGCCGTGACCTTCGGATATAAGCCAAATTCCTGCGGCAAATATCCCAGCAGCTTGCGGACTTCGTCCTTCTGCCGCAACACGTCAATGCCGCCCAACTGTGCGCTGCCGCTGTCGGCCTCTTGCAGCGTGGCCAGGGTGCGCATCAGGGTCGACTTCCCTGCCCCGTTGGGGCCAAGCAAGCCGAACATGCCGAAAGGAATGGCGAGCGAGACGTCTTGCAGCGCCTGCGTGCCGTTAGCATAGCGCTTAGAGAGATTTTCGATCTGTAGTTGCATCGCTCCTCGAGGTTCTGAATCGGAGATACGAAAATATCGAGAAAATAGTTCCCGCCGAGATGCCGTCGTCGCGGAAAATGGTAGCCCACCGTGGGCGCTGAATCAATGGAGCTGGAATTC
>Ga0182030_10018651_pt1 | contig 13289 bp, 13 predicted proteins | sample 812S3MmetaG_FD_121299 | JGI IMG/M metagenome (GOLD analysis project Ga0182030, IMG submission 121299) | Permafrost microbial communities from Stordalen Mire, Sweden - 812S3M metaG (Illumina Assembly) | ecosystem: Environmental > Terrestrial > Soil > Wetlands > Permafrost | place: Sweden... | reverse complement strand
TCCCCCAGCCACACTCGAAATTCCCTCGCAGATACAAACGCTTTTGACCCGCATTTTTTGAAGTCCGGCGGTGGTCCACACGCATGGTCCACAACGGGGCTCCAATGGCATTCGGTCGATACCTGCGCCGGCGCGGCCATACATGGTTTTTTCGCCTCAGGTGGCCAAAACGCTTTGCCACCTGCGGAAATCCGGGCGAACTTATTGTGAGCCTGAAAACCGGCGATTACCGGCGTGCGCTCCACCGCGCCCGGGTCCTGCGGCTGGGGCTGGAGACGCTGATGACGCAATTCACGCCCGCCATGTCGAGAGCCGAGGCCGAAGGCCGGGTCCGCAACTGGATCGATGCCTGCATCTGGCGCCACGAAGCCCATCGCGCCGAGACCAACGGCTTCGCGCTGCTCGAAACCCACGAAGTGGAGCGTATGGGCGAACAAGACGCGCGCGAACTTGACGCCCTGCTGCGGTTTTGCGGAACCATCTACCGTGACGAGCAGAAAAAGGCCGTGAAAGCGGTGCTCACCGGAAAAGAGCCGCTCGACAGCCTTGCCCCCGTCATCGACCGCGCCGCCCTCGGCATGGGCGTTACCATCGACCGGACCACCGCCGATGGCCGCCTGCTCGCCCGCACGGCCCTGCGCGGCTACTCCACCCTGCTCGATGAGCTGCACGAAGCGGTCGCGGACATCCCCCGCCAGGCACAGGCCGCCGTGGCGAACCCGGTACTGCCGGGTTTTGCATTCTTCGCCCACTGGGACGAGTTCATCGCCACCAAGCAGAGCGACCGCAAGTGGAAGCGCGATACCGCCGGCGGCGCCGAAGCCACACCCCGCCTGTTCAAGGACCTCATCGGCAATCTGCCGTTCGCCGAGATCAACGGCGACATCGTCGGGCGCTTCCGCCGCGCGTACCTGAAGCTTCCGTATAATTATTTCCACAATGTGAAGTGGAAAAAACTGACGCCTGCAAAAGTGATCGAAGAGGTCGGCAAGCTCGACGAAGCCGCCAGAAACAAGATCCGCACCACCAGCACCACGACCGCCAACAAGCACGTACAGAATTTGATTGAATACTGGGACCATCTGGCGCTGCACGGAAAAATCCCCCGTGGCCTCGACAATGCGTTTCGCGGCCACCTCACGGCGCGCCGGCAGGGCCGCGCGGCGCGGGATGAGCACCAGTTGTGGCCCGAAGATCTCAACAAGAAGCTTTTTACGTCGCCCCTCTACACCGGTTGCAAATCGATATTCCGGCGCACAATTCCAGGCGACGAAATCCACCGCGACGCGCTGTTCTGGGTTCCTATTTTCGGCCGGCTCATGGGCGTGCGTGAAGACGAAATTTGCGGCCGCATGGTCGGCGACATCGAATGGATCGACACGGAAATCGGACGAGTTGCGTATCTGAAAATTCGCGATAGCAAGACCGCGTCCTCATCGCGTGACGTGCCCATCCACTGGCTGATTCTGGAACTGGGGTTTCTCGAACACCGTTATCACGGGCGACCAGAAACCGAACCACTGTTTCCGGAACTCATTCCGCAGGGTGTCGAACCGCGCCGCAGCGGCTCATTCAGCGGTCGATTTACCGATTACCGAAAGAAAATTAAGATCATGCGGCCGGGGGTCGACTTTCGCTCGTATCGCGGCAATGTCGAAACCAGCTTACGCAATACCGACGGCGTGAATGCGGGCTGGATTGATGAACTGATCGGACACGACTCGCAGGTTCGCCGCTCCGAAGGCGCGCGTTATACGAAGTCGATTTTTATGGCCAACCTGAAGCGGACTGTCGACAAGGTCGCTATCGGCGTCGATCTATCGAAGCTTTATTATTCGGGTCCGCGCGGCGTACAGGCGGCAGAATCTGGGGACGATATCGCGCGCTATCTCGCGCTTGCTCAGCGGGAGATGAACAAAAAATCCGCTCGTCGCCGCCCGCTGATGTTCACAGTGATCTGCAAGACGGTACGTTGAAAAAAAACGCGGCTGTGGGCACGGCATTGAGCTTTTTTATGCGTGCGCCACCGTGGACTGATTGTTTCTTCGGATTTGACAAGCGCCACCGCCGCCCACCGCGTCAATATTGGCGCGGGGCTGGCCGGACGGCGGTGGTGGTTTGTCCGGCGAGGGTGGGCCAAAGGCTCCCGCGCTTATCTGCGATCCTAGCGCATCCCGACTGCTACGCCGTGGGTCGCTGTGCCTGTCCCCTAGCATTTTAACCTCAAGGCACAAAAAGTGCCCATGGGTTATGACGGCGGACCATCAAGCTATATAATTAAATCCCGTCGATCGCGCGCCGCGCGGCAGAAGTGATTGCAAGAGGATCGTCTCGTGAAAGCCGATTTTTGGCTATCGATACTGTCTATCTGCATCTCCATTGGGCTGCCGTTAGCAATATTCGTTGCGAGGAATTGGGTCGTCGCTTGGATCACGAAAGGCGTCCAGCATCGCTTCGACGTAAAGATTGAGGAGGTGCGAGCGGAGCTTCGGAAAAATGAAGAACGCTTCAAAAGCGATCTACGTGACAAAGAATCCGAAATTTCAGCCCTCCGCGCCAGCGTCTTAAGCGGAAGCGCGGGCCGTCAGTCACTTTTGGATAAACGACGTTTCGAGGCCGTCGAGCGAGTGTGGACTGCTGTAAATGATCTCGCCCAATTAAAACTGTTGTCAGGCATGATGGCAGTTTTGAATTTCAAAGCCGTAGCTCGGGAGTCGGGTTCACCGAAAATGCAAGAGTTTCTATCCGTAATAGGAAAAGGAGCGCCGGAGACAAAAGATTTGAAATTGAATGTCGCGAGACATGAAGAGCCGTTCTTGCCAGAGTTAGCGTGGGCATACTTCGCCGCCTACAGAGCGATCCTATATGGCAGCTACGCACGTTTTACCGTCCTTAGGACGGGCCTACAGGATCCTGTGCGATTTCTAACCAATGAAAAAACCCAAACAATTCTGAAGGCAGCCCTTCCCCATCAAAGTAAATTCATCGATGAAAACGAACCCGAGGCATATCATTACCTACTGGAAGAGATTGAAGGTTTGGCCTGCACCCGGTTCGGTTGACACCCGCCTAAGCTAATCCCGCCTTCCGCTCGAACTCCATAGGGCTCATATAGCCGATCGTCGAGTGCCGACGTTTTGGATTATAGAAGCGTTCGATGTAATCGAACACATCAGCCTTTGCCTCATCCCTCGATCGGTAGGTTTTGCGCGCTGTGCGCTCGGTCTTGAGCGAGGAGAAGAAGCTCTCCATCGCTGCATTGTCCCACACGTTGCCCGAGCGGCTCATTGAGCAGACGACGCCGTGATCTGTCATCAGCCGCTGGAACTGTTCGCTGGTGTATTGGCTGCCACGATCGGAGTGGTGCAGCAGCGCATCGGGCTTACCACGTCGCCAGATTGCCATCACCAGTGCGTCGGTCACGAGCTGCGCGGTCATGGCTGTGTTCATCGACCAGCCGACCACGCGCCGGGAGAACAGATCGACGACAGCCGCAACATAGAGCCATCCTTCCGCGGTCCAGACATAGGTGAAGTCGGCGATCCATTTGCGGTTGGGCGCCGGCGCTTCGAAGCTGCGGTCGAGCACGTTCGGAGCGACGGCGGAAGCCTGCCGCTCGCCCAGATCCGGCGGCAGGCGCCGCCGTCGCGGGCGCGCTTTAAGAGCTTGTAGCCGCATCAATCGCTCGATCCGATGCAGGCCGCACGGCACGCCATCCGCCAGCATGTCGTGCCATACCCGCCTGGCGCCATAGGTGCGGTCGCTGGCGAGGAAGCTGGCGCGAACCTTCGCGCCCAGCTCTTCATTGTTCCGACTGCGCCGACTGCGCGGTCGTGTCAGCCAAGCATAGAAGCCACCCCGCGAGACACCGAGCGCCCCGCACAACCATCCTGCCGGCCAGATCACCCGGTGCTTCGCGATGAAGGAGAACTTCACGTCGATTCCTTCGCGAAGTAGGCCGCGGCTTTTTTTAGGATGTCTCGTTCGGCCTTGAGCTTGGTCACCTCGCGCTTGAGCCGCGCGATCTCGGCTTGCTCAGGCTTCATCTGACCTTGGCCGGGGAACGCATGCTGCGGATCATCCGCAAACATCTTCACCCAACTGCGCAACTGTGACTGATGCACTGACAGGTCTTGCTCGGCCTGTGCATACGACACGCCGCGCTCCTTGATCAGCCGCACAGCCTCAAGCTTGAACTCGCGTGTAAACTTCCGACGCTGCATGACGCACCTCCGGTTCCATTAAAACACCTAACTTGGTGTCTTCGGAACCGGGTGCAGGCCAAAACGATTAAATCGTCATGAAGGAATTTCCCGCCATCTCCTCGTCTGCTTCTTGGTAAGGGTCGGCGGCGACGGGATAGGGTTCGTTTCGATAGATCGCCCACCGCAGCTTCTGCGCAGCCGCTATCCGCGCACGACCGGCAAGTGTTCGGGGGCCGGTTGATAGGCCGCCGTGAAATTTACAGCGCCGTTTTCCCGGCACCACCTTATTGCCGCAGGGCCGTCCCTCCCGGTTCTTTGCTCCGCATAGGCGGGCTGGCTATGAGCCCGCGATAGTCGGCTTCGTGAAATGGCAAGCGAGCGCCTCAGCGGTCGCCGCAAAACGCACGCGCCAACAATCGCGAGATAGTGCGACTGTCAGCGGCGGCGGTTTGCCACTGCTCCGAATTCCTTTTTGCGATCAATATGCCCGAATACGACGGTTTGCCGATCTAAGCCGTTGATATTCCGGGTATGCAGCACTTCAGCCGGTTCTGCCGCTTCGGAATGACCACCATACCAATCACCGTCAACGCAACAAAATCTCGGCCGGGGCAAGCCGGACGGAGGTAGTTAGTCCGACGACGTCGGCCAACCGGCCCAGCGCTTGTCCATAATCCTAGCGCAAACCCGGCCAGACGGCCGTGGACTCGATTTTCGCCGTAACCCTCGTTCGATCGCCCTCAGCTTAAACTAGGCGCTCTATGGATTCCGTATAGCGGCGGCGGGTAGCACCTCCAATACCACGGCGCGCCGCGCATTACTTCGATGCTTTGACCGTTGGTATGACACGATCAGGCCGACGCCTTAAGGACACGATGGCGGCGCCCGTTAGGGCGTTTTGATCGCGCGATATTCCGAGAACATGCCCAAGGTAACGAGGCGGTTGGCTCCGGTCAAACCGGCCGCCGACAAGGTACGCAACACGTCCCCCGGCGGCGCGCAGGCCTCGATGCTATCCCAATAATAACGCCAAAGCAGCGACGTATCGCCGTTGCGCGCGATAAGCCGCGCCAGCGCCGGCACCACTCCGCGAAGATAGATTTTCAACAAAGCCATCTGCACCGTGCTTTCGGGAGCGGTGATTTCCAGAATGCAAAGCCGCCCGCCCGGTTTCAGGACGCGGCGGAATTCGACGAAGGCGCGCGATAGGTCGCCGATGTGGCGCAGCGCATAGCCCATGCTCAAGAAGTCGAAACTATTGTCCGGGAACGGAATGCTCTCCGCGCTGCCCTCGATTAGTTTGACGCTGGCTGGCACCCGAGCATTTCGCAGCATGCCCGGACTCGGATCGACCCCGGTCACGGCACCGGTGCTACCGACGATAGCTGCTGCCTGGGCCGCTACCAGGCCCGTTCCGGCGCCGACATCAACCACATTCATGCCGGGCTTGAGGCTAGCGCGCAGCAACGCCTGGCGGCGATACCAAGGGCCGGTGCCAAGGCCGAGAATCTTCTCAATGAGGTTGTAGTCCGGCGCCGTGCTGTCGAACATCTGCCGCAGCCAGGCGGGCCGCTCCTGTTCGTTGCAATAATATTCGGTCAGAGGCGGGTGCGGCGCGCGAACGGCATCGTTTTCGGACATCATCTTCCCCTGACCAAGTCACCATCCCAGACACCATCGAAGGTTGGAAATCAATAGCGGCGCGTTCCTGGCCGAAAATGGCGCTTAAGCCCTAGCCCCGGCCGTGCAAAACTTGCTAGATAACAGGCCCGTAAAGTTAAGGCCGGGGTCAGTTCATGGTGAACACAATCTCGCCCGATAGCGCCAAGGAATGCGATGTCCTGGTGATTGGCGGCGGCCCTGCCGGCTCGACCGCCGCCGCGTTATTGGCGCAGAAGGGCCACCGCGTCACGGTCCTGGAAAAGACCCACCACCCCCGCTTCCACATTGGCGAATCGCTGCTGCCCGCCAACCTGCCGCTGCTCGAGACGCTGGGCGTCGCCGACGAAGTGCGGGCCATCGGTATGATGAAGTGGGCCGCCGAATTCGAATCGCCAGCGCACGACCATAAGCAGGTCTTCCAATTCGCCGAGGCCTGGGATCCGTCGATGCCCTATTCGTATCAGGTGCAACGTGCGGAGTTCGACGAAATCCTGTTCCGCAACGCGGCGCGCAAGGGCGCGACCACGATCGAGGGCTGCCGCGTCAATGACGTGACCTTTCTGCCCAACGAAGAAGGCGTCGTCGCCCGCGCCATAACCGATGACGGCACCGAGCAGACCTGGCGCGCCCACTTCCTGCTTGACGCCTCCGGCCGCGACACCTTCATGGGCACGCGGCTCAAGGCGAAATTGCGCAACAAGAAGCACGACAGCACCGCGCTCTATGCGCACTTCACCGGCGTACGCCGCAATGAAGGCAAGAACGAAGGCAACATCACCATCTTCTGGTTCGACCACGGCTGGATCTGGCTGATCCCACTGGCCAACGGCAAGACCAGTATCGGCGCGGTGGTGTGGCCCTATTACCTGAAGACGCGAACCAAGCCGCTGACCGAATTTATGATGGACACGCTGGCAATGTGTCCGTTGCTGATGCAGCGGATGGGGAACGCCGTGCCGGTGTCAGACGTCACCGCCACCGGCAATTACTCCTACGTCTGCGACCGCACCCACGGCCCCAATTATTTACTCCTCGGCGACGCCTATACCTTCATTGATCCGGTGTTTTCGTCTGGCGTGATGCTGGCGATGAAGAGCGGCTTTGTCGGCGCCGACACCATCGACACATGCCTCAAGGAGCCAGCAGCGGCGAGCGCGGCGCTCAAACGCTTCGACAAGAGCATGCGTGCGGGACCGTCGGCATTTTCCTGGTTCATCTACCGCATATCCGGCCCCACCATGCGATCGCTGTTCATGGCGCCGCGCAATTTCCTGTCGACCGAACGGGCCGTGTTGTCGGTGCTGGCGGGCGACGTGTTCGGCGGCTCGCCGATCGGGCCGTCGCTGCTGGTATTCAAGACCCTGTATTATATCACCGCGCTGTTCAACTTGCCGCGCACAATCAGCGGATGGCGTACCCGCAAGAACAACATCCGCGACGTCAAGATCGACGGACTGGCCAGTTGAACGGCGATCGCTTGCGAGGACACGACGCCATGCCGGTCTCGATGGGTAGGTCCGGACACTCGGCCGCAGCATGACAGGCGGTCGAGCAGGACGATTCCTGCTGCAAAGCTATGACTATCTGATCTGCGTAATTGGCGCCGGGATGTTCGCCAGCAGTTTTCTGGCGTGGTCGATGTTCGCGCTGCTAATCCGGCTGCTATTGCCGGCCCGTGCGGCGCGTTCCTTGGGGCGTTCGGCCAACATGTACGGCTTTCGTATTTTGCTCGGCGTGACGTCGCTGACCCGCCGCTTCCATTTCGACCTTATCCAACTGGATGCGCTCCGCGGCGACAGTCCGCTGATCATCGCCGCCAATCATCCGTCCCTATGGGACGTGGTGATGATCATTTCGAGGATCCCGCACGTCGCCTGCATCATGAAGGTCGAGGCCGCCAACAACATGTTCATGGGCGGCGGCGCCCGGCTCGCGGGTTTCATCACCAATAAATCCACTCACCAGATGATCCGGCACGCCATAGAGGAACTGAAGAACGGCAGCACGCTGCTCTTGTTTCCGGAAGGCACCCGCACGGTGCGTCGTCCGATCAACCGCTTAACCGCCAGCATCGGCGTCATTGCGTGCCAAGCCGAAGTCCCGGTACAAACCGTCTTCATCGAAACGGAGGCGGTGTTTCTGACGAAACGTTGGCCCCTGTTGAAGAGACCGATCTTGCCGATATCCTATCGTCTTCGTCTCGGAAAACGGTTTCCGCCACCGACCAACGCCCGGCTGTTTGTCTCCGAGTTGGAACAGTATTTTATCGACGAACTCGGCGGCCGGGTACGCGACGAGCAGCCATCGCAAGAAACCCAACCAGCGCACCAATGCAATCGCCTTCCGCGACCCACCTGATACTGATCCCGAGTTACAATCCCGGCGCCAAGGTGCTGGAAACTGTGCGCGCCGCGCGCGCACATTGGAACCCGGTCTGGGTGGTCACCGACGGCAGCACCGACGGCACACCCGACCTGTTGCAATCGCTGGAAGCCGAAGACTCTGGCCTCAAGGTCATCAAGCTGCCGGCCAATGCCGGCAAGGGCGCGGCGGTGTTGCACGGCCTCGACCAGGCCGCGGCCGTGGGCTTCACGCATGCGCTGACCATGGATTCGGACGGCCAGCATCCGGCCGAATTGATCGGCGCCTTCATGTCGGAATCGATGCGCCATCCCGACCGCATGGTTCTCGGTATGCCGGTGTTCGACGCCAGCGCGCCGAGCCTGCGCGTCAAAGGTCGCAAGGTCTCGAACTGGTGGGCCAACCTCGAGACGCTGTGGTCCGGCATCGGCGATTCGCTGTTCGGCTTTCGCGTCTATCCGATCGGCGCCTTGCGCACGGTGATGCATCGGCAGATCTGGATGCGACGCTTCGACTTCGATGCCGAGGCGGTGGTGCGGCTGTGTTGGCACGGCGTCAAGCCGGTGAACGTGGCGGCGCCGGTGCGTTACTTCACGCCGGCCGAAGGCGGCGTTTCACATTTCCGCTATTGGCGCGACAACGTGCTGCTGACGTGGATGCACGCCCGGCTGTTCTTCGGCTTCATTGTGCGCTTGCCGCTTCTGCTGCTGCGCAAGATGCGCGGCTAGCCGCGCCGTTTAGATCAGGCCGCCATTGATCGAGATGACCTGCCCGGTGATATAGGCCGCACGCGGCGAGGCAAGGAAGCTAACTAGATCGGCCACCTCCTCCGGCTTGCCGGCGCGCTTCATCGGCACCAGGCGCTCGATGGCGGATTTGTCGAAAGCGTCGGCGCTCATCTCGCTGGCGATGATGCCCGGCGCGATCGCGTTTACGGTGATGCCACGGCTGGCGACTTCCAGCGCCAGCGACTTGGTCGCCGCGTTCAGCGCGCCCTTGGCGGCGGAATAGTTCACCTGGCCGCGATTGCCGGTCAACGCCGCGACCGACGACATATTGATTATGCGACCCCAGCGGCTGCGGATCATCGGCATCATCAGCGCCTGAGTAACGTGGTAGAAGCCGTTCAGCGACACGTCGATGACACGGCGCCACTGCTCGAGCTGCATGCCGGGGAACACGGCGTCGTCATGGATGCCGGCGTTGTTGACGAGGATTTGGATCGGCTCGTCGGCGACCAGCGGCTCGAGCGCGGTAGCGACCGCTACAGCATCGGTGACGTCGAACACCAGCACCTGCGCGAGGCCGCCCGCTGAGGCGATGGCGTCTGCTATTTTTTGCGCTTCGTCGGGCCGGCGATTGGCGTGGATCAGCACGTGGTGGCCGTCGGCGGCCAGGCTTCGGCAGACCGCCGAGCCGATTGCGCCGCTGCCGCCGGTGACGAGCGCCCGATTCATGGATTGCCCTCAATCATGCTCGCATCCAGTATCACTGCCGCCCGCCCTTCCAGCAACATCCGGTCTTCGGCACGCACAGCAAAATCATATAACACCACATTGCCGTCGGGGCTGACCAATTCGGCTTCGACGATCAGGTCCGCCGCAATGTTATCGAGCCGGCCGACGTGCAGGACCGCGTTGCGGATGCTGGCGAGAAAACCGGAGCGCTCGGGGTCGCCATCATTCGCCAGAAGCGCGCCGTGCACCGCCATCGCCTGCGCGGCATATTCAAAGCCGCAGGCCGCGGCCAACCGGCTATGGGAACGGAGTGGATTATCGAGAGCGCGATGGCTGCTGGCGACGCAGCGCACGCGTTGCGCATTCCAGGATTCGACGCAGTCGAGCAGGCACATCGACCCGTGATGCGGGATGCGAGCCGCGATCCAGGCGCGATCTAGGAGCACGGCCACACTCTGACGGCAAGCCGCGTGCTTTCCAGATAATCGAGCACAAGCGCCGCAGCTTTGCCTTGTGCCAGCGCGGAGAGCAGCGGCAATCCGCGCGCGGCGGGAACGTTGGTTCGCAGATTCTCCAACGCCGGGTCGGCCAGTTGATCGGCTTCATCGTGGCTCAGGGCGACGCCGACCTTGGCCAGCGAGCGCTCGGTCGGCTTGGCCCGCAGCACCAGCGCGATGCCGAATTCCCCGGAGATGCGACGCACGTTACGCAAGGGGTCCGGGTATGACGTGTCATAGGCCAGCAGCATCACCACGGTGTGGTCGACCACCGCCTGGGTCACTGCTTCCAGCAATCCAGCGCCGAAGCTGGCGTCATAGGCGCACAGCACCGACGACGGCGCCATCGCGCCGGTAGCGATGCTCCAGAAGCCCGACGCTGCATTGTGCACCGACATGTGGAATTGCGTCGGCGAGATGCGGCGGTCGCCGGACGCCAGAGCTTCGCAAATGTCGTGGATGACGCTGCCGTTGCCGCTGGAGGCCGAAAACACCGTCGGTAAGGTTTTGACGTCGACGCCCGCCGCGGCCGCCGCTTCGAGCCCGACCGCGAGCGTCAGCTTCACCGCCGGACCGCAGCGCCGCCGCTCCGCCGGCGGCAGCAACGCCGGCGATGGCAAAACGGCAATTTGATATTCATAATCGGTCCGCCCAATGAGGACATCTCGCGCCGACGTCCAGTCGTTAAAGCCGGGGCCGATGATGCCGACGCCGTCGATATACGCCTCGAGCAGTTTCATCAGTTGGCTCTACCCAACACCAAACTGCAGTTGGTACCGCCGAAGCCGAAGGAATTGCTCAGAACGTAATCGACACGCTGCTTTGCGTTATCGCGCAGGTAGTGCAACGGAATCTGCGGATCGACCGCAGTGGTGTTGAGGCCCGCCGGTGCCAGACCGTTCCGGATCGCCAGCGCGCTGATGACGGCTTCCAAGCCGCCGGCCGCGCCCAAGGTGTGACCGGTCGCGCCCTTGGTCGAACTGCAGGCGACTGACGAGCCGAACAGCGCCGCCACGGCGTTGCCCTCGGCGGCGTCGTTAGTGATGGTCGCGGTGCCATGCAGGTTGATGTAGTCGATCTGCTCCGGCTTTAAACCCGCCATCGCCAGCGCCTGCTCCATCGCCATCTTGGCGCCGAGGCCTTCCGGGTGCGGCGACGACATATGATACGCATCGCTGGATTCGCCGATGCCGCGCAGCAGCATCGCGTCGGCATCGAGATGGTCCGGCGCGCGCTCCAACAGCAGCACCGCCGCGGCCTCGCCGATCGAAATGCCGGCGCGCGTCGCATCGTAAGGACGGCACGGCAGCGGCGAGATCAGCTCCAGCGACATGAAACCGTAGAGCGTCGTCAGGCACAGCGAGTCGACGCCGCCGATGATCGCCGCATCGATCAACCCCGCTTCGATCATGCGCCGCGCTGAGCCGAAGACCTTGGCGCTCGACGAACAGGCCGAGGCCACCGTCGCTGCTGGACCGCTGAGGCCGAAATAGCGCTGGGCGAAATCGGTCGGCGAAAACGCATTGTGAGTGCTGGCGTAATTGAAGCCGGGCGGCAGTGCGCCGGTCGTCGGGTCGCGGTGCCGATAGGCGATTTCGGTCTGCAGCACGCCCGAGGTGCTGGTGCCGAGAAACACGCCGACGCGCTCGCGGCCGTATGTGCCGATAGCGGCGTTGACCTGGTCGGCAAAGCCGTCCTGCTCCAGCGTCATCTGCAAGAGTCGGTTATTGCGGCAATCGAACGACTGCAGATCCGGCCGTATCACTGTGTCGTCGACATTCGCGACCTCGCCGACATAGGTGTCGATATCGACGGTGTCGAAATGGCAGAGCGCGAGGCCGGCTTTGCGGCCGCAAAGCGCGTCTAGCGTCTGGGACAGCCCCTGACCGATACTGCTGGTCGCCGTAAAGTGAGACAGAAAAAGCGGTTTCAAGGCGCGGACTTAATCTCGATGAGAGGGAGCCATGGCCGGGTCGGACCGTACCGATTTTGCGCCAAGTCTGGCAACCAATAAGATATTGCTAAACGGCGTACCCTCGTTCATCGGCAGCGTTTCAACCGCAAAACCCAGCCCCCGTAACGCCTTTTGCCAGTCCGCCACGGAGCGGCAATAGAACCGGCTGTTGCGATGGCCGCGAATGAACGTGACGACGTGATCGACCCAGGCGCTGAAGGTGAAGGGCAGCCCCCCGGAAGCATCGCCAATCCGCAGAATCAGGGTCCCATCGGGCGCCAGCGCGTCGCGGACCTGGCGCAGAATATCGTTCTGGGCGTCGAAGCTGACATAGTGCAGAACATCGAGAATGACGACGACATCGACGCTTCCGAAGTCGGCGATACACATGTCACCGATGGTGAAGGTCGCCGCCGTCGAACCCAGCGCCTGGCGTGCGCGCTCGACGTCGCGTGCCATCAGCTCGATGCCGTGAATCGAGCGCAAAGCCGGCGCTGCCGGCCACGCCTCAGGCCAGCCGGCCTTCTCCTGGTACATGGCCCGGGCCGTCATCAGCCACGACGCCAGCAGGCCCTGCCCGCAGCCGATATCCAAAATCCGCGCCTGGTCCGGGATCAGGCCGTGTTGCAGCAACCCGGCAAAGACGGGATCGCGACCGAGCTTGCCGCGCGCGAAGTGCCAGGCGAAACGGCCGCTCGGCCGATACGGCACTGCGGCCCGCTCGACCAGGGCCGCGACGAACAAGGACGTTTTAGGTTTCATGGTCGATCGCTTGATCCAGCGGGATAAAATGTAGTCCGGCGGCGGCGGCAGCTTCGGCCAACACGGGCAAGACGGCGAGGATCACCGGCACGCTGGCCGCCGAACGCGCGGCATTGCCGTCGTGCAGCAGCAGGATCGAACCCGGCCTCAGACCTTTCAGCAGACGTCGGCTGACGACGGCGGGATCCGCGGTGCGGGTGTCGAAGCCGCGCCGCGTCCAGGCCGCGAGCCGCAGCCCCAGCTTTGTCAGCACCGGATCCAGCAACGGGCTGCGCAGGCCCGCCGGGGCGCGGAAAAATCGCGGCGGACGGCCGGTGATGCCACCTAGCGTGGTCTGCGCGGCGGCGATCTCGTGTGTCAGTCCGCTTAAGCCGAGAAACGAGAAGTAATG
>Ga0182030_10018649_pt1 | contig 13291 bp, 13 predicted proteins | sample 812S3MmetaG_FD_121299 | JGI IMG/M metagenome (GOLD analysis project Ga0182030, IMG submission 121299) | Permafrost microbial communities from Stordalen Mire, Sweden - 812S3M metaG (Illumina Assembly) | ecosystem: Environmental > Terrestrial > Soil > Wetlands > Permafrost | place: Sweden... | reverse complement strand
AGTGGCGACTGCCACCCAGTAGCTGTAACAATCTAAATTACTGAAATTAGCTAATTATGGTCCCGAAGGACAAGATTAGGGACCATATAAGAGTGGCGACTGCCACCTTTTTTTGGTTACTTTCTTTTCTTTCTCCCAGAAAGAAAAAAAGTGACAAATAAATAATCCATGTTTTCATAGCATGATACTGACCCTCCCAAGGGAGGGGGATAATTTTCAGAGTAAGGGCTTCGCCCCTACATCAAACCCCATTTTTTATAATGGATAAACTTCGTTTAATTGCATTTTGGTATAACTAATAACAAACAAAAATAAATAAAAAGAAGGCCTAAAACCTTCTCTTTATTTATTATAAAACTTTACCCAAACCAGGAAGTTCTTTGGGGACGAGGCCCTCTTTTCGCCAACGCTGCTATATCTTCAAAAACTCCTTGGGGATTTTCAAGACACTTAATAAGAAACTTCTCCGCAGCTTTCATGTGAGGTTTTGACCAGTTAGTTGAAAATCTTGCTGTATAGGCATAAAACAGACTATCTTCAACTTTGTACCCTGCCTGATATAAAAAATCACGTCCCCGCTCACACTGACCACAACCAAAACGCGGATTTGAACTATTTAAACGTGGGCTTGTGCTTGTTACATTCATTGTTTTGTTCCTTTATATACGGTTATGATGTGATTTTAATACAAAATAAACCTATTTACAATTGAAGTGACCATTTATTTTTATTTAATTTTTATCATTTGTATGATAATTTAATTTCTGGAGACAAATAAAAAATTATTTTAGAGGAGAAAAACAAATGTCATTAATCCCATTAGGAAACAGTGAAATCATTACAGTTCCACAACCAGTAAAACCGCAACAAACACAAATCATTAAATACAGTTTTGTTGATTCAAACGGAAAAAAAGAATCATATAAGATGACTACGCCATCACCTGAAGCAGATAATTTTAAATTTGAAAAAATCGTTACTGAAAATGGACATAAAGGAAAACCACAAATCCTTAAACCTGAAGACTTTGCAACGGAAGCTACTAAGCTTAAAAAATATTTAATTAACCCGCCTAAAACTATCATTACAACCTTTACAAACAAAGTAAACGGCGTTAAAGACCAGCTTAAAGCAACACACTCTCTTAACGGAAATATAGTCAACAGCGTAACCTCATTAATACATAAAGAAAAAGGCAAAGAGCCAACAGAAAAGGTTTTAGCTGAAACGACCAACAAATTTTTAGTATCACTAAAAGATCTTCAGGAACTTAAAGCACCATTAATGAAAATCTTCGGTGGAAAAATTTAAGTCACTATAACAACTGCTAATTTAAATTTAGTCTAAGAGATTTAAACATGTTAATTCGAGACTAGCTAATTATGGTCCCGAAAGTAATGAGTAGTGACAATATAGATGTGCCTCAGGCACTCACATAAAACAAAATCCCTCTTTTTTATAAGGAGGGATTTTATTTGTTATTTATTAAATTTTAATCGGCAGGCATAAGTTCTTTATAATGGCCTAATAAGGGCCCTACCTGAGGTTCATCCTTAAACGATTTAATAAATTTTCCTGTATCCTGATTAAATGCCAGTTCGAAAATAGGCACTGTAACAGGAGCACCGTTTTTATTCTTCTCTAAAACCTTACCTTCAGGAGTTATAACTGTAAAATTCAAGAGTTGACTACCTTTTGGCCGAACAAGTTTAAATGTTGTATCTTTTATGTCTTGCGTATTTTCCTGAACGCCCTTTTCTAAATTTTTATAAAATTTATTAAAACTATTAAATTTATTAAATCTAAAATAATTAATTACCTGACGAATAAATCCTTGTTTTTTCGGACTACTATTACAAAAGAAGTCAATCATATCTTTTTTTAATAATTTTTTTGCTCCGTGTGTTGAATCTAATTTAGCTTTAAAAGATGGGCTTTTAGATTTTAAAGCAGCCTGATTTACTGAATAACTCTGACTTGAAGAAATACTCATTATTGTCCCTTTTATTATTATTTTTTTATCTTAACCGAATTCAATATATTAGAAACATAAATGTAAATATACATAATAATTGTTATTTGTAAAAGAATTATAACATCATAAAGAAGTGTAAAGAATACAATTAAAAAAAGCAATTAAAAATTTATACAGCTTTTTAAAATGAAGGTTACTCTAAACATATAAATAAGGAAATTAATAAAAAATGATACCTAGCAACCCGACAAACAACTCAAATCCCCGATTTGGTGCAGTGAAATGGTCCACAGCAACAGGAGAAAATGTAGTCAATAAACTGGTAAGAAAGTTTGCAGATTCAAAGCAGGATGCAAAGGTAATGAAGGCAGACCTGACAGATTGTTTTCAAAGACTTGAGCATGATAAGCGCGAAATGAACGTTAGTGTATTAACCGCTGGAAAGAACTCTACTTTCACTAATGAAAATGAGTTTGAAGTTACGGCAACTCGCCCAAATGGCGGGATTTTTGGTCACCGTACGTTCTATTATAATAATATAGATAGGGGATACCCTGTTTCTAATATGATAGAAGATACAACTGACGAATGCGACAGATTACTAAAACTTAAAGAACAACCTCCAGCTAAAAAATAAAGTAATTTTTACTTTTGTATAGAGACTAATAAAGGCCTTCAGGATGTTACCTGAAGGTTTTTATCTTGGTGGCAGTCGCGCCACCCCACTTAATAGTTTATAGCGTTATCCATCATTACTCTTGTTGAACAATAATTCCCTGTGGAAGTGGCATTGCTGGAATCACATCCGTTCAAATAGCCTCCTCCTGTATTGTTAGGCTGATTAGTAGTTAAGGAATTTTGTGTTAAAACAAGTTGAAAAATATCTCTTCCCAAAACATTGGGAGCGTGAAAACCGTTTACATCAATATATAATAAACCACACTGTGCATTGACGCCGCCTATTTGATATCCGGCACCGGTACAGTTAGCACTGCTAAAAACAAAAGCAATGGATGCACCGTTATTTATCACAGCAGAAGCTAAATTTTGCGAAGTATCTACTCCGGGAGCTCCGTTTAAAAGATGATAAGAAGTAGTATTGCCAAAAAAGCAAACACCATTTGCTGAATTTGCAGGGCATTGTGTGACACAGGTTATTTCATTGCAAAAAGCCTGCATCATCGAATTAGTATCAGCAAATGCGCCCATAATAGAATCGCTGTTATTAACTTTAATCATCCCATAAGCCTGACCAAGCTGGTAAAAACTGTTTTTAAAAGCCTGAACAAATTGCGAATTTTGAGCGTTTTGTATTACAACAGGAATTGTTATACAGGCGACAATCCCGATAATTGTTAACGTAACAAGAATTTCAGCCAACGTAAAACCCAGAGTGCCTGAGGCACATCTATATGATTGACGATCATGACCTTGCGGAACCGTAATTTGCTCATTTCCATTTGGGTGGCAATCATCACTTTTTATTAGGTTATTAATTTTAACCTTAGTAGCCATAATTTGCTCATTTCGGCTGCTTAAATATTTACTACTACTCATACACTGACAAATAACTAGATTATAAATACTTTATCTATACTTATAAAATTATTATATAAGAATCCTAATGAAATTAATACCAGAAATTAAAATATTATATAAAATCTCTTGATATAAGTGCATTTCAATACAATATTATGACTTGTTATTATTTATTAACATGAGGCAATTTTAAATATTCAGAAAGCTTATAATTTATACCGCTTCACAACTAAATATGAAAGGTAATACAAGCAAATGACATGGTTTACCAGAATAAAAACTCCTGTGAATTATCAAGCAATACAAATAAAAAATGCTCCTAAAGCTGCAAAAAAAGCAATAAAAGCTTTAGATAAGGCTGGGATTGATCATATAGACTGGGTAACAAAGTTTCCCGAGCCAGAACCTACAACCAAATTCGGCTATCCAAATTTCAAAAATAATGCCGCTTTCAACAAAACTATAAATATGTTGCATGAAGCCGGTACCAGCTCGCACGCAAAGCCAATTTAAAAATTTTGGTGGTTTAATTAATACCAGTTTGCATTCAGGGCATGATCTTGACCCCCACCCCCTCCCAAGGGAGGGGAATAGTTTTTAGAGTAGGGGCTTCGCCCCTACATCAAACCCCGGTGGCAGTCGCCACCTTTTATATGGTCAGTAATCAAGTCCTTCGGGACCATAACTAGCTAATTTTAAAAGATACTTTAATTTTCCGCAGATATGCTGCGAAGCAGTATTATAAAACCTACACTACAGATACGGCAAGCGGCGAATAATAGCTATAGCAATTAAGCGTAGCGTCTTTGCGTGCATGGAATTTAAACTCAAATCTAGCTTGTCAGTAGCTGTAACGAATAAAGGGCTTTCTTTTTTTGGTTACTTTTCTTCTTTCTCTTAGAAAGAAAAAAAGTGACTAATAAACAATCCAAGTTTTCATAGCAAGATTTTGACCCCACCCCCAACCCCTCCCAAGGGAGGGGAATATTTATTGTGTAGGGGCTTCGCCCCTACAACAGACCCCCTCTTTTGACAATTATTTGCCTTTAGTTGATTGCCTTTTGATATTAACAACAAAAAAGAGTTAAGATAACTTAACTCTTTTTCTACATGAAATATGTAATTAGCTAATCGCTGTCCCGAAGGCCAAGATCGTCAACCATGTAAAAGGTGGCGACTGCCACCCCACCTAGCAGCAGGTGCAATAAGAGACGATTGGCTTTAATGAATCGCTGTAAATTTCCCTAATAACTTCTTTATCGGATGGAATAGGAGCCATGCTCAACAATAAGCTAAGAGAAGGAGTTTCAAGCGCCAATGCGGTTAATTTATCGAGGTCAGCTTCACTAAATCCTTCATCAAGTAATTTAGATGTTACACCAAGCTCAAACAACCATTTTTCAACACCACATGCAGCTTTGCAAGCTTCTTTATCTGTTCCTTCCAATTCTGGAACGATAGGAGAAAGAATTTCGCTCATAACTGCTGGATTTGTGGTATAAATATGTTTAACAACAGCAGGTAAAAGCATAGCAAGACCCAAACCATGAGAAAGATCAGGCTTAATACCGCTTAACGGATGCTCAAGAGCATGCGTAAAATGCAATAAACTGTTATCAAAAGAAATACCTGCAATAAGTGAAGCATATAATAAGAAATATCTAGCCTGTAAATCGTTTGCATCTTTTATTGCAATAGGAAGATATTTAACGACAAGCCTTATAGCTTCTTTTGAATATAAAATTGAGAGCGGGCTTGCAATTTTAGTTGTTGCCGCTTCTATAGCGTGATTTACCGCATCTATAGAAACAAAAAGTGTTTGATTTGCAGGTAATTTAGTCATTAATGCAGGATCATCAATGGAATACATAGGATAAATAAACTCATAAGCAATTGCAGGCTTAAAATCTTTCTCTGGAATACTGGCAACTGCAAACCTGTCAGCTTCTGTTCCTGTGCCATGAGTTAAATTAATTGCAATAATCGGCACAGCTGCAACAGGAGTAAATTTGTATTCATAAAGATCTCTGGCATTGTTTCCTGGACTTGCAAGAAGGATAGCAACACTCTTAGCTGCATCAATAGGACTTCCGCCGCCGATAGCGATTACAGCCTTTGCTCCAAGCTTTTTACCAAGTGCATTTGCTTCGTCAATCTGGTCTACGGTTGGATTAGGAGTTACCTGATCATAAATAACATGTTGAATTTTGTTATTGTTCAGGGCTTTCTCAACATAATCCCAAGCTCCGGTCTTTTTGTAGGAACCTTTTCCTGTAACTACCAAAACTTTGTCAATTTTTTTTGCGGCAAGCTCTTCAGCTATTGTGCTAATTTTTTCAATTGCACCAACGCCAAAAAATACAGTTGTTTTTGCTCTAATTTCTTTAACTTCGTTAATGTTTATAGTGTTTTCCCAATTCATGCGGTGATCCTTCTCTATAAATTAAATGTATTTGTTACTCATATACATCTTATAAAAACCATAACCACATGGCAATTTTTTATTATCACATGTTTTAACATGAATAGTTACTATCGAATTAAAAAATAAGGAAAATAATCATGAACAATGACGCATTAATAACTACATCAGGATTCTTTGCCAGAACACCGGTATCAGTTACAACTAATGTTACAGACCCGGATAAACTAAATAAATATAACAGCATTCGCAATGAGCTGACTAATGATCACTTTAAACTAACTAAAGTTGGCGAGTCTAAAACAGTCCCATATAAAGATATTACAATTACAAAAACAGCTGAAAATGCAATGACAAAGACAACAAGTCTGGCTGATGGAAAAACAAAAACTAATAATTTTACTATTGATACAGACGGAAATCTAACCAGAAAATGCGAAGCTCACGGCAATACTACAACATTTAAATATGCAGCAGACGGCAAAAGCATATTGAAAACAAAAACAGGCCCTCATTTACCAGAATTAGGCCACTTTGGGAAATACCGCAATTCCTACATTCTCGCAGGACTTGCAGGCGCCTCTGTTTTAGGTTATACGCTTATACATCATCACAAAAAACCTCAAAATTCTCCTGAAAAACCCGCAGTATAATTAGGGATTTTATATACTTAATTAATTATTTAAAAAGCTGATAAAGTAACATTTATCAGCTTTTTGTGCCTGAGGCATATCCACATAGTCACTAATCTCGGCCTCACGTTACCATAATTAGCTAAAATTTAAAAAAAAGTGACTAATAAACAAATCTAAGCTTCTTTCCAACGAAGTAAAAACAAAATTAAGCTATAACTACAAAACTCCAAACTAATATTATAAAACCCAAAATCCCATGGCAATTATTTGTTCTTGTTTGTTTTTATATATATAAGAATATTTATATAAAAATTGGGAAGGGGAATACATGGCAGATTTTGAAGGAGTATCATCAGCATTAAGCAAATCATCATCAACATTAAGCAGATCATCAAATGTTGCAAAAAATATACGCCCTGAGAGTTTACCATCAGCAACTCTTAGTAGACCATTCAGACAACCTGCTTTTGACACTTTTACATCAGCAGATACTTTTAAAACACCTGCAAGTCCAACAGCATCTAGGCCAAACAAAATTCCAAGAAAGCCTGTAAACAGTGGCGATTCCAGAGCAAAAATGGCTGCGCCATTCTCACAACCTTCTGGTAATTACAGAACACCAACTCAGGATGTAACAACATTAGGGAGTCCACCTAATTTAAAAACTTCTGTAACACCGCCACCTGTTCCTCCTCGTCCACCAGAATACTCACGTTCAACACCTTCCAATTCAAGACCTTCATCACCATATCCAACATCCGACAAACCATGGGGTGATTATCAATTTACTAAACAAGATCAAGCAACAATAAATAATGTTAAACAGCACACACCTTCAGCAAGCATACCAGCTGCCAATTCTAAACCTGTAATGCCTGCTTCAACAGATGCATCAACTCCTCAAACAGCTAAAAAACAATCTCCTCTCAGAACGTTCTTTTCGAAGTTTAGCAATAATTCAAGCTCTAAAGCTAGTCCTTCAATCGCTCAAACTAATTATTCAAGCCCTGTAACTAATCATTCAAGCTCTCAATTTACTAAAGATTATTATAATGGAAAATATGACGTAGAAAGTTCAGCTCATCCTTTTCCTGAGGTCGAACACAACACTAGATTTGATCACGACTAAAACTGAATTTTAGCATGGGTTAAAATTCACAATTAATATTCAATCATCAAGAGAAACTGTCTGAAAAATGACAGTTTCTGGTGGCAGTCGCCACTTTTATAGGGTCATTAATCTTGTCCTTCGGGACCATGATTTGCTAATTTCAGTGGGTGGCAGTCGCCACTTTTATAGGGTCATTAATCTTGTCCTTCGGGACCATGATTTGCTAATTTCAGTGGGTGGCAGTCTCGCCACTTTTATAGGGTCATTAATCTTGTCCTTACGTTACCACAATTAGCTAATTTCATTCCCTTTGCTACCACTAAAGGGTGGTGGGTGGGTATATAAATATAAATTTATTCACTTATAATTTCACCACTTCCCATAAATTCATGGCAATTTTTTATTCGCATTTGTTTTTATATATATATGATTCTAATAATATATACAGGGGAGAGAATATATGCCTGAAATGCCAAGCGCTACAGCAAAAGTCTTTACAGCAGCAGCAAACAAAGCTTCAGAAGCTGCGCCAAAAATAGATGAATTTTTTGAAAAACTTTCTAAATATAAGCTGACTGACAATAAATTTGTAGATGCACATAAGCTTTTGGGGCTTGATCCAACAGTGGGGGATTATACTACTGTTGACTACACTAAAGCATATAGAAAAGTAGTCTTAAAACTTCATCCTGATAAACTCAAACTTCATGATATTAAAGATCCTGCTAAAATAACAGAGATGACTGATAAATTCAAGACGGTACAAGGATTCAAAGATTCAACTGCAGACTTTAATCTTCATGAAATAGATGTATATAAATCAAAATGTCGGTACGATGAGGAGCTCGCCGCTAAATATAATGCGGCAGCTGCAAATAATACTCAACCACCACAGCATCCAGGATTTATGTATAATGCTCCACCGCCTCCGCAAAGCGCGCCTAGAGCTGGCTATGCACAGCCTCAACCAAACATGCCTAAACCAAACGGAATGCCTTCAGGTTTTCCACCTGGTTTTCCTCCTAATTTTCCACCTCCGCCGAATACAGGGTTTAAAACTGGCATGCCTAAAACAAACGGAATGCCAAATAATTTTCCACCGCCTCCGCAAAGCGCGCCTAGAGCTGGCTATGCACAGCCTAAACCAAACATGCCTAAACCAAACGGTATGCCTCCAGGGTTTCCACCTGGCTTTCCTCCTAATTTTCCACCTCCGCCGAATACAGGGTTTAAAACTGGCATGCCTAAAACAAACGGAATGCCAAATAATTTTCCACCGCCTCCGCAAAGCGCACCAAGGCCTAACTATGGTCAACCTCCAAAGAGTGCGCAAAAACCTGCCAACACATCACCTCCACAAAATACACATAAACCTGCTACTCCACAGCCACAACAAAGCGCACCTAAAACAGGCAACGCACAACCTCCAAAGGCCGCTGCTAATCCAGCAAAACCAACCAGCTATAAGTTAACAGGTGATTTACATACTGATGCGCATAACCTTATGGGGCTTGATCCTAAAGGAACTTATACGCCACAAAAATATATAGAAGCAAGTAAAAAAGCCATTCAGGAAAATAATACTTATAAAGATCTGACTTCTACAGAAGTAGAGGAATTCAACAAAGCATGGAAGAATATACACACAATAGAAGACTTTATGGCTTCTAAAAATATCAAAACCGCAGCAGGTGCAGCAAGACCTACCAACATTCCACCGCAACAAACCACACCAAAGCCTACTAAGACACCTCCTCCACAAAATGCAACAAGGCCTAACAACATTCCACCTCAACAAACCACACCTAAAACTAACATTCCACAACCTCAACAATATGCAACAAGGCCTGCATCTCCACAACCTCAGCAAGCCACAGCAAAACCAGGCCCTAGCGCACCAAATACTAGCAGCAAACCACCTGTAAAAACCACGGCCAATCAACCAATACCAGGCAATAACGCAACTAATCCTATTAGCAAACCGGATGATGATAAAACCATGACCTATGGTATTTTAGGTGCAGCGATTCCATTGGGACTGCTTGCCGCAGGATCATCAAATCACAGTATGCCTATGATGCCAGGGCCTTCTCCATGCTTTATGCCGGGAGGACAACAATATTATCCCCCAAACAGCTGGCAAAATTACTAGGTGCCTGAGGCACATCCACAAGGTCACTAATCATGGCCTTACGTTACCATAATTAAATAATTTCGGGCAGTCGGTGCCTTTTATATATAAACTAAAAATTAGCTAATTTTGGTCCCGAAGGCCAAGATTAGTAACCTTATAAAAGGTGGCGACTGCCACCCCACCACTAAAAATCTCTTGGTGTTTTTTGTTGAGGCTCATAATAGAACTGTTGAGGAGGATTTGCTAAAGCTTGTTGTCTTTTCTGCAATTCTGCGACTACTGAAGCAGGTGGTTTTTTACGCAATTTTGCAGGTATTCTTGGAGGTTTAGGCGCACTAAGCTTAATTTTCTCCTTAGCATCCCTTATACTATTTGCAACACCAAGATTTGAATCGTTTGCCAATGCTTTTTCCATCAAATCAAGCTGTTTTAAGGCAGGACCAGACTGTTTCTCGTACATATTACCGCCTATTTCACCTAAAGCGTCAGCTACGGCCGATCTTATATGCGGATTTTCATGTGTCTTTAACAAGCTTAACTGGCTAACAACAAACGGCGCTTGGTCATTATGAGCCTTTGCAAGATTTGCCATAGCGCGAATAATAGTTGTTCGAGGGTGTTCTTTATGGTTCTTTATAATATTTGCCAAATTATCAATGTCTTTTGGCAATAACTCAGAACCTTTCATTGATTTAATAGCCTCCATCTCCTGCGCATGAGTCATCTTTTCTGTTGCAGGCTTATCTAATGATTCTAACAATGCCCTCATTAAAATTAATTCTTCTGAAGCTTTGAGTCCAAGCGCTTCATCAACAATAGGCTGATATATATTTGTAATAGTATTTCGTGTTTTTTTATAGTCACGCTCAGGATAGTAAAGAGCTTTGATCTCTTCGTTATGAGCTTTAATATGCTGGTATGTCCTATAGGTATGAACATCTATGTCTCCTCTAAGCAGCTTTCTTTTAATCGGCTCTTCAGCTCTGTCAATTAGTGACCATGGATAAGGACTTTTATTAGCCAATTTTACAAGAGGATCATTCTCAGGATGATCAATATATTCCTTTTTCACTTCAAAATTAGCATTTCTTTCCTGAGACGCTATTTTAACTGCTGCTGCTGCTCTTTCTTTTACTATTTCTTCATCTTTTTCACCTTTATCAGCCATCGTCCTTACTGCAAGATCCTGTGACAGATATTTAGATCTTCTTTCAGGAGCAAAAACCCAGGTTTTTTCTTGAACTTTAGCAAGGTAAGTCTGAGGACCTTTCACCAAGTCATGAGTTAAGTTAGCAAGCTTGTGTATAAAATTGCCCACACTCTTTAAACTCGCCTCATTGTCAGAAACTTTTAAACCGCCTTTAATCATACATGCAAGGCCAAGCCCATAAAAATTGCTGCATAATAAAGCGCCTACAACAGGGTTTGCTACGAAATAAGTGCCGCCTTCCATCCACAACGATGCCGGCTTAAAGACCAATCCCGAATTTTCAACCAGATTTTGTACTTTTATATCAGCCTGATTATATCCTACACAAATCTTCGGCAGTCTCAATTCCTTAGAAGTTTTCCCCGTTTCAGGATCAATGCCCAAATGGATATAATTTCTATCAAATTTAGTAACTGCTTTCCTTGCACCTGCCACTACATCACTCATTCCTGTTTTCAAAATATGATCTCTCCAATTTTTTATTAAAAATACATTCCTCTATTCATAATGCATGTGAATTTATATAATTGCTTAATTAAGTAGGCAACAAAAAATCTTTACGTCTTATTTTATCGGGATTCGATAAGGGTGAAACCCTTATCATTCATATAGGGTGGTGGGTGGGCAATGAGACGTAAAGATTTTTTTATTATCTAATTAATAAAAAATAATACTATTTTAAAAATCAAAAATTAACTAATCCAGATCATTTATTATGATTTATCTGCCAAGGTATCCTACTAACTTGTTAACTCCCCAAAACACACCATCCAGACCATTAAGAAGCCCATCCAGTTCGCCTGTTCGTCCGTACTCAGTTAGCATCGCAGCTAACGAGCTTGTTAATGGTGCAACAGGCCCAGCTCCTGCCAAAGAAGTGGCATTATAAGTTAATGAAGCGGCTCCATTAATTATAGCGGCATCTGCTTCATCCTTCCATCCATCCTGATCAACTTTTAAAAAATATTTAGCAAGTCTGCTGCTGACTCTTCCAGCCACATGAGCGGCAGGAGTGCTCATTAATGGAGCATATGGACCGACTACAGGAACTACAGCTATTCCAACTGCTAAATTTGTTGAATCACTTACTGCAAGAGATATGTAACCAGCGGTTTTCGATTTTATTTTATCTTTCTTGATTTTAAAATTTGCATGATCTATTTTTGAATCTTCCATACTTAATGCAAATTTTCTTTCTGCCCGAGAATATTCTTCCTTGCTGATTTGACCTTTTACATACGCATCCACAGCCTTATTTCGTCTGTCCAAATATTCCAGAGAACGCCTTAAAGACCTGTCAAAAGCCTGAAACTCATAACTTTTTTTACAAAGAGCAGTAAAAGGGCTGTGTATTGATTTCTTATAATGATCTGCTTCAGGCGAATACTCAAGCGCTGACCTGAGATATCCTCTATCAACATTTCTTTGCGGCTGGCTTATATATGCATCATGTGAATTATAACGGGATATAGCTCGGGGAACTTCTCTCCCAATATTATCCCATCTCTGTCCATACATAATTTAATTTACTTTCTTTCTTTATTTTTCTAACAAATCCAACTTTAAGTATTTGATTTGTAAGAATTTTTACAAAATTATTTCCAATAATAATTATAAAACAAAAAAAATAACAGAATCAACCCTTGCTTTCAATTTTATAAGGAATTGTACACAACTCACGACCTGTTCTATAATCGTCGAGAGTTTTTTCAATCTGAACATTGCCTTCAACAGCCCAATAGTAATAATAAGGCTTATTTGTGCCAATAGGAAAATCATATTTCTTTTCTTTATAAATAATTTTCATTCTGGAAACAAACCATAAAATATTTTTAGGCTTTAACCGAAATGACGTAGTTTTATTGCCCGAATAATCAACATGCCGGAGCAGAAGCGCAGGATTTCCACAGACCTGGCACTTTTCTAAATGATAAACAACATCATATTCATAGCCTTTTTTTGTCGGCTTAATATGATATAACACAGCTTCCTGCTTTACATTATGACAAACTAAATTTACCAAAATAAAACTCCTTAGATGGCTGTCACCATCTTTTATCTCATCTCTAATCTCTGTCTTTAGTTAATTTTTTTTTTAAGTTTATTTGTCACTTTTTTTCTTTCTAGGAGAAAGAAAAAGAAATAACCAAAAAAAGGTGGCAGTCGCCACTCTTATATGGTCCCTAATCTTGTCCTTCGGGACCATAATTAGCTAATTTCAGTAATTTAGATTGTTACAGCTACTGGGTGGCAGTCGCCACTTTT
>Ga0182030_10018648_pt1 | contig 13291 bp, 9 predicted proteins | sample 812S3MmetaG_FD_121299 | JGI IMG/M metagenome (GOLD analysis project Ga0182030, IMG submission 121299) | Permafrost microbial communities from Stordalen Mire, Sweden - 812S3M metaG (Illumina Assembly) | ecosystem: Environmental > Terrestrial > Soil > Wetlands > Permafrost | place: Sweden... | reverse complement strand
GCTCGCGCCCGTCTCCGACCCGAGCGCGTACGGGCTCGTGCACCTCAACGAGGACCGCTCCGTCAAGGACTTCGTCGAGAAGCCGAGCTCCGACCGGATCGACACGAACCTGATCTCAGCGGGCGCGTACGTGCTGGAGCGCGAGATCCTCGAGCTCGTCCCGCCGAATCGCAACGTCTCAATCGAGCGCGAGGTCTGGCCGCGGCTGATCGGCGCCGGGCTGTACGGGTTTCCGGCGGACGCCTACTGGCTGGACATCGGCACGCCCGAGCGCTACCTGCAGGGCACGTTCGACATCATCGAGGGCAATGTCGACACACCGGTGCGCGCGCGGCTCGGCGAGAGCTGGCTGGCGGTCGCTGCGGACACGGAGGTCCACGGCCGGGTGATCCCCCCCGCGGTGATCGAGCGCGGCACGCACATCGCCCCGGGCGCGCACGTCGGCAGCCTGGTCGTGCTCGGCGAGAACGTGCGCATCGGCCCCGGCAGCACGGTCGAGCGCTCGGTGATCCTCAGCGGCGCGGAGATCGGGGCCAGCTGCACGCTGCGCGACTGCATCGTCGCCGCCGGCTGTCGCGTCGGCGATGGCACCCGCATCGAAGGCGGGGCGGTGCTCGGCGAGGGCGTGACGGTGGGGGCGGACAACGTGATCGCCCACGGTGCGCGTATCTTCCCGGGCGTGACCTTGCCCGACGGAGCGCTCAGGTTCTGATCCGATGAGTGGAGAGAGCACCCAAACCCAACCTCCTCCCGCACAGGGCGCCCTCTCGCGTGCGGCGATCGCCGAGGTCGACACCACCGGCCAGCTGGGCGACGTGCTCGCGCTGCCGGAGCACCTGCGCGACGCGCTGTGGCGCGTGGAGTCGGCGATCATGCAGGACTGGGATACCTCCGCCGGCCTGGTCGTGGCGGGGATGGGCGGCTCGGCGATCGGCGGCGCGCTCGCGCGCGCCGCGCTCGGCGATCACGCCTCGCGGCCGATCTTCGTGACCCGCGCCTACGGCCTGCCGCCGTGGACGACGCCGGACACGATGGTGCTGTGCGCGAGCTACTCGGGCGAGACCGAGGAGACGCTCGCCTGCTACGAGTCGGCCGGGGCGCTCGGAGCGCGGCGCATGGTCGTGACGACGGGCGGTCGCCTGGCCGAGATGGCCCGCGAGGACGGCGTGCCCGTGATCCCGCTGCCCGGCGGCTTTCAGCCGCGCGCGGCGGTCGCCTACATGACGGTCGCGGCGCTCGAGGTGGCTGCGCTGTGCGGCGCCGGGCCGCGGCTGACTTCGGAGATCGATGTGGCCGCCTCGCACACCGAGCAGCTGGTGGCCGAGTGGGGGCCGGACGCGGGCGAGGATTCGCTCGCGAAGACGCTCGCGCGCGGTCTGCACGGCACGATCCCCGTCGTGGCAGGAGCAGGCCTGACGACGCCGATCGCCTACCGCTGGAAGACGCAGATCAACGAGAACGCCAAGCAGCCGTGCTTCTCGCACGAGCTCCCGGAGCTCGACCACAACGAGCTAGTCGGCTGGGAGGGCGCCGGTGAGCTCGGCCGCTTCTCGTCTGTGTTTCTCGACGATTCCGACGCGCATCCACGCGTGAAGGAGCGGATGGCGCTGACCGAGCGGCTGATTGCTCCCAACGCCGCGGCGAGCTTTCATCTGGAGACGCGCGGGGAGACGACGATCGAGCGCGTGATCTCGCTGGTGCTGCTCGGCGACCTCGTCTCGATCTACCTCGCTGCGCTGCGTGGTGTGGATCCGGGGCCGGTCGAGCTGATCGAGCGGCTCAAGGCCGAGCTCGCGGCGGGCTGAAAGCACGCCCGGCCACGCCGGCGTGTGCTAGCGTCTCCGGCGGCCGAGGAGCGCTGCGACGGGCTGATTTCCGCCACGCTCGGCCTCCCTCTTGCAGCAAGGGCGCTCGTCTGACCTACAGGAGAATTTGTCATGTCAGTAATGACTCCCCCCGCTGTTGCCACAGACACCGACTTCAAGGTCGCCGACCTAGCGCTCGCCGCCTTCGGGCGCAAGGAGATCGCGCTCGCCGAGCACGAGATGCCGGGCCTGATGGCGATCCGGCGCGAGTTCGCCGCCGAGCAGCCGCTGCAGGGCGCGCGGATCATGGGCTCGCTGCACATGACGATCCAGACGGCCGTGTTGATCGAGACGCTCACGGCGCTCGGCGCCGAGGTGCGCTGGTGCAGCTGCAACATCTTCTCGACCCAGGACCACGCGGCCGCGGCGGTCGCGGTCGGCCCCGAGGGCACGCCCGAGGATCCCCAGGGCGTCCCGGTGTTCGCCTGGAAGGGCGAGACACTCGAGGAGTACTGGTGGTGCACAGAACAGGCGATTCTGTGGCCGGGAGAGAGCGGACCGAACATGATCTTGGACGACGGCGGCGACGCGACGCTGCTCGTGCACAAGGGCACCGAGTACGAGGCGGCCGGCGCCGTGCCCGATCCGGCGAGTGCGGATTCCGAGGAGCTCGGCGTGATCCTCTCGCTGCTGACTCGCTCGTTGACGGAGGACCCGCAGCGCTGGACGAAGCTCGGCGAGGGCATCAAAGGCGTGACCGAGGAGACGACGACGGGCGTGCATCGGCTCTACCAGATGGTCGAGTCGGGCGAGCTGCTGTTCCCCGCGATCAACGTGAACGACTCGGTGACGAAGTCGAAGTTCGACAACCTCTATGGCTGCCGGCACTCGCTGATCGACGGCATCAACCGCGCGACCGACGTGATGATCGGCGGCAAGGTCGCCGTGATCTGCGGCTTCGGCGACGTCGGCAAGGGCTGCGCGGAATCGCTACGCGGTCAGGGCGCGCGCGTCGTGATCACCGAGATCGACCCGATCTGCGCTCTGCAGGCGGCGATGCAGGGCTACGAGGTCAAGACGCTCGCCGAAGTGATCGACAGCGCCGACATCTTCGTGACGACGACCGGCAACAAGGACATCATCACCGCCGCCGACATGGCCAAGATGAAGCACCAGGCGATCGTCGGCAACATCGGACACTTCGACAACGAGATCGACATCGCCGGTCTCACGCAGATCGAGGGGATCGAGCGCGTGAACATCAAGCCGCAGGTCGACAAGTGGGTTTTCCCCGACGGCCACGCGATCATCATGCTCTCCGAGGGTCGCCTCTTGAATCTCGGCAACGCGACGGGACACCCGAGCTTCGTGATGAGCAACTCGTTCACAAATCAGACGATCGCCCAGATCGAGCTGTTCACGAAGAACGGCGAGTACGAGAAGCAGGTCTACGTGCTGCCGAAGCACCTCGACGAGAAGGTCGCGCGGCTGCACCTGGACGCGCTTGGGGTGAAGCTGACGAAGCTGAGCGACGAGCAGGCCGCCTACATCGGCGTGCCGGTCGACGGGCCGTACAAGGCCGACCACTACCGCTACTAAGCGATACCGGTAGATGCCAAGATGAGAGCGATGGTCCTCGCGGCGGGGCTAGGAACCCGACTGCGCCCGCTGACGTACGAGATCACCAAGCCGATGGTGCCGGTGCTCGACCGGCCGGTGATGGCGCACATCGTCGACCTGCTCGACCGGTATGGGTTCGATCAGGTGATCGCGAACCTGCACTACTTCCCGGAGACGATCCGCGAGCACTTCGGCGATCGCCTGCAATACCGCTTCGAGCCCGAGCTGCTGGGCACCGCGGGGGGCGTGCGTGCCTGCGCGGAGTTCTTCGGCGAGGAGCCGTTCTTGGTGATCTCCGGCGACGCGCTCACCGACATCGATCTCGGCGCGTTCGTCGCCCGGCACGAGGCGAGCGGGGGGATCGCGACGCTGGCGGTCAAGCGGGTGGACGACACGCGCGAGTTCGGCGTCGTGCTGCACGATCGCGAGGGGCGGATCACGGGCTTCCAGGAGAAGCCGGCGCCCGAGGAGGCGCTCTCGGACCTCGGTAACTGTGGGATCTACATATTCGACCCGGAGATCTTCGACTACTTTCCCGAGCGGCCGTTCGTCGACTGGGCACAGGACGTGTTCCCGGCGCTGCTGGAGAACGATGTCCCCTTCCACATCCACGAGGTCGGTGAGTACTGGAACGACGTCGGCTCCTTGGGCGAGCTGCGTCAGGGCACGTTCGACGCGCTCGACGGCAAGCTCCATCTGGAGATGGCGGGGAAGGAGGTCAGCCCCGGCGTGATCCTCGCCGGCGAGCGGGCTCTGCCAGAGGATCTCGAGGTGCAAGGCCCCGTGTGGATCGGCCACGACGTGCGGATTGGCGCGGGCGTGCGCCTGATGGGGCCGGTTGTGCTCGGTGACGGCGCGCGCGTCGGCGAGCGGGCGCAACTGCGCGAGAGCATCGTCTTCCCCGGCACCGTGCTCGCCGAGGAGTCGATCCTGATCGGTGCGATCGCCGGGCATGCGGGGATCCTGCAGAGCCTGCGCCCGCGCGGGGCGTAGAACGCAAGCGGCCCGCCAAAGCGGGCCTTCCTGAAGCGACCCTCTAACGCTCGTCGTTTTATGCAGGAGGACCTGCCTGCTAAAGCGAACTGAAGATCGGATGGACATCCGCCCCCGCGAGGCGTAGCATCGGTGCCATCTCCAAAAACCAGCCGACGAGGGAGCCGTGATGCAGATTGACATCAAGGGTCGCAACGTTCCGGTCACCGACGAGATCCGCGAGCACGCGGAGCGTCGTTTGGACAAGGTCGCGCGTCAGGTCTCGGACCTGGCCCGCCTGGAGATCGAGATCTTCGAGGAGCGAAACCCCTCGATCGCCGAGCGCGAGGTCGTGGAGGCGACGCTGTATCTGAAGGGCGTGACGCTGCGCGCGCACGATGCCTCGCGCGAGATGGTGCATTCGCTGAACCTCGTCGTCGACGAGCTGGCGCGCCAGGTCAAGCGCCATCGCGACAAGCGCCGCAAGCGCCGCGAGGCGCACGCGATGGCGAGCCAGATGAAGGCGGCGCGCGCCGCGCTGTAAACGCTAATCTGGGGATGTGTCCCCATCGATTCTCGATCGCGCGCTGAACGTCGGCGAGGCGAAGAAGTTCAAGGCCTACCAGAAGCGCGTCGCGCTGATCAACGCGTTCGAGGGCGAGCTCGAACACGACACCGACGCCGAGCTGCGCGAGCGGATGGACGCGCTGCGCGCGCGCGCGGCGGCGGGCGAGTCGCTCGACGCGCTGCTGCCGGAGTGCTTTGCGATCGTGCGCGAGACCGGCAAGCGCAAGATGGGCATGCGCCACTTCGACGTGCAGATGATCGGCGGGATGGTCCTGCACGACGGCTGTATCGCGGAGATGAAGACGGGTGAGGGCAAGACGCTGACGGCGACGCTCGCCGTGGTGCTGAACTCGCTGGCGGTGCGGGAGCACGGCCAAACCCACAAGCAGGACAGCCCCGACCCGGACTTCGCCGAGTACCCCGACCTCGTTGACCCGGACTCCGCGATCGACCCCGAGGCCGTCGAAGAGGAGCTCGCCGACGACGCGGCCTCCGCCGACGCGTCGGCGCGCAACGGCTCGAGCGCCAACGGCAATGTCTCCACGTCGGATCGGGCCGGCGGGGCCCCTGGGGCTCTCACCCGCCGCGGTGTGCATGTCGTGACCGTCAACGACTACCTCGCAAGACGCGACGCGGAATGGATGAAACCGATCTACGACGCGCTCGGCGTGAGCGTCGGCGTGCTGGCGAACATGCAGCCCTACGACGAGAAGCAGGCCGCGTATGCGTGCGACGTGATCTACGGGACGAACTCCGAGCTGGGCTTCGACTACCTGCGCGACAACATGGCGAAGGACCTCTCCGAAAAGGTCCAGCGCGGGCACTGGTTCGCGGTCGTGGACGAGGTCGACAACATCCTGATCGACGAGGCGCGCACGCCGCTGATCATCTCCGGGGCGCCCGAACAGGCGGCCGATCTGTACGTGAAGTTCGCGCGCCTGGCTCCGAGGATGAGCATGGGGAAGACCCCGGAAGGCATGGACCCGAGGACAAAGAAGGGCTTCATGGCGGACTTCGATTTCGAGATCGACGAGAAGCACAAGAGCGTCTCGATCACCGAGCAGGGCGTCGCGAAGGCCGAGAAATTCCTCGGCATCGACCACCTGTACCGCGCCGAGAACGGGCATCTGGTCAACCACCTGATCCAGTCGCTGCGGGCCGAGGCGCTTTACAAGCGCGACGTCGACTACGCGGTCGTCGATGGCGAGGTGAAGATCATCGACGAGTTCACCGGCCGGATCCTCGACGGGAGGCGCTGGTCGGAGGGGCTGCACCAGGCGATCGAGGCGAAGGAGGGCGTGCGCATCCAGGAGGAGAACCAGACGCTCGCGACGATCACCTACCAGAACTACTTCCGGTTGTACGACAAGCTCGCGGGTATGACCGGCACGGCGCTGACCGAGGCGACCGAGTTCATGAAGATCTACGAGCTGCCGGTCGTGCAGGTCCCGACGAACAGGCCGATGGTCCGCGAGGACCGCAACGATCAGGTCTACAAGACCCGCGAGGGCAAGTGGAACGCGGTCTCAAACGAGATCGCCGCGCGGCACGAGAGCGGCCAGCCGGTGCTCGTCGGCACGATCTCGGTCGAGGTCTCCGAGCTCCTGTCCGAGCAGTTGAAGAAGCGCGGGATCGAGCACGCGGTGCTGAACGCCAAGCCCGAGCACGCCGCGCGCGAGGCCGAGACCGTCGCCGAGGCCGGTCAGCCGGGCGCGGTGACGATCGCGACGAACATGGCCGGTCGCGGCGTCGACATCAAGCTCGGCGGCAACCCCGAGCACCTCGCCGGCCTGGCGCTCGCGAAGGAGGGGGTCGGACCCGACCACGAGGATCACGCGCGGCGCATGGGAGAGCTCCTGCCGGAGCTCGAGCGGCGCGTGGAGGAGGACCGCGAGCGCGTGATGGCGGCCGGCGGCCTGTTCATCTGCGGCACCGAGCGCCACGAGTCGCGGCGGATCGACAACCAGCTGCGCGGCCGCGCCGGGCGCCAGGGCGATCCCGGGGAGAGTCGCTTCTTCCTCTCCGCCGAGGACGATCTCGTGCGGCTGTTCGCGGGCGATCGCATCTACCGGATCCTCGACAAACTCGGCGGCGTCGACGAGCACGGCAACGAGGAACCGATCGAGGCGGGGATGCTGTCGAAGCAGATCGAGAAAGCCCAGAAGAAGGTCGAGGAGCAGAACTTCCTGCAGCGCAAACACGTGCTCGAGTACGACGACGTCGCCAACGAGCAGCGCCGCGTGATCTACGCCTATCGCGACGAGGTACTCGAGGGCAAGCCGATCGGCGAGGAGGCCCGCCGCGAGGTCGTGAACACGATCGAGCGCACGATCGAGCAGTACACGCCCGGCGACTTCATGGAGGACTGGGACCTCGACGGCCTGTTCACGGCGCTCGGGCAGTTCTTCCCGCTCGACCTCTCCGACGAGGACCTCGACCCGGAGAAGATCGACCGGATCTCCTTGACTGACCGCGTCGGCGAGTTGGCGATCGAGCGTTACAACGGCCGCGAGCAGGAGCTTGGCGAGGAGCTGATGGGCGCGCTCGAGCGGTTCCTGCTGTTGCAGATCATCGACGAGCGCTGGCGCGAGCACCTGTTCGACATGGATTACCTGCGCGAGGGCATCCACCTGCGCGGCTTTGCCCAGCTCGATCCGCTGGTGGCGTACAAGAACGAGGCCTTCACGCTGTTCGGCGATTTGATGAGCAGCGTGTGGGCCGACTACACGCGGATGATCTTCAACGTCCAGGTCAACGTCGAGAACGAGAACGGCGGCGGGCAGGGTCAGCAGGCGGGCGGGCGGGCTTCTATCCCGGCGTTCGCCCCCGGCGGCAGCTCCACGCGCGCGGGCCGGGTCTCCTACTCCGGCGGGCAGAGCGCGATGGGCGCGGGTGCGATCGCGGCAGCCGCCGCGGCGGGCGGGATCCAGCAGGGCGGCGAGCAGGCCTACGCCGAGAACGGCGGCGAAGGAGAAGCGCTGCCGGTGGTCGAGCAGCGCGTCGTCGACCACGAGCACGAGGTCGGCCGCAACGACCCGTGCTGGTGTGGATCCGGTAAGAAGTTCAAGAAGTGTCACGGAACCTAATGACGACCGCGCCGACCGAATCCACGCCGCAGCGTCTTGCCGCAATACGCGAGCAGCTGAAGCTGCTCGCGGACTATCTTTGACCCGCAAGAGCTGAAGGACCGCGCGGAGGCGCTCGAAGCGCAGATGGGCGCGCCGGGTTTCTGGGACGACGCCGAGGGGGCCGCCCAGGTTGGTGCCGAGCACGCGCGGGCGAGCAGACGACTGGAGCAGTTCACGACGCTACAGAGCGACGTCGAGGATCTCGACGGCCTGATCGAGATGGCCGACGAGGACGCAACGCTGCAGGGCGAAATCGACGAGCAGTTCGCCTCCGTCGAGGAGCGCTTGGCCGCGCTGGAGGAGCAAAGGCTGTTCTCCGGTCGCTACGACCAGGGCGATGCGCTCGTGAGCGTGAACGCGGGCGCGGGGGGGACCGACGCGCAGGACTGGGCCGAGATGGTGCTGCGGATGGAGATGCGCTGGGCCGAGCGGCGCGGCTTCGAGGTCGAGCTGCTGGAGGCGAGCGCGGGCGAGGAAGCGGGAATCAAGTCGGCGACGTTCCAGGTCAAGGGTGAGAACGCGTATGGCCTGTTCGGCGCCGAGCGCGGCGTGCACCGGCTGGTCAGGTTGAGCCCGTTCGACTCGGCCCATCGTCGCCAGACGAGCTTCGCGGGCGTCGAGGTCGCGCCGGTCGTGAAGGACACGGGCGAGATCGAGATCAACGAGGACGACCTGCAGGTTGACACGTACCGCGCGAGCGGCGCGGGCGGCCAGCACGTGAACAAGACCGACTCGGCGGTGCGGATCACGCACCGTCCGACGGGGATCGTCGTGCAGTGCCAGAACGAGCGCTCGCAGTCCTCGAACAGGGCGACCGCGATGGTCGTGCTGCGGGCGAAGCTCTTGGAGCGCAAGGAGCGGGAACGTCAGGAGGAGATCGCGCGCGAGAAGGGCGAGGCGCAGGACGTGAACTTCGGCTCCCAGATCCGTTCGTACGTGCTGCACCCGTACACGATGGTCAAAGACCACAGGACGAGCTACGAGATGGGCGACGTTCAACGTGTCTTGGATGGGGATCTGGATGAATTTGTCCGGGCCTACCTACTCTCGAATGCGTCGTTGGGTGATTAAAATGATTTTTAGTCCCGATCTGGGGGAGCTCGTGGAGCGAGCGCTGACGGAGGACGTGGGCACGGGCGACGTTACGACTGACGCGACCGTCGCCGAAGAGGCGCGCGCGCGGGCGAGGATCGTGCAGAAGGCGCCGGGGACGATCTACGGCCTCGACGCGGCCGAGGCGGTCTTCACGCAACTGGATCCGGACGCGCGCTGCGAGCGCTTGGTGCGAGAGGGCGTTTGGCGTGAGGGCGGCGGCCCGGTGCTAACGGTCGAGGGGGCGGCGGGCGCGTTGCTGACGGGAGAGCGGACGGCGCTGAACTTCCTCGCCCACCTGTCGGGCGTGGCGACGATCTCCGCGCGCGCCGCGCGCGCGGTGCAGGGAACCGGGGCGAAAGTGCTCGACACGCGCAAGACGACGCCGGGGATGCGGGCGCTGGAGAAGGCGGCGGTCGCGGCCGGCGGGGCGAGCAACCACAGGGCCGGGTTGTACGACGCGGTCTTGATCAAGGAGAACCACATCGCCGCGGCCGGCGGCATCGCGCAGGCGATCGAACGAGTGCGCACGGCGGCGCCAGAGCTGGCGGGAACGTTGGAGGTCGAGGTGCGCAACGCACAGGAGATCGACGAAGCGCTCGCCGCCGAAGCGCCGCGACTGCTGCTGGACAACATGGACGACGCGCAGCTGCGCGCCGCGGTCGCTCAGGTGGCGGGTCGCGCGGAGCTCGAGGCCAGCGGTGGAGTCACCCTGCAGACGCTCAGGGCGCGGGCGGAGACCGGGGTAGAATGGGTGTCGATGGGCGCTCTGACCCATTCGGCGCCCGCCCTCGATCTCTCCCTGCTCCTGGAGGTGCTGCCATGAACCTGCCCATGGCCCCGACGTTGCCGATGGCTTCTACAGAGGCCCCGCCCGCGGAGCTCTCGCGGGAGGAGATCACGAGGATGCAGGCCGAGGTGCGCGCGCTCGCGCAGGAGCGCGGCGCGGTGATCCTCGCGCACAACTACCAGGTGCCGGAGGTGCAGGACGTCGCCGACTACGTCGGCGACTCGCTCGGCCTCTCGCGGCAGGCCGCGGCGGCCGACGGCGAGGTGATCGTGTTCTGCGGCGTGCACTTCATGGCCGAGACCGCCTCGATCCTGTGCCCGGAGAAGACGGTGCTGATCCCCGACCTCGACGCGGGGTGTTCGCTGGCGGATTCGATCGACGCCGCGCAGCTCGCGGACTGGAAGGCGCAGTATCCGGAGGGCGTGGTCGTGATGTACGTGAACACGACCGCCGAGGTGAAGGCGCTGACCGACTACTGCTGCACGTCGGCGAACGCGGTCGATGTCGTCAGGCACATTTATGAGACCAGGGGCGAGGACACCGAGATCCTGTTTGGCCCGGACATGTGGCTGGGAGCGTATGTGGAGAAGGAGATGAATAAAAAAATGCACGTTTGGGACGGCGAGTGCCACGTGCATGCCGGCATCCGCCCGGCGGACATCGAGGCCACCCGCGCCGCGCACCCCGGCGCCGACTTTTTGATCCACCCCGAGTGTGGTTGCACGACGAGCATCATGGAGTACGTCGCCAGCGGCGATGTCGCAGCGGAGGGAGTGCACATGCTCTCGACCGGGGGGATGCTCAAATACGCCGAGGCGCTCGAGCGTGTCGCGGGTGGGGCGGCCGAGAGCACGGGCGGCGCTCCTCAGACCAAACCCCGCGAGGCCGTGGTCGCGACCGAGATCGGGATGCTCCACCCCCTGCGGATGGCGGCTCCCGATGTGAGCTTCATCCCCGCGAACCCGAAGGCGAGTTGCAAGTACATGAAGATGATCACGCTGCCGAAGCTGAGGGACGCGCTGCGGGAGATGCAGTACGAGGTACGGGTGCCCGAGGAGATCGCCGTGAAGGCGAGGGTACCGATCGACCGGATGGTATCTCTCGGTTGAGACGGGCGTGGACGATCGAGACCCGCCCGCCCAGGACGCAGTGAGCGAAGTGTGCTTTGACACACGTGCTGGCCGATCGGAGATCCCGTCGATCTCCGATCGGTAAGGACAACGGCCAGCGCCGTGTCGACGGTCGTCTCAGAACTCGTCGGCGGTGTGCGGCCCGACACAGGCGACGGCGAGGTTGTCCGCCACACCCGCGGCGACCTCGCGGACCTCGTCGTAGGTGACCGCGTCCAGCGCGGCGATCGAGGCGTCGGGGTCGATGTCCTCGCCGAACACGATCTTCTGGTTGGCGGCGTAGCGGGCGACGGCGTTCGTGTTCTCGAACGCGAGCACGCGGCGGCCGGCGGCGTAGGCCCGCGCGCGGTGGACCTCCTCCTCGGTTGGGCCGTCGTCGCGGAGCTCGTCGACGATCTCGCGCATGCGCGTGTACGCCTCGACGCACTTCCCTGACTCCAGTCCCGAGCCGAGCTGCAGGATCGGCACGTCGGCGAAGGTGTGGTCGAGCGCGTAGACGGAGTAGCAGAGGCCGCGCTTCTCGCGGATCTCCTCGAACAGCCTCGAGCCCATCGAGCCGCCGAGCAGCGTCGAGTAGATCGTCAGCGCCGCGCGCTCGCGCTCGTCGGAGACGGCGATGTCCGGGCGGTAGATCATGCGCAGGTGCGACTGGTTGGTGTCGCGCTCCTCGACGAGCTTCTCGGGGGCGAACGCGGGCGCCGGCACGTAGGGGTCGGGATCTGACAGCGCGGGGAAGCGCCCGAGGCACTCTTCCAACTCATAATCGGTAGGTAGGTGGTCTGTGTTGCCCACCAGGAAAGCTCCCCCGTGCGTCCCCGCCCAGCGGCGCTCGCGGAAGGCGACGATCCCCTCGCGCGTGAAGCCGCGCAGGTTCTCCTCCGGGCCGAGCACCGTGCGGCCGAGCGGATGATTCCCGAACGCCGCCCGGTCGATCAGGTACTCGGCGATCGTCGAGGGCTGGTCGTAGGCGCGATTGATCTCCTGGATCACGACGCCGCGCTCGCGGTCGAGCTCCTCGGCGTCGATCCGCGGGCGCCCGACGAAGTCGGTGAGCAGGTCGATCGCCTGGGGCGCGGACTCGGCGCGAACCGTCAAGTGGAAGGCGACGAGGTCGTGGCTCGTGTACGCGTTGAGCACGCCCCCGAGCCGCTCGGCGGTCTCGTTGACGTCCTTGTAGGTCGGGTACTTCTCGCCCCCCTTGAACACGAGGTGCTCGAGGAAGTGGGCCATCCCGTTCTCCTCGGGCCGCTCGTTGCGCGCGCCCGCGTCGAACGCGACGAGCACGGTCAGCGCGCGCGTGCCCGGGAGGCCGACCTGGTAGATCGGCAGCCCGTTCGAGGGGACGGTCATCGTTGCAATCTCGGTCATTGGGGCCCCACAATAGTGCCCTCGACTAGGCTTGCCGCGTCATGTCTTCCCGGCGACAGCCCCTGATCGTGATCCTGGGCGTGCTGAGCCCGGTCTTCCTCGTCTTGGGCGTCTGGCTCGGCGGCCATCCCAAAGATCTGCCGGGGTTCGCACGGGGGAGCGCGTTCGAGCAGAACCACCAGACGCAGGTCGTCGACGAAGCACTCGCGCGGATCTCCAGCGACTACTACCGTCCGATCTCAAAGAGCCAGCTGGCCAACTCGTCGATTTCCGGCGCGGTCGCGGGCCTCGATGATCGCTTCTCTCATTACCTGACGCCGAAGGAATTCCATGAATTCAACTCGCCCCCGAGCTTTACCGGCATCGGCGTTGTCGTCTCACCGGAACACAGGGGTCTGGCGATCGCGCGCGTGTTCGACACGAGCCCCGCACAGCACGCGGGGCTGCAGGCGGGCGAAGTGATCGTCGCGGTCAACGGACGCAAGCTCGCTGGCCTCTCCGCCGACGCGTCCACATCGCTGATCAAGGGACCGCCGGGCACCGAAGTCGCGCTCGGGATCCTACGGCCCGCAAATGTGGCCGGCTCTGCCCACTCGGCTCCTTCCTCTTCCGCGGGCTCCCACCCGGCGCCCACCGCCCACGCGACGACGCGCACCGTGCGGATCACGCGCGCGGTGATCTCCGAGCCGGTCGTCGCCTCCGAGACGCGGACCGTGCACGGGGTGAAGCTCGGCGTCGTCGAGCTCGCCTCGTTCAGCCCCGAATCGCACGGCGAAGTCGCGACGGCGGTCGAAAAAGAGCTCCACGAACGCGTGCGCG
>Ga0182030_10018645_pt1 | contig 13292 bp, 16 predicted proteins | sample 812S3MmetaG_FD_121299 | JGI IMG/M metagenome (GOLD analysis project Ga0182030, IMG submission 121299) | Permafrost microbial communities from Stordalen Mire, Sweden - 812S3M metaG (Illumina Assembly) | ecosystem: Environmental > Terrestrial > Soil > Wetlands > Permafrost | place: Sweden... | reverse complement strand
AGTTTGGCTAGAAAAGGGGATGTTGTAGGTTTATTTATAGGATGGAAATAAGGTAAAAGAAAGGTGGTGTACCAATAAGCCAAATTCCCACCAGCAGCAATACCAGTCGTATAAGTAACCCTCACACCACCCACAAAATACGAAGCCGCGAAACTAGTCGAGAAATTCTCAAACAGAGAATAAGTCCTGTGAAGAACCTAGTCCAGAAATCAACATCCATTCCCTTTTCTTTCCAGGTAAGACTCACAGGTTTATATCCCAAAGTTTCCCACATCCAAGTCAGCTGATCCGTCCCCATCCTTACTTACACTTCTGGGCTAAGGGAAAAAGACGTACCAACTGCTCATCATCCTTCGTCTCAGTCTTCGCTAATGGCGCCTTATTCTTTGATCGAAACATCGTAGATCCCGCCCCGTTAAAGCTCCGAGCTGTTAAAGGAAAATGACAGAATGAGAGAACTTTCAAAGTTTGACGTCTCGTGGCGACAGATCCGCGGGTTTTATAGGAAGATCTTGAAGGATGGAATTAATTTTTAGTGATTGGGACCGGTTGGATCGAATGCCTTCTGGTCTGGGGCTAGAAGGTGATGGCTTGGGATGGTGCCCGAGTAGCCGCGTTTGGGACAGTGGTTCTAAGGATGGGTTATGCTGTTAGGGTTTCCTTCAAGGTGTTCGTGAAATGTTTGAGGGTGAGGTTTTTGAGTGGATTTAAGAAAGGGTTGGAAGCTGGAACGAGTACATATGAGAAGAGGACAACGACATCTGCGTGGATAACGCTCTTCATTTCTGTATAGTGGACCAGTGGTGAGACAGATTGAGGAAATATATGGTCGGGTGAACCAGAAGTTCGAGATCTTGGTGAGTGATGATGGACAGTCCATATCCAAAATTTCAAGAATGCGAATGTACTTCAACCCCGGCCCTCTCCTGGGTTCATGATCTTCACATTCCATCCTCTGTCAAAGCTTCGTCTTCATCGAAATAAATATACAAAAGGAATATGTATCGACATGGCTGTCAACTACCTACAGAAACTTCCCCGCGAGCTCAGGGACCAGATCCATCGCGAGATATTCGAATCACCTGATGGCACGATGGTGGTTTATCAACGACAAGGAGAAGAGAGATACACTATTAGCAACAAAGCCGCAAATATGGGCGAATGGAATGTCAAACTATCGATGCTGAGAACATGCAAGCTATTTAATGATGAATGTAAGAACATGATCTGGGAATATAACAATTTTGACTTGGATGAATCCTGGGAACTCATGATAGACACAGAGAACCAATCGAAGATATGGTCGCGTGTCCAGAGAGTACAGCTACGATCAAATTTTTCGGGATTTAGCATCCCAGCGTCGATTGATTATTTCGGGATAAATCTGGGGGAGGAAGGGAAATTGAATAGGATCAGACTGCTTCTGAGATACCGTCTCAATCACAGGGATTTGCTGGAATATAGGGACCTCGAGAAGATCATTGAAATGAGCATTCGCCAGAAGGAAAGCCAATTTTTAGAAGGGTATGATCGTTATGGAGAACATTTGATGTCATTGAGGGAGGCTAGGGATTCCTATTTCAACAATTGTCAACGAGAGCTCGTGATTCAAATGGGTCAACCGGTGTCGGCATTGAAATTCGATCCTAGTGAAACACTGGAGGAGATACGTGAAGCTTTTGGAGCTACATTGAAGGGTTCTTGGAAGTTACCCTCACCTGTTCTGGATTCAAGAGCTGGCCCATGATCTTCTTCACACATATCGGAATTGGTTGACAAAGACGACGCCCAAATCGCTTTATAAAACTTCGAGGCCGAATAAAGGCTCTGGTACTACGAATAGCTTGGACTACTTCATATATCAAGTCGGATAGTATCTCGAGTTCCATTTCTATTTTTAGGCTCTGCGATAGGAATTAGAATAAATAAATACCTGAATATTTGTGAACATACCTATGCAGCCAGATTCTACACGCCGATATGTCTCTCCGTAAGACACATCGGCTTAACATAGTACCGTCACTTTTCTCTGGCCTTGCCTGACCTGACGCCGCAGCCCTGATCGCATCCCTCACTCAATAGCCGCATCCTTCCCCCCTGGACTACGACTCCGAGTTCTTGCTCTGCCTTTCGGTGGCGCACGACCTCTACCCTTTCCTGGCGGTGGTCGAACGAACGCGAAATCTACCTCAATAGTCTGATCTAATAACTTTGTATTGTGCGCGCCGTCAATGGCAGCTCGAGCCTCGTCCAATGTGGGGTATTCGATGAGCGCATATCCCTGTTCGTATCGTAGTTAGCCATCTGCTGAACAATATAGGCCTCTACTACCGCTTTGCCTTGTCCCATGCCTTCTGTGATGTGTGCGCACCTTGACGTAACCTGTCCGACGATCCAAATTCAGATGCAAGTTCTTGATCTCTCCAAAGTCCGCAAACTTGTCGTTGACATCCTCCTCGCTTGCCTCCTCGTGTACATTTGTGGCGATGATGATCCAGCCTTCGATGGAGCGGACGGCGGTCGCGTTGGAGTGGGTGGTCATTGAGGCATTTGTAGGGCCGTGTTTCTGGGTTTCTTCGGTTGAGAGGGGGGGATCGATGTCCATTTCAGTGTCTGCCATGTTGATGGTATTGATGCGACGATGAACTGGAAGGACTGGGCGTAGTTGGGAAGAGGAATGTTTGTTGCGAAGCTTGAGCTGTTGGCGCGCTGTTGTCAGGACTTCGGGTGAGGTTTTTTCCTCATGCGAGCTTCAGCCTCACAACCCCCAAACGACTACAACTCACGAGATTCTCGAACCAAACCGGTATCAGATGGCGCTGTATTGTTTCCTTACGGTGCTGTCTTTTATTACCACAAATTTGAATTATTTTAATATCATGAATTTGCAAGGCAAATATATGTTTTTCACCTGGGTCAATATAGGTCATGATGTATTTGTCGTCTTTGGGCCTTTCAGTTCGCATTTTCCCATTGAACATTTTGGTTGACCTGAAGATAATTGGTTATTGGCCTCCATCGTGTCCTTAAAGTATGATAGAGGCTTATGAGCCAATGCTTCCTCGCCATGCTACAGATTCCAATCCCAAATATAGCCCTCTTCCAATATCTTTTTCTTAATGTCTTTAAACTTCTTTTCAAGCAAATCCATTAGGTCGTCGTCCTCTTCCGACATTACCTTTTCTCTAATAGTCTTTTTCTTGGATGACCATCGTCGAATCATTGAAGCTGTGCACCAACGTGCAATCTTGGCATCTAAGTCTATCTCCTCATTCTCTCTTTCCCCAAACCTCCTCCAAGAGGCCATCGCTTCGCCTTATAATGTCATCTCTTCATCTTCCGACCCGTCATCATTTTATCTAAATCGGGCTGTATTGCTTCTCTTGACCCCCAGCGTTTGCAGCGTTTGTTTCAAAAGAAGTTTCTTTCGCTTCTGGGCATCTTTGATCAATTCGTCCACCGTTCCGGTATTTTGAAGAAGTTCAAATATGGTCTAGGCAACTTCACGGTCAACAATGAAAGGGGACACCAGGGGCTTTGCTCTTTTCCATTGAGAGTAGTCACATTTCAGACTTTCCTTCGGGCTGAAATTACTCCAGAGTTTAGCAAAAGCTTCACAATACCCTCATCTCTATGAAGAACTGCTTCAAATAAGGTCATACCGAATCGACCGCCGCCCTCCGCGTTTAGGTCCAGCTCAAGTAAGGCCCTCACCGAGGCTTTATGACGATCTCTGACTGCTAACTTCAGTGGGTAGTTATTCACACTACCCCTCCAAGCCAGCATAATGTTGTACAACAACATGGTGACGTTGCTTGTAAGTGCGCTCGACCTGTCGATTGCCGAATTTTTGAAGTACACCTTGCAAAATTCATAAGGCTTACCTTTTCTGGGAAGAAGCCACCAGCTCTAAAGAACTTTTTGCGATTAAAACTAGATGTTGAGATCGCAAAGAGATGTACCGTGACGATCGGCGTTTTGAACGTAAATCATCCAGAGCAGTGATTCCTTTAGGAAAGGAAGAAGCGTTTTTGTCCTTAGTACAACGTCCTTCATTCAGTCTCGTTTTTTTTTTATTGTAGCTAGTCTCTCGAAATCCACCATAACTTCTCGGCGTTTGAGATTGTTAATACAGCACGCCGCCAGTTAATTGTTTCTTTGGGGATATGCTATATCGTTCGATATGTAAGGTGAAGGGGTCGCTAGATGACTCAAGCGATCACAGATTGTCATGAGCCATGCAAGACCACCTGAATGGAGAAACTCAGGGACGGAATAATGAATGAATTATAAAGTAATAAGATGGTAAATAGAGCTCAGGATCATCTTCAGGGGAAGACAGAATATCATCTTGAAAGACGAAGGCATGAAAGGAAATCACTTTCTATAAGATGTACTAGGCTATTAGATAGCACCTAGCCTCCTGAAATGGCATCTGTTTGCATGCATGAGTCTGCAAATGGGAACTAACACATGCATGTTCTTAGATTAAGTGATAATCCACTCAGCAATCAAATTAGTCCTTTCAAATCAGCAATTGTGGCGCAACTTTGCAATATATGCATAATGGTCTAAGAGAAGTAGAAGATTGTAAGAAGCGTTCCCGAGTCTAGATGGCGCGTTGGCGCTGGTCTAGCAGTAGGCTACCGTTTAAACTGGTAGCATGGATAAATGGAGCGTTGTCCGGCGGCATTCTGACTAATTAGAGCCTACCCTCACAGCGACGGTGGACCTGCAAATGGGGCCAGGGATTAAGTACCAGTGAATACGGCACTCAATAAAAGAGGCTATTGAGCTTACGGTCCTCAAGCTGGAAATTGAGTGGATATAAGATACGATAGACCCGAAGTTGCGACGAGGATGGTTTATCCGACGGACACGGAGTTGTTTCAGTCTCGAAATCCGATCGCCCGGCGGGACTATTTCATTAGAACCTTCCCGACCTCGAACAATCTTGTTAGTCTAAATCAGCATTTTCAAATTTTAACTCTGATCCTACTCAAATGGCCGATACCGACATTTCTTCTGTGGCAAGGGCCTGCAGTAATTGTGCTCGGGCCAAATCAAAATGTGACTGGACTACCGGGGCTAGATGCCATAGGTAATTCACACCGTGTTGCCCGTCCCCCGACTTAGAGCTGATGCCGTACCGTAAAGATGCAGTCGCTTGGACAAGAAAGACTGCGCAATCCAGCAATCTATCCGAAAGCGCAAAAATCCAAAGGTCCGACGGGCAATTCAAATTGCTCAGTTGGAGGAGAAGGTGAACGACCTCTTATCGATTGTTGGACATGGTCAGGAGAAAAATCCCAACCATTCCAGGTCCGGTCTAATTCCCCTGACTCCACCAAGCGTGTCTGCCTCTACTCCTTCTGGTGACGAGCAGTCAAGTCTTCCTATTCTGCTGCCAAGTCAGCCAGAAGGGATTCCACCACTTCTAACATGCTCTTCGATGTGTTCTTCGATTATTAAGCCCCATTCATCTCATGTTATAAATCCTTGGAAAGACCCCGATGCGATCCTACAGACCTTCCACGAACGATTGGCGGCGCAGGTACCGTTTGTAGTCGTTTCTCGAACTATTACAGCTGAGCAACTTCAGCGGGAAAGACCGTTTCTTTACTTGGCTATCATAACGGCCGGGTCATTTGAGGATCAGGCCTCCCAATTAGCTCTTGGCAATGAATGTATGAGGTACCTGGCTGATCATCTGATCGTAAGGGGCGAAAGAGATATGGATCTACTTCAAGGACTGCTTATGTGTATTACCTGGTACGTCTCTTTTCGTAGAGCATAACATTCCAAAAATGACTTACACAAGTACAGGCATCATTACTTTTGTCATGTAAATCGACAAATGAACAATCTCCTCGGCTTTATGAATGCACTTCTCATCAACTTAGGCTTGAAAGCCACCAGCGCGGAAAATGATGTCCATGAATGTTTTATCAGCATTTCTCGAAAGATCATGGGAATGGAACCTCTTGTCGATAAAATCTTGACGCAAGACGAGAAAAGAGCAGTACTTGGCTGTTATTATCTCTCCTCGACAGTAGGTCTACGTCATCAACTGTGTGATATGTGTTGACCGATCGCCTTAGCTTACTGCTACCTTTTCGAGGCTCGATTCCTTACGCTTCACAGATCATGTCAAGTATTGTTATGAGCAAGTTTTCAACGACGCAGAATTTCCCACAGACGTTACTCTTGGATATTTGACAAAACTGCAGTCGATCGTCGAAAAACATCGGGTCAACGGTCTCTGGGATTTTTATAACGCCAAACAACCGGACACGTCAAGAGCCCCAATTGGATTGCTAGTCAGGTCCTACCGGACTGAACTACAGGACTTTCATAATTCTTTACCTCTCCAATTTCTTCACACACGTTTGTACTCACCACCGATCTTAAACGCTAGTACTAAAGTTATAGCAGCTGCTCTAGCTATGCAATATTATTCGGCAGAGATACACCTCTACGAAATATGCTTCAAAATGTCTTCATCAGACAGAACTGAATACATTCTAGAGAGCCTTCGTTTTATCGACTTGATATACGCATATTTTCTTTCCACTCGATCATTCTTCGAATCACTCTTCTCCGTGAGTGCGTTGGACTACTGCACGCTCTCCGCAGTTAATGTGGGGCAAATGTTCCACGCAATTGGGGCCCTCTATAAGCTTTCCATATTTGATGTTCCCGAATGGGATGTCAAGCAGGTGCGAAAAGAGCTCGATCTGTCTGTGGTCCTGGATCATATAGCAAACAAAATGGAGCAAGCTGGGAATCAATACAGACTAACGGAGGAAGAAGGACCTTGGCAACTTTGTACGAGAAAAATGAAATTAATGATAGTTTGGTGGGAAGGAGTGCTCGCGCAAGAAGGTGCGTCGGCACCAGTCCCAGCGATGCCCCAGGTTGATCCTATGTCCGATTTTGATTTCTTAAATGACAACTATTGGAGATGATCCTCCTTATTCCCCCCAAGTGCGGGATGTAGTGCCTAGAAATACTTTAATATTCTTATGGAAATTCTGGAGCAGGCGCCGGTAATGAAATCCCGAATTCCGACGGGAAGAATGGGCGCTCATCTTTCGAATCAGGCTGCTGTAGCTACGTAAAGCAAAGCAGAAATAAAATCTGAATGACGGAGATTGGAATACAGCTGTATCAGCTTACGTGTCTTTCTCCGACGGGAGTGGAATGCATTTTTGACTCCCTCTCCGTCGGGTGACAGGGGTAACAAGCAATCCAGTCTCACATAAGAACTTCCATCATCTTTATCAATATTTTATTCGACTCATCATTCAAAACCCCCCTCCTTGTTCTGATCTGGAAGCTAAATAATCAACACCATGGACCCAGAGAAGGACCCAGAGACTTCAGATTCAATAACAGTTACCATGGATTCAGACAAGGAGACTGAGCTCCCGCAAACATCAACCCCAGAAGCTGAAATCGAAGAAGAATTTCTGACTGGGATCAAATTGATTCTCTCTCTGTTCGCGGTGACCATTGTTGGATTTTTAATATCGTTAGACGCCTCCATCGTTGTCACTGTTCGCGCTCCTTCCAGGCTCTGAAGTACTGACGGCTATACTGACGGTGCCCCAGGCTATTCCAAGGATTACAGCGGCGTTCAACTCGGTAGAAGACATCGGCTGGTATGGCAGTGCATACCTGATATCGAAGTAAGTAAACCTGAGCATACCTTAAACTTACGAACTAACTTCTTCAGTTGTGCGTGCCAATTAAACAGCGGGAAAATCTATCAATACCATTCTTTGAAAGTAGGTTCCATTCGCAAAGCTGGTAATTCAGGGTCTGATGACGTAGATTACCTTCATAGTATACGTTTGCATTTTTGAACTCGGATCTCTCATTTGCGGAGTCGCTCAGAGCTCAGCCATGCTTATTATAGGTCGAGCGATAGCTGGGATAGGAGGATCTGGAATCCTTAATGGTGGTTTCACTATCATTACAATCGCGTCCCCAATTCAAAAGAGACCACGTAAGCTGCCGTTGATCGCATGAGTCACTGAACCTTGTCTGATATGCTTTAGAATATCTCGGCATCGTTATGGGATTTGTATTGATAGGTTTCGTGGCTGGTCCTCTACTTGGAGGGCTAATTACTCAAGACGCATCTTGGAGGGTGAGTCTCCCTTGTGGTTTACTCGAAGTTTTGACTTTTCGAATATGACCTCCCTCCTGACTATCTTTTGGCTAACTGCATGTCATGTTAGTGGTGTACGTGCAATTAAACAGATTTTCCATCCACCTCAATTAGCCTTCTTTAACTTCTTCCAGGCTTTTACATCAATCTACCGATTGGAGGTGCCGCTGCCGTCGTGATTGCATCCACAAAACTACCTGGGGGAAAGTCCGTCCCCACGGCTCGTTTGTCATACTTCGAGTCTCTTAAGCAAATCGATCCCGTTGGTTTCCTCACATTCGCACCGTTTTGCATCATGCTTCTTCTGGCCCTCCAATGGGGTGGCTCAAAATATCCCTGGAATTCAGCAACTATTATCGGCCTCTTATGTGGTGCTGCTGCCATGCTTTGCGTCTTCATAGCTTGGGAACACAGAATGCGCGGTGAAGCAATGCTGCCCTTGAATATGCTGAGCCAACGGATAGTGTATTCCAGCTGCCTTGCCTCGACTTTTCAATTTGGTGGGATGCAGATAATTGCCTATTACCTTCCGGTTTGGTTTCAAGTCATCAAGAGTGCGTCGCCGTCAATGAGTGGGGTTTATTACCTGGGCACAATTGGGCCTCAACTTGTGGTCGCTGTTAGCTCTGGAGCTTTGAGTACGTATGTCCCTCCCGCTGAATTGGATAACAAGCTGAAGTATTAGTTTCTCGACTTGGATACTACACGCCTTGGGCCATCGGTGGAAATGCTTTCTCTTCAATCGGATTCGGTCTGCTCAGTACTCTCACAGTCGCCTCTGACGCTTCCAAGTATATTGGGTACCAGGTTTTCGGTGGTCTTGCTCGAGGTGCAGTTATGCAACAACCCGTTACGGCCGTGACAGCCGCAGTCCCGAAGAATCTCATATCGGTAGGGACTGCTCTTGTGGTTTTCACCCAATTCTTTGGTGGGGGCATTTTCGTTGCGTTCGCGCAGACCACGTTCACCAACTCGCTCGGACCAGCTTTGGCAAAATTTGCGCCAAATGTGAGTGCAGCGCATGTCATCAGTGTTGGTGCTACAAATTTAAGAGAGAGTGTGCCGGCAAGTGAGTTGAACGGAGTCTTGGAGGCGTATAATCAAGCACTGGTGCATACATTCGTGAGTCTACCAATTTTCCCGCTACATACTTTCTGGATGGACTGACGAACCAAGTACTTGGCCGCTGGTACTTCAGTGGCGGCCTTCTGTGCATCGTGGGGTATGGGGTGGGTCAACATGAAGAAGGCGAAACAAGGCGAGTCCAATATATGAACAACTTTACTTTCGACGGTATAATCTTGTCCGGGATAGACCATATTAGACAATTCTCTTCTCCATAATATCATATTCTCACCTATTCTTTCAATTTCACCAGATAGAACTGGCGACTTCGGATTTTGTCTCAGCAAAATGAAATTAAGCCCGTGGTAATTCTTTTAGTGTAATTGGCGGTACAGCAGTGCTGTTCTAATCGGCTTCTAGGCCTGTCTCAAACCTAACCCTCGTTTCAAACACCTTCGTAATTCAATCATGAATTTGAAAATTCTGTTCGCATAATTGGTCTGAGAATTTGTTTTATGTTTGAAAGAAGGGAGATGTTGTGAGTTCTGAGACAGTATGTAATCTGCAATCTCCAGGCGCTCAGCGTTGACAAGCTAGTTGCCATTCACACTCCATGCTCCACAGTTGGGACCTTACCGGTGAGCACGCCTTGCCTTCCAATGGTTGAAAACACGAAGGCCTATCGACTATTGGCCCAATCTTGTGACTGGCAAAGCTGAGAGTGAGGCTGACGTGAGCGAGCTAGTCCTCGCCGCACACTACCATTCATGATTACAAATTTCCCTGGAATGGGATGAAGATTAACATGACCAGGCCATTATGCTCTAATTTACTTTCTTGTATATATCTCTTCGCGCCTCAACATAATGTCGCTGCTTCAATCTTCACTCCAGTTATTTTCCTTGAATATCTTATACCTACCAAGATGACCACCCCTTCTTCAGCATCAAAGCATCACAAGGTGATTATCCTTGGCGCTGGGCTTAATGGCCTTGCAGCTGCTAAGACATACCTGGACATAGATCCTTCCGTTGATCTACTGGTCGTTGATGGGGATAGTGACATTGGTGGAGTATGGTCGAAATCTAGGATCTACCCTGGCTTGACTTTCGAACAGTCTACGCCCATGGTAAATTTCACAGATATGACCATGAAAGACGAGCTTAGATTAGAGGACTGGTCTGATATTTCTGGGGAGCAAGTTAATGACTTTCTGGTATGTTCTCTCTCGGTCGTTATGTTCAACCTAATGCGCGCCAGATTCGTTATGCAACAAAGTTCGATGTGATCCGCCGCTGTAAGCTTAACACAATTGTGGAATCAATTGAAAGAAATGGATCGGGTTGGAAGATACTGGTTCGGCCGACAGGAGAAAGCGTATCTGTTCTTGAGTCAATGACCTGCGAAAAGCTCATCATCGCGACTGGGATCACTTCAAAACCCAATCTCCCAAGCACTGATATGAGTTCATTTGATGGAGTCTCTTTTCATGCCAAGGATATGGGCCATCGCCACCAAGAACTACTTGCCGATCAAGTCAAGCATGTCACCATCATTGGTGGTCACAAGTCAGCACTCGAAGCTGTGGGGACCTACTCTCAGGTTGGAAAGAATGTCGAGTGGTTGATCAAGGAAGAAGGGGGCGGGCCCACTTGGTTGATGCCATGCAAAGATCCGCAAGGCAACTCCACTGGGAAAATGGCAACAGTCAAGGCAATGTCATTCCTCTCGACGAGCGTTTATCACTCCGATCGATGGCTCAACCGCTTCTTGCAAAGCCAGCGATGGTGGTTGGGCACATACATTATCACTAAAGCCTGGGCGGCTGTGACGAAAATGATCCAAATGGATACGTACTCAAAGAGTGAGAATGGAAAGAGGCTAAAACCTGTCCCAGATAGGTGAGTCCTCTCAGCGATTTAATTCTGACCCCCTTTACGTCTCTTCTAGTGTGTTCAGTTCGTCACACTAACATTGAATCAAGTATGTACTGGTTTGTTCCAGGAGGCACAGTCCTACACGATCGAGACCTTGAGACTCTCAGATTGCTTGATGAGGAAAAGCTTATTCATGTGAGCCGGGCGCATATCAAATCCGCCAAAGGTCGATCCATCACGCTCTCGAATAACGTGACAGTTGAGACGGACGCCGTTGTGTTCTGTACAGGTTGGCAGCTTGCATTTCCCACGTTGTTCTCATCAACGCTTTCTTATGAACTTGGGCTTCCCTGCGACCCTTCGGTCGTGCCACAAAAAGAAGAAGCATACTTGAAGTCCCTCGATTCTGCCTCGGAAATGAGAATCGAAACGCTTTACCCTTTATTAAAGCACCCCCCAAAGAACATACACATCCCCAAATCAACGCTCACTCCTTTCCGCTTATTCAGATTCATAGCACCACCAAAGCTCGCCGCTAAAGGGGACAATTCCATCGTCTTTCTCGGCAACTGGGCTAATGGCAGGCCATTAGTTACAGCTGAGATTGCTTCCCTTTGGAGTGTCGCCTACTTGGAGGGGTTAATGCCAGACCACACCAAATCACTTCTTACCCAGCCTGACGCCATGGATAGAGATATCGCACACATTGAAGCATACCGCAGAAAACGATATCTCAACGCCTTGCCTTTTCGCATTTCCATTTTCGAAAGTGGAGAATTCGAGGAGCAGTTGATGAAAGATTTAGGACTGAGACCGGATAGAAAGGCGATGAAGATACCAACGGGTTTGAAAGGATGGTTTGGATGGAAAGCTTGGAAGTCGGAGTGGTTTGATCCGTATTTTGCTAGTGATTACAAGGGGCTCGTGCAGGAGTTCTTACAGAATGTTGAGGAGAGGGGAGGAGGGGATGCTGAAGTCCGGAGGAAAATTTAACTGGACATTACAAGAACTAGATTTTCCATGATATAAATAGTCTCCAGGTTGATGAATTTTGGTGGGAAGTAAGAAGTCCATAGTTAATAGGTATTTGCAAGTGTTATATCGTCAGATCGAATTTTGACAATTAGGTTTACGAGTTTACTCAGCCCTAATCCGTGACCGCCATAGTTATCTTTAATGGCGTTCCAACTAATTTAGATCGTTGATTCGATTTAACAGGGGGCAAAGTATATTCCTAGCAAAAATTACAGCTGTTCGTATATTAGCTCAAAGTACGAATGTCCGAACGTAAGCTTACTGTACCCAGTTCACCTTAGTATTTAGTTGAACCTCACTTAATCATATTTTTCTACTTCTAAGACGACATAAACGCGTTTTCAAATATTGAGTACCACTGAAAGTAAAGATATTTCGACATCCTGCCGCCATCAACCCGAAATATTTCTCACCAGTTCTCCATTCCAATGGCAAGCTCACCTATTGAGAATCAGCCAGTAGAGATGGAAAATATTGGTTCATGTGAGAACCCCCCTCTTTTCGCAGGGTCGGAAACAACTCGAGATTCACCAAAAAGTGAAGTTTGTGAGACGGAAGAAAGACAGAGGGTCTATATTCACGGTCCAAAACTTCATTTTATATCATCAGCGTCAGTTTCCGCTATCTAAGTCTCTCTTGACAGTACTCACCCGTTGCGTTACAGGATAGCCCTATCTCTTTTCCTTGTCAATGTGGAGATACCCATTGTTAGCACCTCACTGGTTGGTATTACCAATAGTATAGGCGGGTTCAGTAAGAGCAGTTGGATAATAACTGCCTATATGTTAACTTACATTGGTAAGTTATATCTAGTTGCGCAGCTATTGCCCCGAAAGAATAGCTACTGATTGAGTACAGGATTTCTGATTGTATTCGCAAAACTGAGTGACATATATGGCCGGAAGTTGTCTCTTTGCACCTGGCTTTCGATGTTTATCATTTTTTCAGGTGCATGTGGAGCAACCCAATCACCTACACAATTGTGTGTAATTCCCCGGTCCAGGATCACTTTTCTATGTCGATTAATTGAAACTTAGGATTCTATGTCGAGCATTTCAAGGCATCGGCGCGTCAGGAGTATACGGTGTGTCTTTTGTGATACTCACCGAACTGGTTCCACCGGAGAAATACGCTGCATT
>Ga0182030_10018641_pt1 | contig 13293 bp, 15 predicted proteins | sample 812S3MmetaG_FD_121299 | JGI IMG/M metagenome (GOLD analysis project Ga0182030, IMG submission 121299) | Permafrost microbial communities from Stordalen Mire, Sweden - 812S3M metaG (Illumina Assembly) | ecosystem: Environmental > Terrestrial > Soil > Wetlands > Permafrost | place: Sweden... | reverse complement strand
GGCGGCTGGATCACCGACAGCTACTCCTGGCGCTGGATCTTCTATCTGAATATTCCGGTCGGCATTCTTGCGTATGTTCTGGTCACACGGCTGGTTGACGATCCACCGTGGATCAAGCCCGACCGCAAGCATCTGCTCAACATGGACTATATGGGGCTCGCGTTCCTCACGCTGGCCATGGCGGGGTTGCAAATCACGCTCGACAAGGGCGAAGAGAACGACTGGTTCTCCTCGAACTTCATCCGCTTCTTCGCTGCCATGTTCGTGCTGGGCATGATCGGGCTGATCGTATGGGAATTGAAAAAGAAAGACCCGCTCATCAACCTGCGCCTCTTCAAGTACAAGAATTTTGCCATCTGCTGCTTCCTGATGATGCTGGTCGGCGGCGTGCTCAACGCCAGCACGGTGCTACAGCCACAGTTCCTGCAACAACTGCTCGGGTACACGGCTACCAACGCCGGACTGGCGCTGACCGCCGGGGGCTTTTCTCTGCTGTTTGTGATGCCGTTTGCGGGCTGGGCAACGGGCAAGTTCCCGGCGCGAAACATTTGCGCGGTGGGATTCGCCTTTTTTGCCATGTCGTTCTGGTACACCACCACGCACCTGACCCTGGACATGAGCTTTGGCAACGCTTCATGGATGCGAGTGATCCAGGTGGCGCCAATTCCGTTCTGTTTCATCTCCATTACCACGGCGGCCTATGTGGGCACCCCGAAGGAGCAGAGCAATCAGGTCGCGGGCCTCATCAACTTTGTGCGCAATATCGGCGGCAGCATCTTCATCGCCGTTACCGGAGCCTTGGTCACCAACCGCGAGCTATGGCATGAAGCGCGCCTGCAGGAGAGCATGAGTTCGCTCAACGTACCCTTTCAGCTTTACCGGAAAGGACTAAGCGGCATCCTCGGCCAGGACTTTGGCGGTCCGCAGGGACCGGGAATGGCCGGTGGCAACATCTACAACATGCTGCAACAGCAGGCCGGCATGCTGGGCTACGAGGACGTGTACAAGCTGCTCTTCTGGATGGCCTTCTTCATGATCTTCCTGGCGTTTATGCTGAGCAAGAACAAGCCCGGCGGCGGCAAGAGCGATATCGCAGTACACTGATTCACGCCCGCGTTCGCGCTCTCATGGGAGCGCGAACGCCACCAGCGCGTCACCAAGCGGCTCCTCGCGAATGGCCTGGTGGCCGCCGGCAGCGATCACCAGATACTGCCTCCCGCCAACCTCATACGTCATCGGCGTTGCGTTGCCAGCCGCAGGCAACGCACCCTCCCAAAGCAACTTCCCTGTTGAAGAGTCGAAGGCGCGTATATGCGGATCGGTTGCGCCGGCAATGAAAACCAGCCCTCCCGCAGTCACAATCGACCCTCCCAGATTGATCGAGCCAGGCGGCGTACCCGGATGCGCGCCGCCAAAACTCTCCATCGTCCCAAGCGGCGTCTGCCAGCGAATCATCCCCGACGCGAGGTCGAGTGCTGTGAGCATACCCCACGGCGGCGCGCTGCACGGCAAATCCGAAGGCGACTGCAAAAACCGCCGAATCATGGCGTATGGAGTGCCGCGCTGCGGAGCGTAGTTGCCGTCGTCGTTGTCGTCGCCAACCTTATCGCGAGGAATCAGCCGAACCCTTGCAGGTAGATTGTTCGTATTCACAAAGAGCAAATGCTGCGCCGGATCGTACGAGTATCCGCTCCAGGTCATGCCCCCCAGATTTCCGGGAAACGCCAAAGTCCCCTGAATACTCGGAGGCGTAAAGATTCCCTCGTTACGCAGTTTCGCAATCGCCGCGCGGCAGAACTCGCGATCCGCCGGCGTCGGCCCCCAGGCATCGTCCGCAGTGAGGTGTTGCTCCGCCAGCGCAGGCAAAGCTACCGGAAACGGCTGCGTAGGCGAAGCCACTTCCCCAGGCACATCACTCTTCGCCACTGGCCGCTCCTCCACCGGGAAAACCGGCGCTCCGGTATCGCGATCCAGCACATAGAGGAATCCCGTCTTGTTCCCCTGTACCACCACGTCAACCTGCCTGCCGTTGTGCGGAATAGTGGCCAGCAGCGGCGGCGATGCCGAGTCGTAGTCCCAAAGGTCGTGATGCACAAGCTGAAATCCCCAGGCCAGCGCACCCGTTTTCGCATGTAAGGCAACCACTGAGTTAGCCCACTTGTCGTCTCCCGGTCGCAACCCTCCGTAGTAATCCGGGCTGGCGCTGCCAGTCGGAATGAAAACCAGGTCGCGCTTGGCGTCCACCGTCATAATCGACCAGGCGTTTGCCGCGCCGGTGTTCCAATTCTTTGCGTCCGCACCTTGCGGCGAAGCGTTGCGCGGAATCGGATCCCAACTCCACCGCAAAGCACCGCTGCGTGCGTCATAGGCCCGCACCACACCCAGCGGCATATCCGCTCGGATGTTGTCGTCGATAGCCGAGCCAACGATCACGAGGTTGTCGATCACCACCGGCGGCGAAGTCATGTGAAACCACCCCCGCGCGTGCTCGCCCAGCCCACGGCTCTCGTAGCCCGGCACATCGCGCAGATTCACCTGACCCTTGTCGCCAAAGTCTGTGCAAGGCTTGCCCGTCCCTGCGTCCAGCGCAATCAGCCGCGCATCGAGCGTCGCCTCAAAAATCCGCCGCGCGCAAGGCCTGCCCCTTTTCAGGCTGAGGTCGAGCCAAGTCGCGACTCCACGATTGATCAGCCCATCGCCGTAGTCGAGGCTCCGGTCAATCTGCGGATCGTACGCCCAACGCTGCGCCCCCGTCGCCGGGTCGAGCGCAATCACGCGGTTGAAAGGCGTAGTGAGGTAAAGCGCGCCATCGACCAGAATAGGCGTGGTCTCAAAACCGCTGCGCTTGTGACCGTCGCGGCCATCCGAGATGTCTCCGGTATGAAAGACCCACGCCACCTTAAGGCGCGTCACCGTATCGCGGTTGATGTCCGCGAGAGGAGAAAAACGCATCCCTCCAGCGTCGTTTCCGTAACTCGGCCAGCCAGTCTCCTTCACCGCCTGCGCCCAGCCCATCACGCCGAACCACACCGCAATTGCGCAAATGCCAATCAACCTGCAATCTCTCGAACACGCTATCTTCATAGCCCAAGAGATACCGCAGAGCCACCCATTTAGCAAAGCTCCTGGGACCGGCGGGACCAGGCTGGGACGAACGGGAGCGGCCATGGTGGTCTCTTAAAGTCACGTCGATTTGCCCGCCAAACCGGCTGCACGAAACCCCACCTTTGCGATACTGTGGAATCATTCATGCCCGGAAACGCCCAATCCGCAAGCAACCGCTATGCCGTGATGACACGAGCGCAGACCGCGTTGCTCGTTTGCCTGGGATTCACCGCGTTAGGCGTCCTCAACTTTGGATACCGCTATCTCGACGACCTCGCCCGCGACCGCTCCGGCACTTTCCTCATGCGCCTCTTTGAGGAGATGACCGGCGTCTACGTCGCTCTAGCTCTGTTCCCGCTCTTCCTCCGCCTGGTCCAGCGGGCGCGCATCCGAAGAGATAACTGGCGGCGCACCGTACCCCTCAACCTGCTCATCTTCCTGGTCATCTCCGCACTCGACACCACACTGATGGGCATCTGCCGCAGTCTCCTCGCACCCGTCTTCGGCTTCGTCCCCTACGACTACGGCAACATGGCCTACCGCTATCCCATGGAGTTCGCGCAACACCTGCTGCTCTTCTCCGCCGCCGTCAGCACCATTTACTTCATCGACTCCTACCGCGAGGCGCGCAACCGCCAACTGGTCTCCGCCGGCCTCGAAGCCCGCCTCGCCGAAGCCCAGTTGCAGAACCTCCGCCTGCAACTGCAACCCCATTTCCTCTTCAACGCCCTCAACGCAATCTCTTCCGTCATGCATGAAGACGTCTCCCGCGCCGACACCATGCTCGCGCAGCTCAGCGACCTCCTGCGCCAAACCCTCCACCTCGGCCACGCACAGGAGATCCCGCTCAAAGACGAGCTCTCACTCCTAAGGCTTTACATCGCCGTCATGGAAGGCCGCTTCGCCGAAGATCTGCACGTGGAGTTTGAGATCGACCCCTCGTTGACCGACATCCCCGTTCCCCAGCTCATCCTGCAGCCCCTGGTCGAAAACGCCATCCGCTACGGGCGCGGCGCCCACGCCTCAAAACTCAGAATCGGCGTAACCGCAAGCCGCGAGCAGAGCGATCTCATGCTCCGGGTAAGAGACAATGGCCCCGGAATCGCCAACCTCGAAGCCGGATCATTTAAAAAAGGTATCGGCCTTTCCAACACCGAACAGCGCCTCGCCAGCCTCTACGGAGAAGCCCCCCGCATATCCCTCGAAAACGCAAATGGACTCACCGTAACCATCCGCGTACCCATGAGGGCTGCATGATTGGGACCGCCAGACTGCGCGCCTTCATCACCGATGATGAAGCTCCAGCGAGAAAGAAGCTGCTACGCTTCCTCGCTGACGAACCTGATATCTCCGTAGTAGGAGAAGCCGCCAACGGCCCGGATGCCGTCCGGGAAATCCGCCAAAGCCGCCCCGACCTGCTCTTCCTCGACGTGCAAATGCCGGAAATGGACGGATTCGATGTGCTGCAAGCTCTCGATGCCGACGTCCCCCCGCGCATCGTATTCGTCACCGCCCACGACGAATACGCCATCCAAGCCTTTGAAGTAAACGCCTTCGGCTACCTCTTGAAACCCTACGACCAGCCGCGCCTTCGCAAGGTCCTCGCCGACCTTCGCCACCGTGCAGGCACAGCCCCGGAAACCGAAACCGCCGCCAGAATGCAGGAACTATTGCGCCAGTTGCAACGGCACGCCTCACCCCAGCCCAAGCTACTCGTAGAGCACAACGGCCGAGGCACCCTGCTGTCTCTGAATACCGTCGACTGGGTCGAGGCCGATCGAAATTATCTCTATCTCCACGTGGGCGACCGCCGCTACGAGGTGCGAGGCACGCTCGAAAGCCTCGAAGAAAAACTCGACCGCGACCGCTTCCTGCGCCTGAACCGCTCGTCGCTGGTCCGAATCGACTTCATTCGCGAATTTCAGAAATGGACCCACGGCGAGTACCGCGTCCTGCTCGCCTCCGGCAAAATCCTTACCTGGACCCGCCGCTACCTCGACCACCATCCCGAGCTGCTGCGAAGGCTTTGAATGACAACGAGACTGACTGGAAACAATCGCAAATAGAAAGCGCACACATCCGGAAACGGATGTGTGCGCGTGAGGCAGAACAAGTTTTCTTTGGGAGAACGCCGACTTAAGCCGCTTCCTCGCCCTTGTCTTCCGTCTTCTGCTTTTCCATCGCTTCTTCGAGATCGGCGCGCTTCTTGGCCTTGACATCGGCACGCTTCTGCCGCTTCTCGTCCAACTGCTTTTCCGCACCCAGCAATTCGATGAAAGCCTTCTCTGCCCCATCGCCCTTCTGGAAGCCAGTCTTGACGATGCGTAGATAGCCGCCCTGACGGTCGCCGTAGCGCGGGGCCACAGTGTCGAACAGCCGCTTGACCGAGTCATCGGTCATCAGGAACGCAAGCGCCTGACGCCGCGAGTGAAGATCGCCCTTCTTGCCCAGGGTGATCATTTTCTCAACCAGCGGCCGAACCGCCTTCGCCTTGGCGATGGTGGTTTCGACGCGGTCTTCGATGATGATGGACGTGACCAGGTTGCGCAACAAAGCGCGGCGATGGCTGGTATTGCGTCCGAGTTTAAATCCTGCATTGCGATGGCGCATAATGGTGCTCTCTTTCAGAAAAAGTGTGAAGTGCGGAGTGCGAAGTGTGAGGTGCCGAGCACACTCCACACTTCCCACTTCACACTCGTACTAGAAGTTCTCCGTCTCGGTCGGCAGCAGCATATCCACGGAATCCAGCAGCTCATCCTCATCGTCAAAGCGGCTGAAGCCAGCAGCCAATGCGGCGGCGGGCAGAATGCTGGTCGGTCCGGGAACGGCGTTGCCGTTTTCGTCAATCTTCATACCCAGCGATAGTCCCATCTGGGCCAGAATTTCCTTGATCTCATTCAGGCTCTTGCGGCCAAAGTTCTTGGTCTTGAGCATCTCGGCTTCCGTCTTCTGCACCAGCTCGCCAATGGTCTGAATATTGGCGTTCTTGAGGCAGTTATAGCTGCGGACCGAGAGTTCCAGCTCCTCCACAGAGCGGTTGAGATTGTCATTGCGCAGGATGCCAAAACCAGTATCGTGATGGCCTTCCGCTTCAATCTCTTCTTCAAAGTTGATGAAGATGCTCATGTGGTCCTTGAGCAGTTTGGCCGCAAGACCGAGCGCATCGGGGGGCAACACCGCGCCGTTGGTCCACACTTCGAGCGTCAGCTTGTCATAGTCGGTGATCTGACCGAGACGAGCCGCTTCGACAATGTAGTTCACGCGACGAACCGGCGAGTGAACCGAATCGACCGGAATAAAGCCTATGCCCAGATCGGCGTCGAAGTTCTTGTCCGCCGAAACATAGCCGCGCCCACGCTTCAGACGCATTTCCATGTCCAGGCGTCCGCCTTCGCTGACGGTTGCGATGTAGACGTCTTTGTCCAGGATCTCCACGTCGCCATCAGCTTCGATCATGCCTGAGGTCACAATGCCTGGTGTGTCGGCGCGCAGATAAAGTGCCTTCGGCCCATCGCCATTCAGCTTGAAAGGGATCTGCTTCAGATTCAGGATAATGTCGGTTGCGTCTTCGACCACGCCGCCGATGGACTGAAACTCATGCAGCACTTCTTCGATGCGTACAGCAGTAACCGCCGCTCCCTCGATCGAGCTGAGCAGCGTGCGGCGAAGGGCATTGCCGATCGTCGTGCCAAAGCCACGCTCAAAAGGCTGCGCACTGAACTTGCCAAACTTATCGGTCAGCGTTTCTGCATCGACTGCGAGGCGCTTGGGCTTTTGAAAACCTCTCCACAACATAGCTATTTCCTTTTCCTGTGTGCATTCTCCGACGCGAAGCATTCTGCGGCGGTCACACTGGTTATCCTTCGTTTGGACGGCCCGGACAGCGTGTTAGTCCGAGTGAAACGAGTGTGGAGTGCGAAGTGCGAGGTGTGAGAAATACTCGTCACACTTCGCACTCCACACTTCACACTTATTTGGAGTACAACTCGACGATCAGCTGTTCGTTGACCGGCAGCGAAATCTCATCGCGTTTAGGCAGCGCAATCACCTTACCGGTAAGATTGGCGAAGTCGATCTGCAGCCACGAAGGCGAGTGATTCTGCGCCGCGTACTGGCTGGCAGCTTCCACAATCACCAGCTTCTTTGCCGCTTCGCGGATAGAAACGGTGTCGCCGACGCTGACCTGATAAGAAGGAATGTTCACCTTGCGACCGTTCACTTCGACATGCCCGTGACGAACCACCTGGCGCGCCTGACGGCGGCTGATCGCAAATCCGAGGCGAAAAGCCACATTGTCCAGACGACGCTCCAACTGCTGAATGAGCAAGTCGCCGGTAACGCCGGTCGCCTTGCTGGCCTTCTCGTAGTAGGCGCGGAACTGCGACTCAAGGGTAAAGTAGATGCGCTTGGCCTTCTGCTTCTCGCGCAACTGTAGGCCATAGCCCACAATCTTGGCCTTGCGGCTCTGGCCATGCTGGCCAGGAGCAAAATTGCGCTTCTCAATCGGGCACTTATCGCTGAGGCACTTGGTGCCTTTGAGAAAGAGCTTAGTGCCTTCGCGTCGGCAAAGGCGGCATACGGGGCCGGTGTAACGTGCCATGATTTCTCCAATTTCGGATGTCAGCCGGTTTACGGTCCTTCCGGACTCTTGTGCAAAAAGTCTGGAAGCCTTCTTCCCTGCTCAGTAGTTTCTAGCCGCCAGCTTCTAGCTCCCAGCTAAAAGCTAGTGGCTAGAAGCTAGTAGCTGCCTCTTAAACGCGGCGCCTCTTCGGCGGACGGCAACCGTTATGCGGAACCGGCGTAACGTCGCGGATCGAGCGAACATCGATACCCGCCGCCGCCAGTGCACGGATCGCCGACTCACGTCCCGAACCCGGACCCGAGACGCGAACGTCCACTGCGCGAAGACCGTGATCGCGAGCCGCGTTGGCTGCGTTCTGCGCTGCCTGCTGAGCCGCAAAGGGCGTACCCTTGCGCGATCCCCGGAAACCGAGCGAACCCGAACTCTTCCAACTCAGCGTGTTGCCGACCGGGTCGGTGATGGTCACAATGGTGTTGTTGAAAGTCGCCTGAATGAAAACCAAACCAAATGGCACATTCTTACGCTCACGCTTCTTGAACTTCTTGTTCTTGTTCACTTTTCCAGCGGCGCTAGCCTGTTGCTTTGCCATTACTTCGTCACCTTCTTCTTGCCGGCAACCGTGCCCTTACGGGGTCCCTTGCGGGTGAGAGCGTTGGTGCGGGTGCGCTGGCCACGAACCGGCAGCGAGCGCTTGTGGCGCTGTCCGCGATAGCTTTGAATGTCCATCAGGCGCTTGATGTGCATCGAGACATCCTTACGCAGATCGCCCTCGATGTTGCCCTCATCTTCAATCACCTGACGAATGCGATTAACCTCGTCCTCGCCCAGATCCTGAATCTTCTTGAAGCGGTCGACTTCCGCCTTCGTCAGAATCTTGAGCGCACGCGGGTTACCGATCCCGAAAATGTACGTAAGCGCGATTCGTGCCTGCTTGTTGCGCGGCAGATCGACGCCAGCAATACGTGCCATGTCTTTCCTTCATTCCCTTTCGGGAGAGTTGGTGTGCTTCCGGCTTCTATCCGGCCTGCACGGGGTGAATCGGTTGCTTCCGGGGTTCCTCGCAAGCCTTGCCGTTTTGGAAACAGCTGGCTAACTCGCCCCTGGGTTTGCATCTTTCTACCCTAAGGAAACTTCCAAAGAAATCGGGGAGGAGACTTATCCCTGACGCTGCTTATGTTTTGCGTTTTCGCAGATCACACGCACCACGCCGCGGCGGTGAATGACCTTGCACTTATCGCAAATCTTCTTAACGGACGCACGAACCTTCATTGCTTTGCTTCCTCTTCCCCGCAACCTGAACCGGCAAGCCGGCCCACTGCGAAAAACTCATTTATAGCGGTACACAATTCGCCCGCGATTCAAGTCGTACGGGCTCAACTCCACCGCAACCCGATCGCCGGGCAGAATGCGGATAAAATTCTTCCGCATACGGCCGGAAACATGAGCCAACACCTGGTGCTCATTCTCCAGCTTGACCTTGAACATGGCATTCGGCAGCGTTTCCACCACCACCGCCATTACCTCAATCGCGTCTTCCTTCGACAAACTCGAATTCCGCTTCCGCAGAGCCTCATCAGAGCCCCGCCTGTTAGACCCAAAACGCCTTCGTCAGGCTTAGTCGGTCAAAATCATTGCTCCGGTCGCAGTCACTGCCACCGTATGCTCAAAATGAGCGCTCATGCTGCCGTCTTCAGTCACCGCAGTCCAGCCGTCTTTCAAGACTTCCACACCCGGCTTGCCGGCATTGACCATCGGCTCGATCGCCAGCACCATGCCCTCTTTCAACTTCATTCCGCGGCCGCGCTGGCCAAAGTTCGGAACCTGCGGATCTTCATGCATCCGTGTCCCAATCCCATGCCCCACAAAATCGCGCACCACGGAAAATCCTTGCGCCTCGACCAGCTCCTGCACTGCCGCGCCAATATCGCCCAGCGTCGCCCCAGGTCGAACCGTATCGATCGCTGCCTGCAAAGAAGCCTGCGTTGCATCCAGCAGCCGCTGCGTCTTACCGTCGATCTTGTCGCCTACAGGAATCGTGATCGCCGCGTCGCCGTAAAATCCATCTACAATCGCGCCGCAATCGACCGAAACGATATCGCCTTCCTTCAAAACTCGCTTCTTGGAAGGAATTCCATGCACAACTTCCGAATTGATCGAAGTGCAAAGGACGCACGGGTAGCCGTGATACCCCTTGAACGCCGCCTTGGCGCCCAGCTCTTTCAGCTTGGCCTCGGCAGCATTCTCAAGATCCAGCGTCGTAGCCCCAGGGCGCACATGGTCGCGCACGTAATTCAGCACCTCGCGCACAACCTTACCGGCTCGCCGCATATGCTCCACTTCTCGGGTTGACTTCAGAATCACAGCCACAATGCCACTTCCCTAACTCGTTCCAACACGCAAACATGCCGAACCGTTTTGCCGCCTCAGGCTACCTTCGCCCTAAGCGCGCAACCGTTCGACCGATGAGATGATACTCGCCGCAACCTCTGCGACGGGCTGATCCCCATTAACCTCGACAAACCTGCTCAACGCACGATAGTGCTCCACAACCGGAGCAGTAAGGCTCTCATAGGTGGTCAAGCGCCCCGCGAAACACTCTTCCGTGTCATCGCTTCGCTGCACCAGCGTCGCACCCTCTATATCGCATACGCCAGCAATTCTAGGCGAGTGGAAATAGATGTTATAAATCGTCTGGCAGACAGGGCAGTTCCTGCGCCCGGTAATACGACGCAAAAGTTGATTGTAATCCACTTGGATGCTGACTGCAACCAGAGGCAAAGTGTCAGGCCTCTTCGACAGCAGATTATCCACCCAATCCGCCTGCACCAGCGTCCGCGGAAAGCCATCCAGAATGAAACCGCGTTCCGTATCTGGCTCCGCAAGGCGCTCTGCGACCATGTCGTTAACCAGCGTATCCGGCACGAGTTTGCCCTGATTCATCAACTCATTCGCCAGCTTGCCCAATGCCGTTCCACGATCCCGGTGCGCCCGCAGCAACTCGCCGGTAGAGATGTGAGGGATGCCCCACAACTTTACCAACTCCTCCGACTGCGTACCCTTGCCGACGCCCGGCGCTCCCAGCAGAAGGATCGGACCGGGCCCGACACGCATCGCATCTCCGCCCCCGTCCATCGTCATGGAAACCGCCGTAGCCATTACCAGGTCTTCCTTCCCCGCACACGGCCAGAACGCGGCGAGAAGCCGTCGTAGTGCCGCATGATCAGCTGCGATTCCACCTGGTTGGCCGTATCCATCGCCACACCCACCACGATCAGCAATGAGGTTCCACCGAAGTAGAAGTTCAACCCCATACCGTTCGTAATCCAGGTTGGCAGGCTCTCAAAGAAGCGCCCAACCAGCCAAAGATGATTCAAGTGGAAGCCCGAAATCAGGAACGTCGGCACCAGCGAGATCAGGATCAGGTAAACCGCGCCCACAAGAGTAATCCGCGTCAGGATGTCGTTGATGTAGTCCGAAGTCCGCCGCCCTGGGCGAATGCCCGGTATAAACGATCCGTTCTTGCGCATATTGTCCGCAATATCATCCGGACGGAACACGATCGAAATATAGAAATACGCGAAGAAAATAATCGAGACAATGAACAGCACCAAGTACCAGGGCTCGCCCGGCTGCAGGTTTTGCATCACCGCAGAAAGAAACTTGCTCTGCTGAACAAACCCGATCTGGCCAAACAACAGCGGAGCCGAAAGGATCGAAGCCGCAAAGATTACCGGCATCACGCCGCCCGAATTCACCTTCAATGGCAAGTGCGAGCTCACCCCGCCCATCTGTCGCCGCCCAACAATCCGCCGGGCCGACTGCACCGGAATCCGCCGCTCCGACCGCTCAACATAAACAATAAAGGCAACCAGCCCAACCATCGCCGCCAGCAGAATCAACACCGCCAGCGCTGTCAATGCACCCCAAGCGTTGGTCCGGACCTTATCCGCAATCCCCGCAATGCCCCGCGGCAGACCCACAACGATACCGGTGAAGATAAGCAGGCTCATGCCGTTGCCGATGCCGCGATCCGTAATCTGCTCGCCCAGCCACATGATGAACGCCGTGCCTGTAGTCAGGGTCAAAACCGTCAGCAGAATAAACGCCGGCCCGGAGATGATCGTCATTCCCTGGCTGTTCAGACCAAACGCGATCGCAATCGACTGGAACGCCGCCAGAATCACCGTGAGATAGCGCGTCCACTGCGTAATCTTGCGCCGCCCCAGTTCGCCTTCTTTCTGAAGGCGCGCCAGCGGCTCATAGACCACCGTCAGCAACTGGAAGATGATCGAAGCCGTAATATACGGCATGATCCCCAACGCAAAGATCGTGAACCGGCGCAGGTTGCCGCCCGAAAACATGTTCAGCAGCCCCAAAGCCGAGCCGCCCTGCATGTTGAAGAACTGCTCCAGCAGCTTCGAGTTCACGCCCGGAGTAGGCAACTGCGATCCAAGACGGTAAACGGCCAGAAGCGCTGCCGTAAACAGCACGCGATTGCGCAGGTCGGGGATACGGAAGATATTGAAGAATTTTTCAAACATAGCGGGAAGATTCACTCCACGGGGCTTGCCTTATTATCCTACCGCTCGCAGCCCCGGCCTGTCGCCAAACCGGGGTGCGAAAATCCCATACATCTAAGCAGTTGTCACAGCAACGCCGGCACCGGCAGTGATTGCCTTGCCGCCTGCCTTTTCAATCTTTTCCTGCGCCGACTTCGAAAACTTGTGCGCCGTAATAGTAATCGCCGCAGTCAGCTCGCCGGTGCCCAGAATCTTGATCAGCGCCTTCTTGTTGCTGGCCAGGCCAAGCTTCTTGTAGTCGTCCAGGCCTATCTCGGTAACTTTCTTCTCGGCGGCCACGGCAGCAATCCGAGTCAGGTTAATGACCGTATACTCCACGCGAAAGATGTTCGTAAATCCGCGCTTGGGGAGACGGCGATGCAGCGGCATCTGGCCGCCCTCAAAGCCACGCATCAAGCTCGAGCCCGAACGCGATCCCTGGCCCTTGTGGCCACGGGTAGAAGTTTTGCCCATGCCGGAACCCATACCGCGACCGACACGCTTGCGCCCTGTATTTGCATTCTTGGGGGCGCGCAGATTTGATAGATTCTTTGCCATGATTTTCCTCGCTCATGCGCCAGTTGAGCCTTGGCTCAACCGACTCGCGTTATGAGGGTCGGGCCGTCAGGAGATGCCTTTCGGCTATTCCCTATTCCCTTATCCCTATTGCCTATTCAACAATCCGAACCAGATGCGGCACCGTCTTCACCATGCCACGCACCGACTCATTATCAACCCGCTCCACAATCTGGTTAAGCCGCGTAAAACCCAGGCCCTTGATCACCAGCTTGTGCTTGGTCGGCGTCGAAATCGCCGAGCGGAAGTACTCAATACGAATTTTCTTGGTTTCCGCCATGATTAAAGCTCCTCAACAGTCTTGCCGCGCATCAGGGCCACTTCGGCCTTGTCGCGCAACTGGGTCAGTGCATCGAAGGTAGCCTTGATCACGTTGTGCGGGTTCGCCGTGCCCAACGACTTCGTCAGCACGTTCTGCACGCCCGCCGAAGTCATCACCGCACGCACCGCGCCGCCGGCAATCACGCCCGT
>Ga0182030_10018640_pt1 | contig 13294 bp, 16 predicted proteins | sample 812S3MmetaG_FD_121299 | JGI IMG/M metagenome (GOLD analysis project Ga0182030, IMG submission 121299) | Permafrost microbial communities from Stordalen Mire, Sweden - 812S3M metaG (Illumina Assembly) | ecosystem: Environmental > Terrestrial > Soil > Wetlands > Permafrost | place: Sweden... | reverse complement strand
TGCTGGAATTGGTGGAAGATCCGCCTGAAGGCGTTTGACGATGCTCCTCATTGCCATCGACACGTCGGGCCGCAAAGGAAGCGTTACGTTGTGCCGTGGCGATGCGGACAGTTTCGAAGCCGTCCAACTCACTCCACTTGAGGGCGGCACGTACTCGGCGCGCTTGATACCGGCCATCTCGTCACTGCTCCAGCAGAACGGTTTTGACAAGAAGGATGTAGACGGCTTCGTCGTGGTCTCGGGGCCCGGCTCGTTTACTGGATTGCGCGTGGGACTGGCGACGGTGAAAGGGCTGTGCGAGGTCTTGCAGAAGCCGCTGGCCACGCTTTCCATGCTGGAAGCGGTTGCCGTCACGAATGGCCCAGCCAAAGAAACGGTAAGTACGGTCCTGGACGCAGGTCGCGGCGAAGTGTACTTGGGCGAGTATCGTCTCGGCCTTGGCGGCGCCAGCCTGGAACGTGAATACATCGTGAAAATGGCGGAGTTTGCTGGCCAGGCAGGTCGATTTGGTGGCGAATTGCTCACGCCCGACGCGTCCGTCGCCGAATTCCTGCAAAGCGCAAATGTCAGGATCCGGCAGGTTACGCCGGTGCAGGCGGACCAGATCGGGCGGATCGGTCTCCGCAAACTGCTGGCGGGCGCTGTCGCCGATGTAGCCAGCGTTGACGTGAACTACATCCGGCGGTCGGACGCGGAGATGTTCTCCACGCCCAAGCCTTGATACTGTGCTCATCCGTAAAGCCACTCCCGAAGACGTCGCTATCATCCGCAAGCTGGAGCATGAGACCGAGACCGCCGCGCATTGGGCTGAGCGCGAGTACGACGCGCTGTTTGCGGCGGGAGCGCCGCGGCGGGTTGCATTATTGGCGGCGGAGGAGGCCGACGCGGAGATCGTGGGATTCGTCATCGCTCGTTGTGCGGCAGACGAGTGGGAGATCGAGAACGTGGTGGTCGCGCCAGAGCAACGCCGCCGAGGCGTGGGCAGCGCGCTGGTCCGCGAAGCGGTGCAAGAGGCCCGGCGATCCGGGGCTGTCTCGGTCCTGCTGGAGGTGCGGGAGTCGAATGCAGATGCCCGCCGACTCTATGAAAAGATTGGGTTTAGCCAAGTCGGCAGGCGTCCGGACTATTACTGGAACCCGCCCGAGGCTGCCCTGTTGCTGAAAATTTCTATTTCAATTCCGTGACAAAAGCGCTTGAAGCGGGGTAGGCCGTGTGCTAGCGTTTTAATCGTACGATTTCCGGAGGTTTACTGAATGGCAACTCAGGTCCGCGATCAGCTTCTGGCGAGCAATGATGAGTTCCGGCGTCTGGCCGATGAACACTCTCAATATGCTCAGCGCCTCGACTCTCTGATTCAGAAGAAGTATCTCTCTGAAGATGAAAAGCTCGAGGAAGTGCGATTGAAGAAGCTGAAGCTCCGCCTGAAGGACCAGATGGAAAGCCTGGAACAGCAGTTCCGCGCTGTCCACCAGGTCGTTTAGTAGCCATTGACCGTTGTAGAGCGGCGGAAAAGACCTGCGTTTTTTCCGTCCCCTGTTAAGTGCGTCCGCACATATCTTAAAATTACCCGCCGCCGTATCTTTGCGATATCCTGATTTCCACATGACAGTCAAACCCTTTTGGGAGTTCCGCTTGCGATTCGTAGAGCAGCTCTGTCGATGCGTCGTTCTTGCGCTGCTGTGCTCTTTACCTGTGCCGTCTCTTATCGCTCAGGCGAAGACGCAGCCCCCCAGCGGCCTTTGGGATGGCACGATCCAGGGCAGAGCCGGGGAAGTGAACTTCGGCGTCGACTTGCAGGTTAAGCCCGACGGCACGATGCAGGCGACGCTGGTGAATGCCACCGACCGCCAGCCCTTTAGCAGCGCGGTGTGGAACGACGGAATGCTCACGCTTGGTATGGACTATTACGACGGGGTATTGACGGCTGGCATGGTTTCGCCGCAGCGGATGCAAGGCGAATACACCCGCCGGACCAGCAAGGGCATGGCGCACATTCCGGTGGTGCTGGTGCCGCATCAGGAAGTCGCGTCGGGCAAGCCCTGGACGGGGCCGAGCCTCTGGGGCGATTGGCTCTTTCACTGGGCCGATGGCGAAGGCGCCGAGAAGACCACCCTGGCCAAGTTCGACCAGCAAAAGATTGCGGCGGCCAACGGTCGCGTTGCGGTGACGGGCGTGATTGAGCCCGTGAGCGGCGACAGCGGCCTGCTCCATGGCAGCGTCTTCAAGACATCGGACGGCCAGACGCGGTTTCATCTGAGCCGGTTTGACGGCATACACGCGATGGCCCTGGACGGGGAATTTCTGCCCGATGGCACCTTGAAAGGTGTGGAGGGCGGAATTGTAGCTACTTCTTCTTTCACGGCTGAGTGTGGCAAACACGTGGCCAGCGCCGCCGATCCAAACGTTCTGAGCGAAACCCTCACCACAGTGAAGGACTCGGCCGAGCCGTTCCGTTTCAGCGGCGTCGATGCCTCGGGCAAGACGCTGAACCAGGACAGCCCGGAGTTCAAAGGCAAGCCGCTGATCATCGACATCTTCGGCACGTGGTGTCCTAACTGCCATGACGAAGCGCCGGTGCTGGAGAAGCTCTATCGCAAGTATCAGGACCAGGGGCTGGTGCTTGTTGGGCTGGCTTACGAGTACATAGACGACACGGAGCGCGATCTGCGGCAGATCGCCATCTATCGCGCCAAGTTTGGGGTGACGTTCCCGCTGCTTCTGGCTGGAACGACCGATCAGGGGCAGATTGCCAAGACGCTGCCGCAATTGGTGAACTTCGGCGCCTTCCCAACATCAATTTACGTCGACCGCTCCGGCCATGTGAAGGCCATTCTTGCCGGCTTCACCGGGCCGTCCACCGGGGAGAAGTTCCAGCAGGTGCAGGAGCGAATGGACGAACTGACGCGGGAAATCGTGGGGCCTTCACATTAGGGCGGCCGTCGCTCTGGCTCTATAATCGAACTACCCATGGTTCGCGATGGCATCTATTACGGACTGGCGCTGGTGCTTGTGGCTGCGCTGGTGGGCTGGCTCACGATACCGGCGTTGGCTGTAATTCCATTGCTGTTGGCCGCGTTCTTCCTTTGGTTCTTTCGCGATCCGGAGCGGAGAATCCCTGCCATCCAGGGGGCCATCGTTTCGCCGGCAGATGGCAAGGTCACGGATATTTCGGTCGTCCAGGACAGCGGCGAAGCGCGCACCCGCATCAGCATTTTCCTGAACGTGTTCAATGTCCACGTGAATCGTTCGCCAGTCAGCGGCGTGATTGAAGACGTGCATTATCAAAAGGGCAAGTTCGTCAATGCCATGGGCGCAGCCTCGGCCGACCTGAACGAGCAAAACGTTGTCACCATACGCGGCGACGCCGGCAAGGTAGTGATGAAGCAGATCGCCGGGCTGATAGCGCGGCGGATCGTGTTCACCAAGAAAGCCGGGGACACGGTCGAGCGCGGCGAGCGGGTAGGCCTGATCAAGTTTGGCTCGCGCACTGACGTGATTTTTCCGGCCGGCGCCGAAATGAAAGTTCGCGTGGGCGACCATGTGAAGGGCGGATCGAGCGTCCTAGCGGTTGTGGCTCAGCCGCTTCCCTTGCGATCTCAACTGCGCGATGTTGCGGAGGTGCGATGATCGGCCGTTCCCAACAACCTGATGCCGGCGTTCCGGCGCGCCGCCGCCCCGGGAAGGGTTTGTACCTTCTGCCGTCGATGTTCACGGCCGGTAATATGGCAGCGGGCTATTATGCGATCTCGCAGGCCATTCAAGGTACGGCGAACGATCCCTGGCACTTCGATCAGGCTGCCAAGGCGATTGGAGTTGCGATAGTCCTTGACTTCTTCGACGGCGGCATTGCGCGTCTGACCAACACGGCCAGCGCCTTTGGCGGAGAACTGGATTCTCTTGCCGATGTGATTGCATTTGGCGTGGCACCCGCGGTGCTGGCGTGGATGTGGGGCTTTCGCATGCTGCCCGTGGAAGGCAACCTGGTTTGGCGCACGCATGTGATTCAGATTGGCGCGATCGTTACGTTTGCGTTTCTACTGGCCGGCGCCTCGCGCCTGGCGCGTTTCAATATCCAGGTCAACCCACAGCCGTCGAATCCAGGCCGTCCGGGACGTAAGTATTTTGTCGGAATGCCGATTCCCGCGGGGGCTGGTGCGCTGGTCGCCGTGGTCCACCTGGTGCAGGGCAACCCGCTACAGATCTGGTGGCTGTCCATCGGTTGGTCGGTGTTTGTCGCAGCTATCTCCTTCCTGATGGTGAGCACCTGGCGATTCTTTAGCTTCAAGGGAATTAACTTTCGCCAGCCGCAGAATTTCCGCTGGCTCATCGTTATCGGGGTAGTCATCGCATTGATCTGGTTTTCTTCCGAATACGTGCTATTCGCGCTGGCGCTCATCTACATTCTTTCCGGAGTGATCGCGCGGCTCTCGTTTGTTTTCCGCCGGCCTGGAGTGCCGCCGCCGCCGCCGCACCAGGATGAGGCCTCGCACGCCTGATGAAGGGTGAATCCAAAAAGCCGACAGCCGCGCCCAATGAAGCAGGACATTGGGGAGGCCTGTTCCGTGTGGCCATCGTGGGGGCCGCAACCCTCAAGGGCCGGGAACTGAAGGAAGTGTTAACCGATCGCAATTTTCCGGCGCAGGACGTGCGCCTGCTCGACGACGACGAGTCCCTGGGCCAACTGGAAGCAGTAGGCGATGAGCCCACCTTCATCCAAAGCGTGCTGCCTGAGCACCTGGACAATGTGGATTTCACATTTTTTGCAGCGGAAGAAAACTTCACGCGCGAGATCTGGCCAATGGCGCGCAAGGCGGGCAGCGACATCGTCGATCTCTCCTATGGGCTTGAAGGTCAGCCGGGAGTCTTGCTGCGCGCGCCGTGGGTCGAACGGGAATTGGGCGCTGCTCCGCAACTGCCTTTCGCGGAAGCAAGCGTCGTAGTTGCCCATCCGGCGGCGGTTGTACTCGCGCTCTTGATGCTAAGGGCGCAACGCGTGGGGAAGATCGTGCGTGCTATAGCGACCGCGTTCGAGCCTGCGTCCGAGCACGGGCGCCGGGGCATGGACGAACTGCATGAGCAGACCGTCAACCTGCTCTCGTTCCAGCAACTGCCCAAGGGAGTGTTCGACGCACAAGTTGCGTTCAATCTGCTGGACCGCTACGGCGAGAATTCCCTGCCATCGCTGGCGAGCGTGGAAAGCCGCATTGAGCGCCATTTCCGGAGCATCGTCCAGGGCAAGCTGATCGTGCCTTCGTTGATGCTGCTGCAAGCGCCCATCTTCCACGGGCACGCCTTTTCGCTTTACATTGAACTGGACGCTGCGGCGCAAATCGGAGAGTTGACGGCCGCGATCTCCGGCGAGCATGTGGACGTGCTGCAGGGCGGGGAGGAGTCACCCAGCAATGTCAACGCCGCCGGCCAGGAACAGATCCAGGTATTTGTCCGGCAGGATGCGCAAAATCCCAAGGGGTTCTGGTTATGGGCGGCATCCGACAATTTGCGGATTGCGGCCCTGATGGCAGTGGAGTGCGCCGAGAACATGATTGCTTCGCGTCCGCGAGGGACAGTCCAGTGAGCCATCACGCAATGCTGCGCCGAGTGCTCCTTGGTTTAAGCGCCGCCCTGCTGCTGTTGACGACTTCCTGCGGCTACCACACGGCCGGCAACAGCGTGCGCCTTCCCTCCGACCTGCACACAATTTACGTCCCCGGCATACTGAACGCGTCGCCCGCCTATGGCGTGGGACAAGTCCTGAATGAGGCGGTGATCCGGGAATTACGTGAGCGCACCAACTACCGCATCGTGACGGTCAACGACGGCGATGTCGATGCGGTTCTCACGGGAACGATTTACTCGGTTTATATCGCGCCTTTGACGTACGACTCGGTCACCGGTCGCATTTCGTCGTCCCTGGTGGTGATCGTGATGAACGCCAGCCTGACAGGCAAGGGCGGGAAGGTGCTGTGGAGCAACCCGTACTTCCTATATCGCGAGCAGTACCAGGAATCGATTGCCGTTGCCAGCTTTTTCGAGGAGGCAGCGCCGGCGGTGCAACGTGTAGCGAACGACTTCGCCAAGACTCTGGTGGCCAACATCCTGGAGGCCTACTAGATGCGCAGCTTCGCGGCCTCCGACCGCTTTGTGGCCGACGTGAAAGCCCGCAAGGTGGCTCCAGGATATGTGTTTATCGGCGATGAGGCATTCTTTCGCAAACGTTGCCGCGATGCCATCCTGCAGCATCTGGTGCCCGCCGACGTCCGCGAGTTAAGCCTGTACGACATGGACCTGGCCGACGTGGATTTGCAGCACGTCCTTGACAAGGCGCGAACGCCGTCGCTGATGTCTCCATTCCAGGTCTTCTTTATCCGGGGCATCAAGAACCTCTACGGGCGCGGCAAGCATGACGACGAGTTTGGCGCCATCGAGGACTACTTCAAGAACCCCAATCCTGACGCGTTACTGGTCTTTGTCGCCGACCACATCAGCATTCCCGCGGACGTGCGCCGCATGGACCTGACCGACAAGGACCGCTACGAGCGGATCCGCGAGACCCTGGGCGAGCACTGCCCGCTGCTGGAATTCGCTCGCGTGGAGGAAGGCGACGCAGTGAAGTGGGCGATTGCGAGCGCCATTGCTGAAAGCGTGACGCTGGATACCGACGCCGCGCGCGAGCTGGTGGACTCGCTGGGCAGCGACATGATGATGGTCGCCAATGAGCTCGAGAAGCTCGTGCTGTTCGTCGGCGACAAGAAACGCATCACCCTGGGCGACGTCGAGACGCTGGTGCTGGCGGCCAAGCAACGGTCGTTCTACGAGTTGACCGATGCAATTTCGTCCCGCGATCGCGGCCGCGCGCTGGCCGTGCTGGATGCGATTCTGAGCAGCGGAGATGGTGAGGAAGCTGCGATTGGCCATCTTTATATGCTGTCGCGCACTTTCCGTCAGATGCTGGTGATCCTGGAGCGCAATGTGCGCGACTCGCGCGCGCTCTGGCAGGCTCTGTGGCAGGGCTTTCGCATCCCGCCCTTTGCCGCGGAAGATATCATTCGGCAGGCACGCCGTTACAAGTCGAGACGCGAGCTGACCAGCGCGATCCGGCGAGTGGCGAGGGCCGACTTGGCACTGCGTTCCAATCCTCCCAGCAAACGGCTGATCCTGGAGAACCTGGTGCTGGATCTGACTGCCGAGCCAAAGCCGCAGGAAGCGGGTTGGCTGCAGGATGAGCTGCCGGTTTGAGTATGGATGTCGACGCCTATTTACGGCGTATCGAGTACGACGGCCCGCACGTGGCGTCCCCTGAAACTCTTCGAGGACTGCATCGCCAGCATCTCTTTACCGTCCCCTTTGAAAATCTCGATATACCGTTAGGCACACCGATTCGTCTTGACCTCAGCCAGATCTACGACAAGATCGTCACCCGCCGCCGTGGGGGATTCTGCTATGAGCTCAACGGCCTGTTTGGTGCATTGCTCAGCGCGATGGGCTTCTCGGTGCAGATGCTGTCAGCGCGGGTGCGGCGCAAGGATGGCGGCTTCGGACCGGAATTCGATCACATGCTGCTGAAGGTGGAGTTGGAAGAACCGTGGCTGGTGGATGTTGGCTTCGGAGACTCGTTTGTCCATCCCATCGTTTTTCGCGAAGGCGGGGCAGATCAGACAAACGGATATCGTTACGTCGTGCTGGCCGTTGGCGACGAGTGGCAGCTGGTCCGAGAAGATGAGAAAGGGCAAGTCCCGCTGTACGCGTTTCGTGATGTCCCGCACACGCTGGATGACTATCAGCAGATGTGCAGGTTCCACCAGGTTTCGCCGGAGTCGCACTTCACGAAAAGCTGGATCTGCAGCCGGGCGACGCTCGAAGGCCGCGTCACGCTGACCAACATGCGGTTCATCGTGACTGGCGGAGGAAGTCGAGAGGAAATCCAGCTCAGCACCGAGGGTGAACTGCGGCGCTGTCTGCGAGAATTTTTGGGTGTGGAGTTCGGCGAGACGGTGGATCTGGCGAGGCTGGTGCGGGTTAGCGCTTTGCTGGAAAAACCCGAAATAGCAGATCCCTCGCTGGCTGAAGCCGGCTCGTGATGACAAACAAAAATCGAAAGGGCACAGCTGAAGCTGCGCCCTTTCAAAACTCCCGATAGCTGGCCGCTATTTCTTTTCCTGCACGTCGACGCTGGCGATGGTGTTCTCCCATTCCAGCTTCAGAGTGGCGGCGCTGCCGCCCGTCTTGTCGAAGGAGATGGTAAACGTCTCCAACCCCGACGGACGCTGGGTGACTTTCATGGGGATGCGCGCCAGGTCCTGGCCCTTGTCGTAGTCGGTGCCCCACTGCCCAGTTTGCTTGTTGATGATGAGCTGCCAACTGCTCACGCCCGGCAGGGTGTAGATAGTGTAGCTTCCTTTGGGAACCGTGGTTCCCCCGATGGTGACATCGACGTCGGTCTTAAGACTGGTGGCCGCGTTTGCGCCCGTGCGCCAGACCTGGTCATACGGGACCAGGCCACCGAAGATCTTCCGGTTGCGCGTGGAAGGACGGCTGTAGTCGATGGTGACCGTGTGCCCATCGGCGAAGGTCAGCGAGGCTTGCCCCGGGGGGCTGAGCGGTTTCTTGTCCTGCGCGACCATCATTGCGCTGACGGTGATTAGAGCTGCCGAGATGAGTATCCAAGAACGTCTTCCCTGCATTGCACTCTCCTCTTAATTTTTCGTGCCGTTCAATTATTCACATGGGGGCGGAACAGCACAATCGACGACTGCCGTGTAGTTAGACGTTCCATCCCCGACAGAGTTTGCGTTTACCGCTCCGCTTCGTCGAGCAGCTTGCCGAGAGTTGGCTTGTGTTTCTCCGCTTTCGGCTTGCGCTGGGTGGGTTGGGCGCGGGTGGGAGGCGGAGTGCCAATGACTTCGCGGGCGACAGCCTTCACCGCCGCGGACGCGCGGAATGGCTTGGGTTTTCGTGGCTTGGACGGCATTGCGGATTCCTCAATGTCTTAGCGTTGGTTAACTCACGGGCGGTCGAGACGCTGATGGCTCTGTCACAAATCACTTCATTTTGGCCCTGATCATCGACTCGTAAAATTCCTCCAGTTGACCGATGGTCTTTCCTACTTCGAAGTAATCGACGCAGCGCTGATGGCCTTTGGCCCCCATGCCGGCCCGCAGCTCTTCATTGCGGAGCAGTTCGACCAGCGGCTTGGCGAAGGCCTCGGGCGAGCGTTCGGCGACCAGATAGCCAGTTTCGCCATCGAGAATGGCATCGCGGTTTCCGCCTACGTCAATGGCCACGACCGGCAGAGCCGCAGCCATATACTCCATGATCGCGTTGGAAAACCCTTCGCTGAAAGACGTGAGACACCCGATTGACATCCGCGCCAGGCAGTCCATGATGTTGCCTTCGCCTTGCGTGAAGAAGACGCGGTCGCGAAGGCCGAGCTCGGAAGCCAGGTCACAAAGTTCCTGGTGCAACTCACCGCGACCTGCCAGTAGAAACACGACATCGTCAACCTGTCCGGCTACGATCTTCGCCGAGCGCAGAAACAGTGCGTGATCTTTTACCTTCCGGAGATTCGCCACAATGCCAACCACACGGGCGTCGCGCGGAATGCCAAGACGGTCGCACGCCCGAGGATCTCCCAATCCCCGGCTGAACTTCGTCATGTCCACGCCCTGGTAGACCACGCGTACCCGATCGGGATCGAGACGCTCGTTCTCGACGGCAATGCGCTTGGCCTCCAGCGAATTGGCCATGATGGCGTCGGTGCGAAGATTCAGGACGGCAAACATCCTGCGAAACCGCGGTGTGTACCAGTAGCCGGTATTCAGGCGGCTCGTAATCACAATGCGATTCGAGAGGACCGATGTCAGCACCGCGAAGACCGCAGTCTTGTTCATGTAGGCGTGGGCGATCTGGATGCGATGGCGCCGCAGATATTGCCGGAAGCGCCGCGCCTGAACGAGGCCGCTCCAGGAATTCACGCTCGGGGTGGGAAAGACCGCGATGTGACAGACGCCCTCCAGGCTGCGGAGTTGCGGGCTGTCTTCCAGGCAGCACACATGAACGTCGAATCTGTCCTTGTGGAGGCGCTTGGCGGTCTCGATGACTTGCCGTTCGGTGCCGGCGTCGAGCCCCACAGTGTCAGACAACAGGCAAACGCTGATGCGTTCGTCCGTGACCGCTACGCCGGCTTCGGAGCTTCTCCCCATGCCTGAGGCTTTCCTTTGGTGATGCGAACGACGTTGCGATGGACCGTTCCGACGGAACGGAAGAATTGCAGCGTTTCCTGGTCGTACCACTGGAGGGAATGATATCGCGCCAGATTGGCGTTTAGTTCCAGATGCAGTATTCCGCCCTCGCGCAGATGCGAAAGCGCATCCTTGACAAAGAACTGCCACTCCGCAGGGCCCCATTCGTCCGGCTGATCGTGGCGGTTGAAGCATATCCAGAAAGCGGTGATCAAGTCGAGGTCGCCGATCGGCAGGGCCATAGGCACAAAGCGCTCGATCAGCAACGGCGAGACGCGCCTGTCGCAAGACAACGCCGCCAGCATCTCGCTGTAGACCCGCGCTTCCACCTCCGACATGACGGTCGCCGGAGCGTCGATTCCGTAGCAGTCGTGACCGTACGCTAATGCCGCCGCCAGAAAGTATCCCGGACCGCAGCCAATGTCCAGAATACGCAAAGGCGGGGAGTGATGCAGCGCCAGTGCGCCGATGCGATCCACGTTAAAGGGAATCCAGAAATGGTAGTCGGCGTACTTCGCGGCGCACGCCGGATCAAGTTGGAGGGCCGAGGCCGTTTCCTTGCCCAGGCGATCGATCCGTTGGAGATCAGCGCTGCGGCGAATGCGGGAGGGCAAGCGCAGGAGTGCCAAAGAACGATAACCGAAGAGATGGCCCCAGGTGCGGATAATCTCCAGGCGGTTCGAAGAGTTTCCAGACATTACGAATGGGCGATCCGTCCCAGCAAAGAAGGCGACTGGGAAAAGGCATGCGTCTCGGTCATGCAGCAGCAGCCATAGGTGCTTGCTCTAGCATCTTCTCCCTGCGCTCTCTGGCGACCGCCAACTGCAGCGCCGCAGAAAGGCCCAGGATGGCATACAGGATGCCGCCATACGCAATACTCAGGAAGAATGCTCCTATGGCGGAAATCAGGACCGCCATTTGCACGAACATAGCGGCGCGCCGGGTGCTGGCCCTGGGATAGCGGTCACGAATGGGCGTAAGTCCTCGATAGGCGCGCCAGAACGCAGCCAGGTAAAAGATTAGGCCGGGAATACCGCATTCACTGGAGAGCTCGGTGTAGGAGTTGTGAGTGTAATGCCACACGCCTCGGTGACCAGCCTTCATTGCCTCCTTGGCTTCGGCCACCATGAACTGCCCCGGTCCCACGCCTAACACCGGATGGTGCAACGTCATGTCCAGACTTTTGCCCAGCAACATCTTTCTGGTCTCGGCCGACTCGGCGGCTTCTTCCGCCGCAGATGAATTGGCTTGGAAAACCGTGGTGAAACGTCCCAGAATATTAGGCGGCAGCAGGGCGCCGGCAAGGATCAAGAATACGAGGCCGCCTCCCACGAGGATAATTCTCTGCTTCATCGTGGCAAAAATCAGGAAGAAGATAATGCCCGCACCGATCGCCAGCAATCCCGATCTTGAACCCGTCCTGGCCGCGCCTGCCAGCACCGGAATCACCGCCAGGATCATAACCACCCGCATCAAGCCCTTTTTGACCGACGCGGAGAACCAGATCAGCGGCAGGCCGACGATCAGGAAAAGAGCAAGAAAATTGGCATCCGACAAGGTGTCGTTACCGGTGCCCAGTCCCAGGCGGTTGCTGCCTTCCCTGCCGCCGCCAATCACCAGCGATAGAATCCCGACCGTAGTCATTGCCAGAGCAATTACGAATATCACGCGATAGCAGTCATCGATACTGCGGATGAAAGCCGTCATGAAGAAGATGAGAACAAGCGCCTGCAACGCGATGGTAAATTGATCGAAGGCGCCGCCTTTCCACGTGGCGAACGGTATGCAAAGTGCCATCCACCCGGTGAACCATATCATCGTTCTGCCAACTGGGGACTGATAGATCGTTTTGGTGGTCCCCGTCATGATCATGCCGATCAGCAGAAGCGGCTGCAGCAGCAACCCGGCGTGAAGAGCGGGGATCATCTCCGGAATACGGCTGCAATAGAAGAACAGATATACGAGCAAAAGGTAGTGGAACGGCTTGTAGAACTCCGCGCCGCGCTTGCGAGTGCGGGGGGCGGCCTGCGTCTCGGATGGCCGGGGGATACCAGCCTCCGCTTCCAGCGCCACGGTTTCCGGTAAGGCGTAGTCGTCCACCGTGACAGGTGCGTTCATTTTCTGGATTGCGGATAGATTCACTTAGTCACCCCATCAGCTCGCAGCTCTACAGATAATTCCTTAATCACTCGGGCGGGATTGCCTACGGCGACGACTTGCGCAGCCACTGGCCGGACAACGACCGAACCGGCGCCGATGGTGGTACCAGACCCAATATCTGCCATTATGATGGAAGAAGCCCCTAACCAGCAATCTGAACCGACATCAATCGGCTCGAACTTTCCCTCTCCGGAACCGCTCATCCGTCCTTGGGAATCGCGGCTATGCTGCTGCCTGCCGCTTAAAATCTGCACTTGCGACGCGATCTGGGTCCGGTCGCCAATGGCGCAATGCCCCAGAATGCAGTAGGAGCCAATGTAGACTCCCTCTCCCAGCGTGGCATCGGGATGAGCAAAAAACGATCCGAACGACACGCGGCTGTACAACGAACACCGCTTCAGTGTCAGCTTGTAATAAGCAATGCGGAGATAGTCTCCCACCACGCCGGGCACCATCGCGACACTATGGGCGCCGATGGCAAACATCATCGGGCACCGGCCGAATCCGGCCAGCGCCGCCGAGGGCAGCGCCAACACCAGAAACAACCCGTGCAAGCCATGCTTGATTATTCTTTTCATTCCCCGTGCGGGTGACTGGCTGGGGGGAAAGCCGCGAGCAAGTATACCATTGAACCCGCCGCCGAACTCTCCCTTGCCCCATCGCAGCCTGACTCCTCTACGATAAACTGCCATAGGAATCCGAACCATGCGCGTCCTGTACTTCTCGCCGCGAATCTGCTGGCCTGTCATCTCGGGCGCGCACCTGCGCGATTTCTACTTCGCACGGCAACTGGCGCGCAATGCGCAGCTCACTTACATCGGGCTGGTGAACGACGACGACGGCGAAAAACAGGCCGACTTGTTGCGCGAGCAACTGAAAAATGGCGCTCAGGTTCT
>Ga0182030_10018639_pt1 | contig 13294 bp, 9 predicted proteins | sample 812S3MmetaG_FD_121299 | JGI IMG/M metagenome (GOLD analysis project Ga0182030, IMG submission 121299) | Permafrost microbial communities from Stordalen Mire, Sweden - 812S3M metaG (Illumina Assembly) | ecosystem: Environmental > Terrestrial > Soil > Wetlands > Permafrost | place: Sweden... | reverse complement strand
TACGTTCTGCAGGGCATTGAATATTCCGGCGCGTTATGCGACCGGGTATCTGGGAGATATCGGGGTGCCCCTTCGCTTGCCGATGGATTTCAGCGCCTGGTTTGAGGTATACCTCGATGATCGATGGTGGGCATTTGACGCACGGAACAATGTGCCGCGGCTGGGGCGAATCCTGATGGCGACGGGAAGGGACGCATCCGATGTTGCCCTGACCACATCATTTGGGCAAGCGGATTTGTGGAGTTTCTTCGTTGTGTCTGAGGTAGAGGAAGAAGCTTCGAATGCAGAATGATCGAAGGCAGTCAGGATTCGATCGCTTCTAAATCGACCCCTACTTTAAGCGTATGAGCTCCGCCTCCAAGAATAAGGCCATGAAGAGGACTCACGTCGCTGAAGTCCCGACCCCACGCAATCGTGACGTGACCAGTTGACGGTACGACGTCGTTGGTCGGGTCGACGTCAATCCAGCCCAACCCTGGACAGAAGGCGGACACCCATGCGTGCGAGGCATCGGCCCCCACCATGCGCGGCTGGCCAGGAGGCGGATGTGTGCGCAGATACCCGCTCACATATCGTGCGGGCAGGTTGATTGAGCGGAGACATGCAATTTGAATATGTGCAAAGTCCTGGCAAACGCCCCGTTTCTTGCGAAAGACTTCTTCGATCGGGGTTCTGACCGTGGTTACCTTGGAATCGAAACGAAAATCGCGATGAATGCGTGTCATCAGATCCAGCAGGCTTTCGACAAAGGGCCCACCGGGCTTAAATGACTGTTGTGCATATCTGGCGAACTCCGGCCGGAGCCGAATTCGCGGAGATTCAAACCGAAACTGATTAGCCTCGATGCCTTCAGAGCTCAGATCTTGCGGCAGGCTTCTGACAATTTCTTCCCAGGCAGGAGAAGGTTGATGCAGCTCGGGTGACGTCTCTGCCATGACAACATGACTTCGTGCTTCAACGACGAGCTCGTCGTGCGGCTCTTCAATCGTGAAGAAATACTGGTGGTTGCCGAAGTAGTCGATACGCTCTGTCATGATTGCCGGTCTCGGCACAATCTCGAGTTCGCTGTTCTCCAGCCGGTGGCGAGGTAGAGAGCGCGGCCTCAGGGTTGCGACGTGGCTACCAACCGATACCGGGTATTTGTACTTGTACGTGGTTCGGTGAATGATTCTGTAGATCATAGGCCTATGCTGATCGGTAGTGTGCGAGCGTGGCTGAAGTACCGGCTCGATAAATTGTCTGACCATGAAGGCAGCAGCCGTTCTAACCCTGCCAGGAAGGCTTCGAGACGAACTAAATCTCCTAAAGTCTCGGACCGGGTTCTGGATGAGCGGCTCGGCTGAACATAACTTAGCTCTCGCAAATTGAAGCTGCGCAGCATCGTCAGCGCGCCCCGCATGGCATCGAGGTCATCCGCCATGTGTTTGGGAAGTCTCTGATATTGGTCGACCAGGTGGGCAAGCTGAAAATCCAACGATCTGGGATTGTTCCCATCTGCCATCAGAACGTCGAGCACGGCGATCGGTTGCAGGGTCGTGTAGTAGCGTGTGCGATAGGTCATCGAACTGTCTGCCACTTCAAGTAGGCATTCGAGAAACGGCCAGTCGTGTTCACCCAATGGAAGCGTAATTTGCCGCAGCATGCGAGTCAGGTAGTTGGCGCGCTCGAGGCGCCTGCCGATGCTCATGAATAACCAACCCACACCGCGATTGATATTTTCGCGTTCCATTCCAGAAAATGCCGAGAGAAGTTCCAGGCAGAGAGTGAGCATTGCCGGATATTCAAGAAATTGAGTATCGCTATTCGTGTCGAATGAAGTCCGTAATTGTCCGATGAGAATCATCATGTCGGCTGACAATCGTTCACGAACGCTGTTGCCGACACGGGAGACTTCGGAGAGGATGAAGGCCAGGCTGTCCGTCCTTCTCGGATCGGAGATCACGGACATCAATTCCCGCTCAAATTCGAGCGTCGTTGGGCGCTTCTTTTTCCCCTTGGCGAGTTTGCTCTGCCGTGATTTCAGGCACCCGTGCAGGCGTATCAAGGAACCCAGTTCTCCTGGGTCAGCTCGCTGCACGCGAGAGATCAGGGAGCGCGCGATCCGAGCCGTATTTTCCGCACGCTCGACATATCTTCCCAGCCAGAAAACTTTGTCCGCCACACTACTCGGCACGTCAGGTGAATCTCGACGCAGAACCACTGGCTGGTGGCGCGGATGCAGCAAGCTGAACGTGTCCACCGGGCTCTCTGAAAGCACCCAGGCGTCCTTGCTGTGTCCTCCGCGCTGCATCGACACGACCGACCCCTCGGCTTCCGCAACGCGCACAAGTCCTCCGGGGATTGCGGTCCAACCCGTGCCCGTATTGATGACGTAGGTCCTCAACACCATGCTGCGCTGATACATGCGGCCATTTCCCCACACTGGAGAATTGGACAAGGCAATCTGTTCTTGTGCTACAAACTCGTGAGGAAACGCCTTCAATTGTGTGATGAGCTTCCTCTTCTCCGTTTCTTCCAGCTTCGCGGCGAAAATCGGCTCCATGCCGCGGGAGGGAAACGCGGGCTTGAGAACAATCGCATCAAGGTGGTTGAGAACCCAGTCGAATGCGTAGGATTGGCCGCACCACCAGGTCGCAACGGAGGGAAGTTCGAGGCTTTCGCCCATCATGTGTCGGGAAAGGCCGGGAAGGAACGGCATGATTGCTGCGGTCTCGATCACACCGCTTCCCAACGCATTTGCCACTTTCACATTGCCGGCGACAACGGCGTCGACGAGACCCGGCACTCCAAGAAGGGAGTCGCTGCGCAACTCCAGCGGATCGCAAAAGCTATCGTCGACCCTGCGCAGAATCACATCGACCCGCTCCAATCTATCTACAGTCTTGAGATAGACGCAGCGATCGCGCACGGTAAGGTCTGCTCCCTCGACCAGAGTGAACCCCAGATAGCGTGCGATATACGAGTGCTCAAAGTAGGTTTCGTTGTTTGGGCCAGGGGTGAGCAGTACGATGCGTGGATTGCTCACTCCGGCGAGGGAAGCAAGTGCCTCGCGCTGGGCGCGGAAGAATGGCGCCAACCTCAATACATTCGAGCTGTTGAATTCGTCGGGCAAGACGTCAGAAACAATCGTGCGGTTCTCGAGCGCATAACCGCTACCCGAAGGAGCCTGGGTGCGATCAGACAGCACCCACCATTGGCCGTCGGGCGAACGGGCGAGATCAACCGCGAGCATGTGCAGATAGGAGTGAGAAGGCACTCGCACACCGACCAGCGGGCGCAGAAAGGCAGGGTTGGCGTAGAGAAGCTCTGCAGGAAAGCGTCCGCTCGTTAGCAACGATTGAGATCCATAGAGATCCTCGAGGATCAGACTCAGCAGCTTTGCGCGTTGGATGACTCCCCGCTCGATGTAGCGCCACTCTTCGGCCGCAATGAGGAAAGGAACAATATCGATTTCCCATGGGCGGTTTGCCCCGAGGGGATCGCTATAGATGTTGTAGGTGATTCCGTTCTCGCGGATACGGCGCTCGGCGCGTGTGCACCGCCGTCCCAACTCCTCCGGTCCGATGGCGTGCAAAGACTTGATCAAATGAGCCCAATGAGCGCGCGGATTCACGCCATCGGCTGACAGTTCGTCATAGGCTTCGCCGTAGTGCAAGCGGGTTTGATACAGATCGACGGTCATGGCAACTGCTCCCGGGTCCCAATCGCGACGCGGAGGCTGGGAGGTGGAATGCGGAGGTCCAGGGTCCCAGGAAAGCTCGAATTGGTCTCGTCGCCGGGCACCGGTACTTGGACCACTGAGTCTATAGATTCAAAGCGCTCGAGCCGTCGCGCCAAGGCTTCGGCTGCATTGGCTGGCCGTCCGGCGTAATTGCGGCCCTCGGGTGGCTCGATTCGGTAAATGCATTGTGCAACGGATTGCGCGGTCACACGATCGATCAGAGTGAAGGTGAGCGGCGCATGCACAGGCACCGTGGGATGTAGGGTTGCAGACAACCGGCGAGCTCGAAATCTCACCGCTGCCACCGCAACTCCCGGTTCAGAAGTGGGCTGCAAGGGTACGCGCCGGCCGTTGCACGCCACCACATACCGGGAATCTGCGCTCGGGCTTGAGACTTTGACCTGAATGCGCTCGATGGACGAGTCGACGTTGCGCACGGTGCGGCCGGAACTCGTCTCTTCCGCCAATACGTTCCAAGGTTCGAGCGCGCGACGGAGTTCGAGCTCCACTCCGTGGGCCGAGACGGAACCGATTTTAGGGAAGCGAAATTCCATATGAGAAGCAAACCACTCCGGTTCAAACGCAAACCCGGAATCCTGTAATTGAGCGAGCACCTCCCGCAGATCCTGTTCGATGAAGTAGGGCAGCATGAAGCGGTCGTGCAACACACCCCCCCATCGAATGAGGCTTCCCCGGAACGGCGCCTTGAAAAACGCGCAAACCAGGGCGCGCACCAGAAGCATCTGCAATAGCCCCATCCTCAAGTTAGGAGGCATTTCGAAGGCTCGCAGTTCGAGTAAGCCAAGTTGAAGACCAAGGCCTTCTGGGGGGAACAACTTGTCTACGCAAAATTCGGCGCGATGGGTATTTCCTGTCACGTCGGCCAGCAGGTTTCGGAAGAGCCCATCCAGGATTTGGGGAGAACATTCGCCCGTTGGAAGATGGCTGAATGCGAGCTCGAGCTCGTACAAGGCATCCATACGCGCTTCATCCACACGCGGATATTGACTCGTAGGTCCTACATACATGCCGGAGAAAAGGTAAGACAACGATGGATGGTTCTGCCAGAAAACGATCATGCTTCGGAGCAGGTCCGGGCGCCGAAGAATGGGACTGTCTTTGACCATCGCACCGCCAATCACAATGTGGCTTCCGCCTCCGGTCGCATCCTGGTTGCCATTGAAGTTGAATTTCTCTGAAACCAGCCCGTTGCGGCGAGCTTCTTCATCGAGCAGCGTCATGATCGTTTCGAGCTGATCCCAATCTTCAGCGGGGGGCAGGTTGATTTCAAGCACACCGGGGTCGGGCGTGACGCTGAACGAACCCAATCTTGGGTCGGCAGCTGGAGCATACCCTTCGACCCAGACGGGCATACCCAGATATTTGCAGGTGTCCTCGACCGCGGCCACCAGGTCGAGGTAATCCGCGAGGACGGGCGCGTAGGGCAGCGAAACATGAAGCCGGCCATCGCGAACTTGAACGCACAGGAAGGGACGGATGAGTTCCCGCGCTGTTTCGGAGGCGCGAATGACTGCGGGCAGGGAGTCTGCTTCAGGCTCGGTCTCGAACAGATCCATGCGTTGCTGCTTCTCCCGTGGCAGCTTAACGCGATCCGCAAACGGGAACTCATCCAAACCATATTCAATCTCGTCAGGCGCGATCCAAGGCGCGGCCTCGGTAGGAATTCTATAGCCGATCGGTGAGTCGCCTTGCAACAGGACAATACGTTCCAGGCTTGGAAACCACCATTGACTGGACCAACGCAGAATTCCGTGGGCCTGGCGGCGACGGATAGGCAGCACGTAGCCGGCAGGTTCAGTTGTTGTCAGCTCGGGATCAAAGGCCGGTAGAACGTTTTCGGTACTCACCTGGAGTCGGCGCGTGAGAGCGCGCATGAATCTCAAAGCATCGGTCGCGTTGAAGCCATAAGGATGATTCTCTCGTGCAATCAGATTTACGTCTTCCCACACCGGAATGCCGTCCAAGCGCCAAAAACAACTGAGCGCCCACCGTGGCAATTGCTCACCGGGATACCATTTCCCCTGACCATAATGAAGGAGTCCGCCTGGCGCCACTCTTTCGCGAAGAGCCTGAATCAGAGCCACGCCGCGGGTACGCTTATCGTCGCCCAAGGCATCAATATTCCATTGCGCGCTTTCCGGCTTCTCAATGCCGACGTATGTAGGCTCACCGCCCTGGGTCAGCCGGACATCGTGCATCGCAAGATCCGCGTCGACCTGGCGCGCGACTCGGCGTATTCGGAGCCACTGCTCTTCGTCATCGTCCTGAAGCCGTGGCCGCGAATCGTTCAAGCGCCGCACGGACATTTCGTAGCTGAATTCGGTGCTTTCCCGCTCGGCAGTTCCCGAGATTGGGGCGGCTTGGGAAGCACTTGAAGTGCAGGCCAGCGGGATATGCCCTTCGCCGGCAAGAAGGCCCGAAGTCGGGTCGAGTCCAATCCATCCTGCACCCGGCAAGAATGCCTCGGCCCAGGCGTGAAGGTCAGCGGAATCGCACTTGGGGCCGCTCTTCGAATCCGCTGCCTCTGTCTTCCCTTCCCCCAGCTGAATTAGATAACCGGACACGAATCGTGCTGCGATTCCTAAATGCCTGAGACATTCTACGAGCAACAACGCGGAGTCGCGACACGAGCCTGACCGTTTTTGAAGGGTCTCCTCGGACGTTTGTATACCGTGTTCCAAGCGGGCGATGTAGCCGATCTCATCTCTTACCTTACGATTTACAGTCAGTAATAGATCGAGCGTTCCGGTCCGCCGGTCCCGGTAACTTTCGACAAAGGTCCGAAGTAGAGGGCCGGCTGGATCGACAAGCATGTAAGGATGAAGATCCCCGGCAAGGTCAGGGTCGTACTTGAATGGATAATCCTCGACGGCGGGGTCAAGCAGGAACTCGAATGGGTTAATCGGGGAGAGATCCGCAACGAGATTGACTTCGACCGCAAACTCATTCGTCCTGGTCTGAAAAACAAGACGCGCCAGCTGATTTGAAGAAGGATCCAGTTGCCAGTTCAGGGAATGCTGAGAGGGCGTGACTTGAAGGGAGTAGCTGAGAATCGGTGTTCGGCAGTGCAACCCAGGGCGCAGTCGTATGATTTGCGGACCGAGTGCCACCGCCATGCCGTATCGATATACCGTCCGATGCCTCAGTGCAACCTGAATTCCCATCCGCCCTCACGCTTCACCCGCCTGAAGTCGGCAGTCCACATTTGTGTGCACCTGAGCCCCTCGCGGCGCGAAATCAAGGGAGCGTAAGAACACGTTAGCATATCGGTCACCCGCCGGAGATCGATTCCCAGGCCTGAAAATCGGCTTGAAAACATGTCTCCCATGGCGGGCTCGCCAAAGGCAGCGCGGACCCCATTTTAACCTCATGGAATTCTAGGCGGGTGATGTAACAGGGAGATGCAAGCACTGCATTCCTGGATTCGCTCGATAACCCCTAACTGGCGCGGGACCTCGCGCGCACATTCTTTGAGCAGGACAAATCGATCGCCAATTCACGCTAGAATGCGATCGGCTCTTTTCGTCATCGGAGCCAGGATAGGCGGGTCGGAATATATGCCCAACTGAATGTACTTTACATTCGATCTTGAATGTATTTCTCCCTGGGTCGTTGTCCGAGGAGTGCGGACCGATTCCTCCTTTGGAAAGCCTTCAGAGGCCGGCTTTTTGCGGTGATCGCGGATCGTCCCAGGAAATCCGCGGGGCTCACCCTGCGATCTGGACCTCACAATAGGTGATAGTGAATTTCGATCATTGTCTGGTTGGCCAGTTTCCATTCTATTGCGAACTCAATGAAGCTCGTAGACTCCAACGCCGCCGGACCGAAGCATCTTCCGCCCTCTTCACGAGGGTTGATTTTTCGGGAGAAAGCTCAGCTGGCCCAGAGCAGGATGAACACGCCCCAGGGACCTGCTCGAGCGGATGGGGGGTTGAGATCTCGGAACCAGGTTACCGAGGCGCTGGCGAAGCGCGTCGAGTATTTCCCTTCCCTTGTCGGTCGTGGTCGTGAAACGCCGGGGACCATCGTTTTCAGATCTTCGGATCGTCAGCCATCCGGCCTCGACCAATTTCTGTGTCAGCTTGCTAAGCCGCACCTGGCTGATCCTGAGCATGCGGATTAATGCCGACTGGCATCTGCCTTGGCTGGTGTCAGCCAGCGCGAGGATCCGGAGAAGGATTCTTGGGTGCTCATGGAGGAGCCCTTTCGGCACGGCAAGCGACCTGATCTCCCCTCTTGACGTGCGTGCGGAGTGATCCTTGAAGTTTCCACTAGGGTTTTTGGTGGGCACCTGAAGAGTGTCTCTAAGCGGCTTGAGAAGAATGAGCCGCAAGCGTCTGCCCCATCGCAGGTGGAATTAACGCGGCGTACGCCGTCGCTCGAAACTCGGGTGTATCATTGGCGCCGGGGTATTGCGTCAACGCTGAGCCTCATGGGTGCAATACCCACCAGGAGGACTCAATGACAATTACAAATCTCGGTTCGCAAACCATCCCCTGCCTTTGGCCCAAGTTGAGATTTCAACAATCTCTGAAACTCGCCTTTGTTCTCGCTCTTGCCAGTTCCGTTTCCGCCATGGCTTCCAACCCCACCTGGGTAGGGGTCACAAACGCGGGCGGCGACGGTTCGACTGCCGCCTACGCCATCAAAATCGCGCCCAACCATGACCGATACGTCGCCGGCCAGTTCACCGAGAAGGCAAAGTTCTCTTCCACGACGCTTACCTCCCAAGGCGGCACGGACATCTTCCTGGTCAAGTATTCAGCTTCCGGCAAACTGTTATGGGCTCTCCAATGCGGAGGCACCGAAGACGACGAGGCAGTCTCTTTAAGCCTCGACATCGACGGCAACGTCTATGTCACCGGATACTTCACCGACAGCGCCACCTTCAATTCCACCAACCACACGTTGAAGATTGTGTATGGCAACGGGCAAACCGCGTATCTCGCGAAGTACAGCTCGGCCGGAAATCTTCTATGGATTCAGACCGGTGACTCATCCGTGAATGGGGTGAACTTCGGCAGCGCCATTGCCGTCAACTCCGCAGCCAACACCGTCTACGTCACCTTGGGCACGCAAGGCAACACGACTCTCTCCTCCGCCGGCGGAGCCTCCAGCACAATTGACGGACCCCGGACCTGGCACGTCCTCCTCGCCAAATACAACACCGCCGGGGACTTCCAGTGGGCCCAGACCAACGAAGGCTCCCCCAACAGCCTGCCCAGCGGAGTGACCGTCGATGCTCAAGACAATGCCTACTTCGTCGGCTGGATGGAGGACCAAACCACCTTCTCGAGCGCCGACGGCCACGACATCACCGTCGACGGCTTCAGTCCCGCCCAATCCAACACCGACTATCCGGGCGACGCCTTTGTTGCCAAGTACGATAAGAATGGCATTGCCAAATGGGTCAACCATGCCGGCGGCTACAAAGCCATCAGCACCGCCATCGCTGTTCTGGCCAATGGCGAAGTCAGCATCGGCGGCTTCATTGGTAACATCAACTACGGCTCGGCGTCCGATGCCGAGACTATCGTCACTTCGCAGCCACCCGGAGCAAGCATCAACCTCGGCGGCGGCGATTTCACCGATCCGTATAACGATGATGTTTTCGTCGCCACATTCACCTCTGCCGGCGTCTTGGAGCGAGCCTTGCGCTACGGCACCGCCCAGCAGGAAATCGTAACCAGCCTTAAGTACGACGCGGCAGGCTTCGTCTTAATTGCGGGCCTTTCCGGGGCCGCAACAGGAAGCCCAAACGTCTTTGTGCGGAAATACTCGGACGGCAACTTGGTCTGGCAGCAGACAGCGCAAAACGTCGGGCTCTGGTTTGGCTACAGTACTTCTCCGATGCTCGGAGTGGACCCAGCAGGAAAGCTCTTCGTTGCCGGCGGCTACTCCGGCACAGCCGACTTCGGATCCTTCCATTTGACAGCCTCCGGCTCGTCCGACATGTTCTTAGCCGAACTTTCGAAAGAGTAGGCAAACACTGGCATAGCTAAACCGCGGTCGATAAATAAAGAACCATCTGCAGCGGGGGTCCAGGGGTGCCGGATTTGTGCCTTTGCACTCTGCGCGGTTGCATGCTTCAATTCACCTTGACCATGGGCCTATGGCAGCGGAAGGCAACCTGTTCCAGTTTGCTCATCTTTTCAGAGATGCTTCAGGTAATGATGGAACGCAATAGGTCAGAGTGAGTCCGACGAATCGCGTCGGCGCCCTGACCACAGAAGCACTCGCCATGATAGGGTCGAAGCGATAAATGCTGCACGCTCAACGCAAAGGTGTCGCGTATAAAGAAAGAGTGGAACCGATGCTTCCTCCAGGCAAAACACGTGAATTGGCGCGCAGCCTCATTACTTCCGAGGCTGATGCAGCAACGACGGCTCTTCATTCGGAGCCTGCCACTGTCCGGGTGTATGAAAGGCTGCGGCGGCAACTCGGCGCACCTGTAGGAGTTGAAGGGTTTCAGGCGCTCGCTTCCCGTGCCCTGGCCCTTGCCAAGGCGGAATCTCCATGGCTCAGTTCCGTGGAAGTAACGGCCAATGGAGACTTGCGCGGACTCGACAAAGTTGAATCCCGAAGAGGCACAGGTGAGGACCGCGAGAGCGGAATCAATCTCATTGCGCACCTGCTCGGACTGTTTCTTACCTTTCTTGGCGAGGCTACCACGCTGCGTTTGATAGAAGATCTTCGCCTTCAGGTTGACGCCGGAACTGAACCTGTCAATACCGGAGTGGACAAGACGGCCTCGGCGGCCGACAGTCGGGCCATGGCTCCGATTTTCGAGGATCTTCTGCGGGAGATTGATCGGCTGAGGAGTGTCAGCGCACATATTGAAATCCTGGCGGACAAACATCCGGGCATGGAAGATGGGCTCGTGAGTGTTGCTGGAAACATTCGCAGTATCGCCACAGTTCTGGACGTTTTCACACTGATCCGGAGCAAGGCTGGCGGCTCGCAAGAAGACGGGCCTAACCCAGAAGCAAATCGCTATATGAATTGAGTTCCGCCCACACTCCGTCCGGAGCGGCAGGTTGCGGCCCCTGATGGAGACTACTCCCACCGCGGATGCTTTTCCGGAAAGAGGAAGGTGTCGGCCTGCTCCTTTTGCCAAGCGTGTAACTGCCATTGAAACTGGTGATGCAGGATTGAACATGACAACTCCCCAGGAAATGCGAGATCTGGTTCAAAGGCTTCTGACTTACGAAGCCAATGCGGCCAAGACCTCCGAGCCGGTGGAGTCCAGAGTTTTCCGCATCTATGAAAAGCTGCGCCAGAGTCTTGGTGAATTTGCTGGCACTGCCGCTTTTCAGTCGCTGGCTTCCCGTGCTTTGGCGATGGCCAGATCGGAGATGCCCAGTCTTCGGGCGGCACAGATCTCCGCGGACGGAAGGTTAAAGGGCCTGGGGCAAGGCCTGGGACTGGGCCAGAGCGAGTTCGGGCCCCAAATTTATTCCGAAGAGGATAGGTATGGCGAGCAACGGACCGGCGATGAAGGAACCGTGGTCATCACCCGGTTACTCGGCCTGCTCTTCACCTTCCTTGGCGAACCTGTGACGTTACGCCTGCTACGCAATGCGTGGCCGGGTGCTGCCATTGACGATCGTATTTCCGAGAACGGGAGAAAAGCGTGAGCAACCAAGACAAAGTCAAAATCAACAAACTACCCACGGGAGTTCCGGGCCTCGACGAAATTGTGGGCGGCGGTCTCCCCGAGTTCTCGTTCAACATCATCGCGGGCGCCCCCGGCAGTGGGAAGACGACACTGGCTCACCAATTTGTGTTCGCGAATGCCACCTCAGAACGTCCTGCCCTCTATTTCACTGTCCTTGGCGAATCCGCCATAAAAATGTTGCGCTATCAGCAGCAGTACGCGTTCTTCGACCCGACTAAGCTGCCAGACTCCATCCGCTTTATCAACCTGAGCCAAGTGGTTCTCGAGAAGGATCTGGGCGCGGTCTTGGAGGAGATCACTAAGGAAGTTGAAAAAGCTAACCCGGCCGTCGTCGTTGTGGACTCATTCCGCACCATGGTGCGGAAGCCGCAAAGCGATATGGACCTGCAATCCTTCATTCAACGGTTGGCCCTGTTTCTGGCCAGCTGGCAAGCGACGACTTTCCTGATCGGTGAATATGCAGAGGACGAGTTACGCGACAATCCTATCTTTACCGTCGCCGATGGGCTGTTCTGGCTGCGCCAGACGGCGGAGCGAAATTCAATTGTGCGGAAGTTGCAAGTTATAAAACTGCGCGGTCAAGATTCCGTGCCGGGATTGCACACGTTCCGTATCACCGATGCCGGGGTACAAGCCTTCTCGCGCACGTTCGGGTTGACATCGCGCAAGAGAAATCCGCCTAGTAATCGGCGCCTTTGCTTCGGTATTCCGGAGTTGGACAAGATGCTGGATGGGGGCGTGCGCGAAGGCGATAGTGTCCTCGTAGCAGGGTCATCGGGAACCGGGAAGTCGGTCCTGGCAACACAATTCATTTCAGAAGGCATACGCCATGGGGAACCGGGAATCGTGGCTGTGTTTGAAGAGCGTCCGGAAGCGTATGCCGAGCGGGCAACCAGTCTAGGTCTGGATCTCGAAACGCCACAAAAAGACGGGCAACTCACGATCCTCTATCTCCGTCCCCTCGATCTGTCGGTGGATGAAACCATGCAGTCGATTCTCGACGCTGTGGAAAAGATCGGCGCCAAGCGCCTGGTGATCGATTCCCTGGCGGGGTTTGAGATGGCTCTGTCGCCCGGCTTCCGCGCCGATTTTCGCGAATCGCTCTACCGGATGATCTTCGCCCTGACGGGAATTGGTGTGACGATCCTCAGCACGGTTGAGGTGGATGAGTCTTTCACGGAATTTCCGTTCAGTACCTACTCAATTTCATTCCTCACCGATGACATCATCCGGCTGCGGTACGTATCCATCGATGGCCAGCTTCGCAAGATTATGGTGGTTATCAAGATGCGCGGCGGAAATCATGCCAAAGATATTCGCGAGTATGAAATCACTTCCAAGGGTGTAGTCATCCTCGGCGAGCGCCTGACCAACTACCAGGCCCTTATCAGCGGAATTCCCGTGCGTTCGGATCGATCCGATCCCAAGCCAGAGCCTTCCTAAGAGCCGAGAACCCGGGATTAATCGCCCCGGGAAACACCGCACGTCGCTTCGCTCAACCATGCGTCAGAGAATGGCCGGTGGACCACCAAATCAATGATGATTGAGTTCTCCGCCGAGGCTGAGCTCGTGGGAATGCCTTCCCGCACAAACTATTCGGCCACTAGTCTTATAGTCAAAGTTGAGATGGTTGAATTCTCCATTCGGGTCGCATCGGTGGTTTCGTTCCGCGATCGTTAGAGCGCCAAGCTTGTTTGTCGAGGTTGACCCGATGGTTTGGTAACACTTTGTGCAGATCGAATTCATGGATGTGACCCAAAACCCAAAAACTAAGCCGGCGGGAAGTTGAGAGATTCAAGCCTACCGTGGTTCTCTGGAAGTGAAGAGGAGAGCCTGGAGATGGCGAAGAAGGGTCATAGTGAAGAGGAGATTCT
>Ga0182030_10018638_pt1 | contig 13295 bp, 10 predicted proteins | sample 812S3MmetaG_FD_121299 | JGI IMG/M metagenome (GOLD analysis project Ga0182030, IMG submission 121299) | Permafrost microbial communities from Stordalen Mire, Sweden - 812S3M metaG (Illumina Assembly) | ecosystem: Environmental > Terrestrial > Soil > Wetlands > Permafrost | place: Sweden... | reverse complement strand
GGCTCGACTTCGACGTCTCCGACGTCCTCACGGTAGTCACCAACGCTGTCACCCCCGGCGCTCGCTCCCCAAAAGGCCAGGAGCCCGCTCTGCGCGACAACCGTGAGCGCACCCGGCCCGCGCCCCGTCCGGAAGCGTCCCGGCTCGCCGGCACCAGCTTCCCGATTCCTCCGCTGTCTCCGCCCACGGGCGCCGTCCGCACGGACTCAGGGTCTCGCTCGCGACAGCAGGCCAGCTCCCCGCGGCTGACAGCCCGCAGGTAGCAGGAGGCGGGCCGACAGGATAGGCCCGCACGGCCGGGGTGGAGGACGGCACCAGATAGCAGGAGGATCCATGGCGGTGCGGATCAAGCTCGGCGACTACCAGACGATCAGTGACGACTGCCTCGGCATGGGCTACATCAGCTGCTTCCCCCGGCAGCCTGCCCGAAGAGGGATCGTTCCGCATCCGCCCGTGTGCCTGCGGCTACGGCCAGGAAACGAACGCAACTTCGCGCTCGGCCACGGGCTGAAAGCTATCCAGGCGCGCATCCGCGAGCACTTCGGCGGATCAGCTCTGGCGCTCATCCGGTGGATCGACAAGACCCACCCGTACCCCGCGAGCTAGCCCGCCCCGGCTGACCGGGCCGCAAGCAGCCCTGTCTGGTCTTTAGAGCTTGACCCGGACAACCGGCCGGGCATCTCGCAGACCGGGCAGAACCTGAGTTAAGCCATCCTAGTTCGCAAGTTAGGCAGGGCGGTTGATGGCTTCGAAGGCCTGGCGAAGGTCGTCGAGCAGAGTCGGCGGTGATGGCCTGCCGTCCACTCCCGGACGGAGGTGGTCCACCCGGTCATAAAATCAGGTCGGCGGCGAAGGAGAACCATGGCAATAGCGGGACTGATCCTCGGGATCATCGGGGCCATAACGGGAGTAGCTGCGCTGGCCTGGCAGGTTATCACCTGGAGACAGAGCGGGGCCGTAGTCGCTGTGACCGCCCGTCAAGCATTCCCTGTTCATGGCGACCACGTGAGTGAGCAGCACGTCAACGTTAGCGCCCGCAACTCCGGAAGATCTCCTGTGACAGTGAACGGGTGGGGGCTACGGCTGCCGGATGGCGGGACCATGATCAGTACCCGTCCCGTGCCGGGGTCGAGCCCGGTGCCTCATCGGCTGCAGCCTGGCGCTGACGGGAGCTGGCTTCTACCTACACACGAGATCGCACGCTTCTGTGCCGAGCGCGGCGTCAGGCAACAGGACATGATCGCCTTCGTGAACCTCGCGGACGGCCGGACGATCAGTGCTAGGGAGCGCGGCATTGGTATGGCGTATGAATATGAGGGGCGATAACAGCTGACGGCAACGATGGCAATCGACTACGGCCACCCCGCGAGCAATGTACAAGAACACCCTCGGTGTGAACTAGTGGCGGGCGCGAGGCCACTGTCCGCATGTACGGCACGAGACAACTCTACGGGCCGCCCTAGTGCGGCAAATTCAGCTCACGTGAACTGCGAACTGGCAGGTCAACGGCCCCACAATACCCGGCACGGTCAAATCGTGGCCCAACTCAGGAGCCTGACCCGGACAACCGGCTGGGCATCTCGCAGACCGGGCAGGACAGTCCGCACCGACATGCCCGCCTGCTTTCAAAGATGACTAACCTGAGGACGGGTTATGGAAGCCCTGGCACCTTATTCGTGCGAGCGTAGTGGCCGGCGGCCTGGCGAAATCTCCCCTAACCCTAACCGGCTCTCCCCCGAAAGCCTTCCGGCTCGGGGGGGGGTATCTCCTCAGGGGCTCTGTCGCACTTCCGGTGGTGACCGTGCGTGGCCTAAGCCAAGGAGGATGCGGTGGCGGAGGAGATCGAAGCCGGCGCGTCCGTACATCTGGCGTTTGAGCATTTTCGTCTTGCAGTTGACGCCTTCCGTTCGCCCGTTGTGATGCGGGAGGGTGAGCGCGGCGGTGGCGGCCTTGATGTCGAGGTCCAGGCCGCGGGTGAAGGAATGGAGCTGGGGAAGGTCAGCGGCCCGTGCTCGGGTGATCCACTGCTGGAGCCTGTCCTCGTTCCCGGGATCGGGGGCGAGCATGGCGGCGAAGGAGCCTATCAGGGCGGCCAGGGCTTTCATCTCCGGGCAGGCTGACGCGATCCGCCCGGCCGTCTCGCGCTGGCCGTTGTCCAGGTTCCCGGGCTTGCTGAGCAGGAGCCGGGCCGCCTTGCGGGGCGACAGGTGCGACCGGGGCGCGTCGGCGCGTCCCTGGTTGAGGTAGCGGACCAGCAGGTTAGAGCTGCCCGGGTAGCCGAGCTGCCGGATTTCCCGCAGCAGCTGCTGCACCGGGACCCCGGGTTCCTCGGCGCGTCGTTTGCGCAGGTGATCGCGGTAGGGGTCGACGAGCGTGGGCCGGTACTGGGCGGCGCGGCGCAGTTTCCCGGGCTTGTCCGCCTTGTCGTAGCGCTTGACCGTGTTCATGGTCAGGCCCAGCCGGCGTGCGCAGTCCGCCAGCCCGACGCCCTGGGCGCGCAGGTCGTGAACCTGCTGCCAGCGCTCGAGCGTCGTCTCGGCGCGCGTGCCTTCCTGCGGCGGGACGCCTTCGGCTTCCGCCCAGCAGGCAGAATGGGCGGCAGCTTCCTTCCGGGCGGCCTCGGCCAGGCCGTGCCACAGGTGCCAGCGGTCGCTGACCTGCACCGCAGCGGGCAGCGCGGAGCGGACGGCCTCCCCGTAGGCGCCGGAGCCGTCACGGGTGACGATCTCGGCGCCGGGATGGGCGCGGAGCCAGCCCGCGACGACATCGGCGGTGCGTCCTTCCAGGACATCGACGCGGCGGCCGGTCTCCGCGTCGATGAGGATGGTCGCGTAGACCAGGCCCCGGCGCAGCGCAAAGTCGTCGATGCCCAGGATCCGCGGCACTTCCAGGGCGGGAAGGGCGATCCCGAGGAGGACCCGCAGCGCGGTATGCCGGGAGACGCCGATGCCCAGCGCGGCCAGCAGCCGCGATCCCGCCCGGCCTGCTAATCCGCGCGCTGCGGCGCCGACCTGGCCGGTCAGCCGCGTGGTGCGCCGCTGGTAGCGGTCCAGTACACCGGGCACCTGCTCGCGGAACGTCTGCACCGGGCAGTCCAGGACCGGGCAGCGCAGCCGGCGCACCCGCAGCCGGACGACCACCCGCCGGCCATCGACCGGCACGTCAGCCGGCGACCGCTCGTGATGACCGTGCACCCGGCCGGTCTCCGTCCCGCAGCCGGGGCAGGCCACCGGCTGGTCCCGGGTCCTCGCCCGCACCACGATCACGCCGCCCGCGTCCCCGACATCCTCGATGACGAGCCCAGACAACCCAGAGAACACAATCCCCACAAGCTCTGCTGCATCAATCATGACCGATCGTGACACATCAGCACATTAAGCCACCACCGGAAGTGCGACAGAGCCCCTGAGTTTACAGGCTCGGCTCGGGACCGAGCCAGAGAGTGGTGCCGGCGGTGGCGAGGCGCGTTCGGCGCCGATCGTAGTCGGGGAGAGCACGCTCGACCGTGGCCCAGAAGGCGGGGGTATGGCGGTGTTGTTCGATGTGGGCGAGTTCATGGATGATGACGTAGTCGAGCAGGGAGACGGGAAGTTGCATGGCCGCCCAGTGGATATTGAGACGGTCGGCCTTGCCGAGTGATCCCCAGCGGTAGCCGAGGTCACGAACGTCCACGTCGCCGGGCCTTAGGCCCATGCGGTCGGCCCAGGGCCGGATTCGGCGCGGTAGCCATGTGGCCCCTCGTTGGCGGTACCAGCGCATCACAGCTTCCGGTCTGCTGTCAGCGCCTGTCTGGGTGCGGGGCACACGCAGTCGGCCGCGTTCGAGTTTGACCGCGGTGCCAGGCGGGTCGTCGGTCAGTTGGAGTCGATAGTGGCGCCCGAGGTAGTCAAAGCCTTCGCCCGTGACGAATTCCTTGGCGGGGCTGGCGGGCAACAGCAGGTGCTTCTCTGCGAGCTTGCGGAACACCCAGCTGCGTTTGGACCAGGCCCAGGTGGAGAGCGCGTCCGCGCTGATTCCGGCAGGCGCGTGTAGCAGCAGCGACCCATCGCGGTCCACGGTAATGCCGACGGTGCGACGCCGCTCGGACTGTCGGACGGCAAAGATCAGGCCACCGATGTTCATCAAGGCAGGCAGGCCGGTGGGGCTGGGCATCGGCGAAGTGGCCGACGGCGGCACCAGGGCTGGGGGGAGGAGCCTAGTGGCTGCCATTAGCTGGCCGCCAGTCGGGCGTGGTTGGATTTGGCCAGTTCAACGAGCCGGTCGGCGACCGGGTCGATCCGGCTGAAGTCGAACAGGTCCTCGCCGTCGATCATGGGCTCGGCGAGGCAGGTCGCCACCCAGGCGCGCAGGGTGTTCTGGGCGTAGGTGTTATGCCAGAAGCCGACCAGCCTGATCTCGGCCTTGATCCGGCTGACGATGTCTACTGTCAGTGTCCGCAGGAGCCCCTCGGCCGGGCCGGACAAGGTCTTTCCCTCAGTAGCCAACTCACGACGTAGCAGGTCGTAGAACGGGGCCTCGGTGACCGGGTCCAGGCCGCTGTCATCGGCCTGACGGCCGGCCCGGACATCGGGCAGCAGATCGCCCAGTGCCAAGGCGAGCTGTTCCCACTGCTCGCCCAGGGCCTCGATGATCTCCTCCAGACGTTCCGACAGCCGCGCGTAGTGCTCGGGGTCCTCATCCCAGTGCTCACGCAGGTGATAGCGGATCGCGTGTTCCATCTCCGACGCCTTGGCCCGGTCCGAATGCAGGTCAGCGACCTTGGTGTCGAAGTCGGTGGCGGTAATCGAGATGGGCGGAATCTTCTGCTCGATGCCGAGCGCCTCCACATAGTCATCGATGAGCCGTCGCACCTTATTGCCGTACAGGGAGGCATCGAACCCCGCCTCGTCGCGGTAACGGCGCCGCGCGGCGAACGCGATCGCGCCGAACGCCTTCGCATCCGGCACGAACGGTAGCGCCTCGGGGCGGGGCAGCACGATCTCCATGCTCATGGTGAACAGCTTGAACCCGGCCTCGAACGCCGCCCGGAGCCGCTCATCCGCCAGGACCTCCACACAGGCGTCCTGGTCGGCCTGGGTATCGAACCGGTCAATGCCGCGGGCCTCGAACAGGTTCCGGACCCGCTGGCGGCGTTCGGCCAGCAACGGCACCTGATCGGCGATGCTGGTCATCGCCCCCTCGACATCCTCGGTCGCGTAGGCAGCCAAGGCGACCTTCAGGTTCTCCGCCACCCCGTAGTAGTCCACGACGTACCCGGCGTTCTTGCCGTGAGCGGTGCGGTTGACGCGAGCAATGGCCTGCAGCAGCTCGGCTTCCTTGATATGCCGGTCCAGGTACATCACCTGCTCGGCCGGGGCGTCGAACCCCGTCAGCAGCATCGACTTGACGATCAGGAACGCGACCGGGCTGGTCTGCTCGGGTTCCGCGTCACCCTCGGCGGGCAGCGGGTTCTTGAACTGGGTGATGACCGCTTCCTGCTTGGCCTTGTCAGTCCACGGCGCCCAGTCCGCCGGGTCGTTCTGCTCCCCGGAGATCACCGGGACGAAGTCCAGGGCGGCGATCACGTCCCGGAACGGCCACGCCCGAACCAGCCGCACCGTCTTCCCGGGTAGCCGGTCCGCCTGGTCAGCCGCCGCCACCGTCTTCAGGGCCGGGTCCAGTCCGTCGAGTTCCGCGAGCAGCTCATTGCGGGCGGCCAGGAACGCTTCCCGGTACCGCACTGCGGCCACCCGCGATGTCGCCACCACCTGCGCCTTGAACCGATTGGGCAGAACGCAGTCCACGTAATGCCGCAACATATTCCGGGCCTTGGCCGCGATCAGCTTCGGGGCCTCCATCACATTGCCCCGGGTCGCCCACCGTTTCTTGATCGCCTCCAGCTCGTCGGCAGTGTGCTCGGTGAACATGTCCTCGAATAGCTCATCCATGTCCGCCGCATCCCGGACAGCGGCCTTGGCGGTCCGGCCCTCGTACAAGATCGGCAGGGTCGCCCCGTCCGCCTCAGACTGAAGGATCGTGTACTGATCCAGGTACTCACCGAAGATCGTGGCCGTGTACTTGCGGCGGCCCATGATGATCGGCGTGCCGGTGAACCCGATCCGGGCGCAATTCGGCAGCGCCTTCAGCAGGTTCGCGTGCAGCGCGCTGCCCTGGGACCGATGCGCCTCATCGACCAGGACGACGACGTCCTCGGAGGTGTCCAGCACGCCCAGTGATTTCAGCGCTGTGTCGGCGCCTTTGCTGGCCTGCGGGTTGCGGTACTTCTGGATCATAGCGAAGATCAGTGCCTTACCCGGCGTCGACAGCAGGTCCTTGACCTTCGCTACGCTGGTCGCGGTCAGCACCGACTCGCCAGTCAACGCCGCGGTGTTCGAGAGCTGGTCTTGCAGCTGGGTCCGGTCGGTGACCACCACCACCTTGAACCGCACAAGGTCAGGATGGGTGCGCATCGCCCGGACCAGGAAAACCATGGTCAGGCTCTTCCCGGATCCCTGGGTGTGCCAGACGATCCCGCCCCGCCGGTCCGACTCGCCGTCCTGCGCCCGGGTCGCCCCGGTGGTCAGCCGGTCCAGTGCCCGGTGCACCGCGCGGTATTGCTGGTACCGGGCCACCACCTTCACCGTCTGGGTGCCCGCCTGCATGAACAGCGTGAAATGACGCACTAGGTCCAGCAGACGCTCTGGCGCCAGCATCCCCGCCACGAGGCGCTCCTGGCTCGACAAGGCAGTCACGCCCAGCGAAACGCAGACATCAGCCTCGGGCGTCGGCTCCGTCGTCTTCCACTCCGCGAAATGCTCGTCCTCTGCGGTGAACGTGCCTACCAGGGCCTTTTCGAAGGACGTCGCCACCACGAACTGATTGGTGTAGAACAGTCGCTCGTTACCCTCCGACTGCCCGCGCTGGTTGGCGTAACGCCGCAGCTGGCGGATTGCCTTCACCATCGGCTCCACCACTGTGGGGGACTTGGCCTCGATGACCACCAGCGGGATCCCGTTCACGAACAGCACCAGGTCTGGAGCAATGAACTTGTGCCCCTGCCCACCCGGCTCATCCACCCGAAACTGGTTCACTACCCGGAAGTCATTCCGCTCCGGATGCTCCCAGTCAATGAACTGAACAGTCCGATCCCTCCCGTGATCCCAGCCCTCAACGCCGTCCACCGTCGTGCCTAGCAGCAATCGCTCGGTCAGCTCCTGGTTGATCTCAACCAGCCTGACCGCCTTTGGCCGCAGCAGCGCCCCTATGGCCTGCGAGACCCGCCCTTGATCCAGCCATGGCTGACCAGCCGGGTCCAGATTGATCTCCCTCAGTGCCTCTCGGAGCCGCTCTTCCAGGAACACCTCCCGGAACGACTCCCGCCCCGTGACCCCCGGATCCGACTTTGACCCCTCGATATGCGACCAGTTCATTCCCTTGAGCTGCTCCACCAACGGCAGCTCAACCCGCTCATACTCGGGTCCGGTGCTCACGCTGCAGCCTCCAGCCGCACCCGCCCCGTAAGCAAGTCATCCATCAACCCGCGCTTGAGCAGTCGTAGCTTGCTCAGTTCTTGCGCGGTAGTGGTTATCGCTGCTCTGTAACTCGTGGCGTGCTCAACAATGGCCCGCTGCTTGCTTACTTCGGGTAGTGGAACCTGCAACTCGCTGATTGCACCTTGGAAGAGGTTAGCTTGCGCCAGTTGCTTCTGTGTATTCTTTATCTGCCGCTGGACAAATGGTGATTGCAGTGCCAGTTCAAGAAACCCCGACAGGCACTTCCCGGTATCTGGCTTAACTAGAGCGACGCTTCTTACCAAGGCGAGACGGAGCCCAGCGGGGACTTGTGCGACTCTGCCGATTGACCCCGAGCACGATATCAGGATATCGCCAGCCTCCGGGTGACATCTGGTGATCATCCGGGCGTACTCAGCCTCATCAACGAACTCCTCACTACTTAGGTTGAGGTATCCGTCTTGAACATTACCTGCTCCAATCAGCGGGATGCCGCCAGCGGACTTCATTGGAGTGTGATGATCACCATCGGTGACCTTCAATGCAATTTCGCGGACGGGCGAAGTTGGCCAGGACTGCCGAACTAGGAGGTCATGGAGCAGGCCTTGCCTGGCCTGTTCGAGTTTGGTGACGAGTCGCTCCGTCGACCGGATCACTCCGTCTGCCGTATCCAGGATCTTCGCGATGTGTTGTTGCTCACGCATAGGGGGCACAGAAATTGGCGTTGTTAGTAGTACATCGTTTGTGAAATTCACCTGCGATTCCGCCATACCCGTCGTTCGCTCATCCAAGTACTTTTGAGACGAGCGCATTGAAAGAGCGCCAGCAAGAACTTGAGGGAGCACGAGTCCTGTGTTCGGTGACAAGCCAACCATCTTTCCAGATACCATAAGGTGATCTGGGACGTCGGTAACATGCACCACGACTCCAACCCGATGCCGTGGGCCTGCCTTTGTCACTAGAACATCACCACGTCGCACCATAATGCTCTCGTTACCCCAATATGCGGGTGGTGGAACTTTATGGGCGGCGGCGTTCCAGCCAGCCCAGGTTATCGCAGTTGTCTTTAGAATCCCCCACTCGTCATGCGACGACATAATGCGCTCTTCGCATGTCGGGCTAGGCCCGCTGAAATGGCGGGTCGTAACTTGGCTGACCGTCAGTTCATTCCAGCCATCTGGCAAGCGGACGTCACTCATAGCCTAGGTCCTTGAGGAATCCTGCGAGCTTGCCAGCTGCGGCGGCGCGGTCTGCTTCGATTCGACTCAAGGGGATGGCGTACTTGTCCCACCAGGTTTCCAGCGCCGCGATGATCTCCTGACGGTGGGTGGTGGCGTAGCCGTCGAGGTGGGCTGCAACGTCGTTTCGGGCCAGGCGGAGGACGAGGTCGCGTTCCTGGACCGCTGTGAGTTCGGCGCGAGCCTTGCCGAGTTTCGTGATGAACTCCTGCTGCATAGCCTTCTGTTGCTTTTTGACCCCGGTCAACTGCCTTTTCAAGGCGGTCAGTTCGGGCGGTGACAGTACCTCGGTGTCGTCGGCGAGCTCCTCGCCGTCCTCATCGTCCGGGGCGACCGCCGCCTTGATCTGGGCGTCGAGTTCAGCGCGGTGAGCCTCAATGGCAGCCAGTTCTTCGAGGTAGGACGGGAGCAGTTCCGGGACCAGTTTGTGATCGAGTGAGTCCGCCTTGGCGTCGCTGTCCTCCATTGCCGTAGTGATGGTGGTGATCCAGCCGTCGACTACTCCGGTGAAGCCGTGGGCGACGAGGGTGCGCAGGTCGTACTGGTTGGTGTTCCACCAGCGGACGATGACGCCGGCCAACTGGAAGCGGTCGAGCAGCCCGACGGGCTGGAGTTCGGCGATGAAGCTCTCCAGCAAGGTCCTCCGCATAGCCATCAGTGACTTCGTGGTCGGCAGATCAGCCACGAGCGTGGCGCGCTGCTCCCACCAGCGGTCCAGGGCGGCGTGCAGTTCGGCTTCGCGGGCCTGGACGCCCTCGTCGGTAGTAACGCGCACTTTCAATTCTGCTTTAGATACTCCGGGAGAGAAATCAAGGTAGGCATCGTCACGTGGGACGAAAATCTGTTGGAGCGAAAATCCTTGCGCGGTGAACAGGGGAGCTTTGGAATCGACTTCAGCCCGGGGCACGCCGCCGTGCAGGTGGGCGTGAACATCCTGGGGCTCGGGCGGGGGCGCGTTGTCGGCGTAGCGGCGGATGTTCAGGTTGTCGTCGTTGGCGGCCAGGTCCTCGCGCGTGATGACAGTGGCGTAACCTGGGATGACGGCGAATGCCCGGTAGGTGGAGACGATCTTCTCGGCGTGCTCGGGGAGAAGGTAATTCTGCGCGCGGCCGGCGGCGAACTCGGCGTCGGCGTTGATGAACAGCACCTTCCCGGCCCGTTCTGCTGGTTTGGTGCCCGGGGCGCGGAGCACCAGGACGCAGGCGGGGATGCCGGTGCCGTAGAACAGGTTGGGGGCCAGGCCGATGACCGCGTCGATGATGTCGTCGTCCAACAGCCGGGTGCGGATGTCACGTTCGGCACCGCCGCGGAACAGTACGCAGTGCGGCATCACGGTCGCCGCGATACCCCGGCCGCCCTTCAAGACCGAGACCATGTGCTGGACGAACATTAGGTCGGCCTTCTTGCCGCCCTCGGGTGCCCAGCCCCATTGGAACCGTTCCGGATGCTGCATGCCGTCGCGGGTGTAGTTCAGAGAGAACGGCGGGTTGGACAGCACCCGGTCGAACCGGTCCAGCCGGCCGCCCTGGACGTGCATGGGCTCGGCGAGGGTGTCGCCGTTCTGCATGTCGGCGTCGGGGATGCCGTGCAGCAGCAGGTTCATCTTCGAGATCGACCAGACGCTGCCGTTGTACTCCTGGCCAGCCAGGTGCAGGTTGCGCGGGTTCCCGCCGTGCTCCTCCACGTAATCCTTGGACAGGATCAGCATGCCGCCCGACCCCGAGCACGGGTCATACACCGACATGCCCGCCTGTGGCTGCACCAGTTCCACCATCATCCGCACCACTGATCGCGGGGTGTAGAACTCGCCGCCCTTCTTCCCGGCGGAGTCGGCGAACTCGGCGATCAGGTACTCATACGCCGCGCCGAGCAGGTCGGGGAACTCGAAGTCCTCGTTGCGGAGGCGGTACTTGGAGAAGTGCGTGATCAGGTCGCGGAGCTTGCGGTCCGGGATCCTTGACTGGCCGACCTGCTTGGTGAAGTCGATGTGCTGAACCACACCTTCCAGCGCCGGATTATGGTCTTCCAGCGCACCCAGGGCTCTGTTCAGCCCGTCCCCGACATTGTGATGCAAATCGTCGCGCAAGTGTTCCCACCGGGCGGGCGGTGGAACGAAGAAAGTCTCGGCGTAATAGCTGGGCGAGTTCGAGCGAAGCTCGGCCTCGGTGCGGCCGCGGCCCTCACCTTCTATTTTTGTGATCACCCGCTCGCGGGCGACGTCGAACTCATCCGAAGCCCGCTTTAGGAACAGCATCCCGAAGATGTATTCCTTGAACTCAGAGGCGTCCATCTTGCCGCGCAAGATGTCAGCGGCAGCGAACAAGTGCCGCTCCAGCTGGGGCAAGGTGAGCTTCCGCACGCGTTCCATCCTTCATTTCTTCGGGTACCGGCAGCGTAGGGCATGAGGCGGGTAAGCCCAACGGAGTCGCACCCTGCGTAACAAGACCGGTCAGTCATGTGACGTTTCACCACCGTTGCCGGTGCACGCGGTCGCGTCAAATTAGTGGGCTTGCACCTGCCCGGCCAGCCATGGTAGCGACCGTTCAGGTTTAGGAGGCGTGCCGACCCAGGAAGCGGCGGCTGCGGTCGCAGAGGGTTGTCCGACGGGTCGGCGTGCTCGGCAGCGTCGTGGACGGCCGCGAGGGGGCCAAGACGGTGGGACACAGTGAAATAGTGTGACTTTCGCTAAACGTCGACAGTCGAGGGCGGCGAACTGGGCCAGCGCGCGGGCTTGGGCGCTGCGGTTAATCCGGCTGCTGATCTTTGCTGCCCGTTCGTCCAGCACCCGCTTGGCCGTGGCCCACTCCTTACGGCTGATCTCCTCGGCTCCCCACGCGCCGGCGAGTTGGTTGCGCCTTTTCGGTGATGCCGAGCAGGAAAGCCAGGGCCGGACCGCTGATCCCTTCCCGCAGGACAAGCTGGAAGATCAGCTGCTGGCGTTCGGTGAAGGTGGCCGCGATGTCGACGAGCATTCCATCCCGCGCGGGCGCCGCCCGGCCGACGAATCACCCAGGCAGCCGCTGATCCTGGCTCCTGTGTCTACCAGTATTGACCGGGCTGCTGCGTGTAGTAGCCGACCGACGGGTACGGGACGGGTGGTTCGCGGCGCGGGAGCATGCAGGCCAGGACCATGCCCGCCAACCACCCGACACCGGGGATCAGCACGTTGAAGGCTACGAGCCAGCCAAGACCCTCGACGTGGCGGATGGCGCCGATCAGGCTGGGCAGGAGGTACACCACCAGAAGCCCGGTGATCAGCGCACCCCAGAACAGGGGATTTTGAGCCAGTGCGTTCATATCTGCCTCCGTAGTCAGTATCTCACGGTGCGAGCCCGGGGCGCGGGGCGTTCTGGGTGGCGGTCGTGCGGGCCGGGGACGGGGCTGCCTGCTGGAGCCGGCCGTCGACAGCGGCCCGGATGCCGTCCGCGGTCGTGCAGGGGAAGCTCTCGGCTGCGAGCTGGGCCGCGGAGGCATGCGCGCCTGCGCTGTCGGCGGTCACCGTGTCGCGCCGCGCTGCCGTCAGGCCATTGGCGCTCTGCGTTGCCGAAGCAGCGGCAGCGCGGTCGAGATCGGCGGCACGGGCACGCTCGGCGTGAGTGGCTATGCTCTCCTCGCTGCGGGCGCGGGCGAGCCGGGCGATCACCTCGGCGGGCAGGGTGGTCGATGCCTCCAGGGCTGTGGCCAACTCGTCGGGGCTGAGCCGTGATCCGCGCTCAGCCAGGGTGCGGGCTTGCAGCCGCTCGGCGATCCGCCGCCCGCGCTGCTCGGCGTCCTGGTAAAAGTCCGGATGGGGTCTGGGCTGGGGGGAGCTCGCGCCGGCCGCCTCGGCAGCGTCGGGCCAGGAACCGGTGCCGGGCGGGCCGGCCTCGATCCCTGGCCGTGTGGTGGCTGGCTGCCCGGGGCGCGCGTGCGGCTCCCGGGCGAACAGGTACACGGCCTCCCGCATTGCCTCCAGCGGATCGGCTCCCTCGACGCGGAGCCTGTCATAGCGGGCCACGGCGTAAGGGTGCAGGACGCGCAGGCGCCCCTCGGCCTTGCGCAGCGCCGATGCCGCCTCGGGGTCGGTGTCGGCGTACGAGGCGGCGGCGCCCCAGACACCGCCGACCTGGAGCAGATCAGCCTGGGCCAGCCACCGCGCGTCGTGGGCGGGCGCCCACCGCGCCCTGACGTCGGCGCGAGCGGCGCGTTCCTGTTCCTGGAGCGCCCGGCGCTGCTGCTCGGTGCGGGCAGCGTCGCGGGCGGCGCGGATCGCTTTGCGGCGTGCGGCGATCTCGTATGCGGCGCCGGCCATGGAGATGAACTGCGCCGCTTTCTGGGAAGAGTGGCTGAACCCCTCGCCGAACGGGTCGGGGTGGTGTGCGGACGGGTCCAGTGTCATATCTGTCTCCTTCGGTGGGCTTCATGCGGGCTGGTGGTTATGTGCTGCCGCGGCGGCGGGACGGCGCGGGAGCGCGCGGGGCAGGCCTGCGCCTGGTAGCAGTGAGGGGGTCGGCGGGGACCGGCCGGGGCGGGGCCGGGAAGGAAGCGCCCGCCAGCGCTGCCGGGCTCAGCACCTGGCGCGGTTCGC